>Ga0153999_1001013_pt1 | contig 11537 bp, 22 predicted proteins | sample TSNC083MetaG_FD_104675 | JGI IMG/M metagenome (GOLD analysis project Ga0153999, IMG submission 104675) | Attine ant fungus gardens microbial communities from North Carolina, USA - TSNC083 MetaG | ecosystem: Host-associated > Fungi > Mycelium > Unclassified | place: USA: North Carolina, Lumber... | reverse complement strand
TCATCCATTCATTCATACACCAATGGTAGCTATGATACAGTAGTATCTTTTTTCTCCTTCCATCATAAGATTATGGGAGTAAATATTGAGACGCAAATTCGGAAGCAACGAATAAATATCAGTGTCTGTATTGTTAGAAAAAAGTTGGAACCTCAGAAGATCCATAACTGCTGGGAAAGAGAAGACGGAAACCGGATGGTTTCATCCAGTTTTTTCAGGATAAGATGTTCTCACCCCATACTCCCTTGGCAGTATCGCTTCGAACTTCGGCTACATACATCTTCAGCCATTGAATCATTTCCCAGCTGATCTGAGTGCAACGGGTAACATCGATAGAGCGCAATCTTTGAGGAGGCAAAATACCGGAATGACTTGTAAAATGAGCTTTGGCGCGAGCTTGGGCTGCGGCAGCAGCTGAAGCTGAAGTGGTCATTGTGACAGTAGAGGTGTGGTATCGTGTAAAACCATTCGGATTGGGAGGTAGGCGAGCTTCAACAAATGTTCGTAGAGCATCCCACTCGAGACATATACAACCGTCAACGTTCAAATCCTCGAGCCGTGGACATATCCATGGTTGACAAGTTGATAGATTCTAGTGTAATATAAGATCAGTGTGCTCAGCCTTTGGCCACAAAATGAAAACACACCTTGAGGAAATAAGAAGAAAGATCTTCCACGTCGACCACTTCCAATGTCATCAGCGAGGACAACCGTTTGAGTAGATGGACAAAGGTCATCTCAGTGAATAGACATGATTCAATGCGGAGATATTTAAGTGAAAGCTTTGTCAAGGCTTGCAAATGGAGACGATTGAGGATGGGATTGATGTTTTGCAAGTAGCAGAGCTCCAAGTGCTCCAACTTTGGAAAAGCAATTTGCGACATAATTTGAAGCGCTAATGTGTTACCAATGCAGTAAAATGATGCCTTAGTGAGGCGTGCTAACTGGATGATGCCACTTGATGAGGAAACCTCTGACCCAGGAGAAGATCCGCAGGGATATGAATCTACATCAGAGATGTTGCGAAGGGCAAGCTCCTCTAAATCGGGACATTGTCGCAGAACAGCGACCAAGGTTGAGGGGGAAGGTGTTGAGCCGTTGAAGTAGCCGCCAAGTTTCAGAACGCGGAGTCGCGTTAACAGTCGTAAGTCCCAGCCAAAATTGAAGGATGTAAAGGAACACGAGCGCAGACGTGGAGTGTTCCCTATGAAGAAGGGAGCAGTGGGAGTTGCGGCGTGGTCTTCTTGTATGGAGTGGTATATGTGGATAGATAAAGATTCGAGGAGCGGTGCATCATCCCTCCACTGAAGGAGAGCAGCGTGTACTTGTGAACGATTGGGGACGCTCAAGGAGAATTTTCTCGTGCGCCACAGTGCTGGACGAAATAAGTCCATGGCTAGCATCACTTGCTCACTGACACTAAAGGAATAATCTACTCGTGGCGCAAAGTTGACCGTGATATCAAGAGGACATGATTTAGATCGCTGTAGCCGTCGCCGTGCCTTCTCAAGTGGCTCGTGGGGACTGACAGTGATCTTTGCCCACAGCACAGGAGTGTTCAATGCCACCTTTTCCCAATACCGGCTTTTTGTGGCCAGTCAATATTCAATGCAACTGTCACGTCAGGGTGTCAACGCACCATACAAGCATCAATGTTGGAACGATGACAGGATCTCCATCCCCCATGCCCAGCACACCCATCACAAAGATGGACGACAATAATTCGCTCGGGAGACGGACCACCGGAGACTGCAAACGAACTTGTTGCTCTAGCTGAGCCTTGAGAACCTGGCGCTGGGACATGAGATCAGCCATCTGGATGTCCAGACTGTTAATGGCCTCTCGGAGAGAGGATATTCTCTCCTGCGGCATCGGTCGGGGTACATATGCATCAGAGTCTGTTTTTGTGTTGAGGAAGTGTCTGTGGAAATTTGGAACAGAATTATGAGATTTTGAGGCTGACAGCCTGTCGGTAGACGTAGAATCGCCTCGGGACATGGGGACAGGGCGATCAGCACAATTAACAAGGCCGGAATAACCGACATTGGGTCCTGATAAGGGAAATTTACCGCTGTGTTCCGTGGCAGCACGAGGCAGAAAGCATGCAGATGTTTTGACCGCAAGTAATCCAGAATTGGGCTGTTGTAGTGACACGAGGAACGCAACGAGGCATTTCCTGCCACGGTTTCCCTTCTTTCGGCTTCCAGAAACAACCCAGCTTCTGATATTCGTTCTAGGATACACATTGCTATATCTACTCTATTTCCCGGCAGCCAGATCTTCTGTCTTGTGTGCGGTAATATGCAAATTGGCATAGTACCTGAGGTGTTTCCTGTGTCTGAAATATTTGGGCCACTTACAAGCATATCTATGAACCCCTAATCATGCCATCAGTATAGGTCAGCTCTTCCATACTCATGTCTACACCTGCTGGCCAGCTCGCATTCGTGACGAGATAGGGCCAGCCCATATTTTCAGCGAGAATCGATGCTGCGTACGTGATATTGCCGTACATCGCGAAGAAGAACAGGGCAGGTGATAGTCCCTCACACCTGGTCGTGAAGTTTTTCACTAGTGATCATGGAATCCCAAAATAGGAGACCAGGGTCTCTGCGAAATACGGGCGCTGATCTAGGACAAAAGACCCGAAATCACATTGTGAAAACTACACACAAAAAGGAAAGCATTGGTCCATCCGAGAATACTCTCCCATTTGTTTTGACATGGGTCCTGACGCCTGTTCATGGTTATTCATCCCGACCGTGCAAACGAAAGCAAGTGCGGCTGTATAGCGGATTATTAGATTTCTTGCGCTGAGATGCCTTGCGCCTCCTTCCGTCAACAGTGGCGCCCCTTCGCTGTCGTCATTAGGCAGTGATTTTAACAGTGACTGACAGTGTTTCCAGCGGTAATAGAAGATCTGGCAAAAGAGCATGCCTTCACACAAGCTATGCTTCAAGCGCATAGATAAATACTGAAGATTCACCGAATTCGAGAGCGATGAACTCACGAAGCCAGAATGATAACAGTGGGAATTAAGCCAGCGAGAGCTACACCGAGGAGGTTGCACAGATCACCAGCGAGCAAGATCAGGATGAACACCACACTTAAGCCTTCGCCCGACTGGTGGGCATGTATTTGAGGCGAATAAACCACAATCCTGAAGTTGGCTGGTGCCACTGGTCGAGATACTCCCGAGGCATATGAACACGCTTTCGACATCCAAACAGACTTGGGATCAGAGGTCAGCGGGGTCTGCCAAATGACAAAGGGGTCTCTACTTACTATGCTGCTCAATGCCCCAGATGCAGTCATGGTATTTTATAACTGGGGCGGTAGACTGAAAAAAATGACTGTGACTTGGGAAAATCGTGACCCATAATATATGAATATGAAACAACGCTGGTCCACGAAAGCTGTCGGGTCCGTATATTAAATCAGAAAAGCAGAGAGACTAGAGAGCCTGTATGACACAACGGGCACACGGGCACAGGCATTGCACAGGCATTCTGGTGTCAAGTCTGAGTCACACAGTAACGCACTATCAGTGACGTCCCAATTCAAGCGGCGATTGAACAACAGAACGAACTGTTGTAGATAAATTGTTGTGACCTTGCCGTGTGACGTTAGTATTTGTCGATGAACGGTCAAGAGGCTTTCAGAAGACTGGCAAATCAAGTACGCAAGGTAGGAGCAAGTCCATCTGGTGGGTCTCCGAAGGGCGTCTTTGCAGGAGGCGGTCTTCTCATTGCTCTCGTTGCCGGTGGTTTTGCATTGAATGCAAGTTTGTTCAACGGTGCTGCATCCCTTTGGACTGTGGCGTTCCAGTGCTGATTTTTTGGCAGTTGACGGTGGTTACCGCGCAATTAAATACAGTCGGTGAGTCGCCTCACTCCTCTTTCTTCTCTCTTCTAAATCATTACCCAGTATCTATGGAGTGAAGAAGGACATTTACAACGAAGGCACACACCTTGTGGTATGAGAATTATTTTAGTCAGCTATTCACATTTAGATCCTTTCCCCTAGTTACCTTGGTTTGAAAAACCTATCCTTTTCGATATCCGCGCCAAACCACGAAGCATTGCTAGTCTTACTGGCACAAAAGGTACAGCTCAAGATCTGGTTTCCCTGTTGTGTACTGACCCATGGCCACAGACCTGCAGATGGTAAACATCACTTGTCGTGTCCTCTCTCGACCTTCAATAAATGACCTTCCCCTGATCTACCGTGAACTCGGACAAGATTATGATGAAAGAGTCCTTCCCTCAATCGTCAACGAAGTCCTCAAGAGTGTCGTTGCTCAGTTCAACGCTAGCCAGCTGATCACCCAGCGTGAGCATGTGCGTTGGACTTCCCTTGTCATTCCCTTCCGCCGACATCGATCCTAGGTATCCCGTCTGGTCCGTGATAATTTAACAAATCGAGCCCTTCGCTTCAATCTCGTGCTGGATGATGTTTCAATTACCCACGTTGCATTTTCACCTGAATTCACACATGCCGTTGAGGCTAAGCAGGTTGGTATTCCGTTTTGTCCCAGAACAACCATACCTTACGTCGCGACAACTCCTAGGTCGCGCAACAAACTGCACTTCGTGCTGCTTTTTTGGTTGACCAAGCTATTCAAGAAAAGCAGGTGTGTTCATCAATACGAAACTCGGTTTGCGATGCATGCCCTCATACATCTTTTTAGTCTATCATTGTTCGCGCCCAAGGTGAGGCTCAGTCTGCAGAACTTGTCGGAGAATCTCTGCGCAAGAACAAGGGTTTTCTTGAACTTCGGCGACTTGAGGCAGCCAGGGATATTGCAGCCCAGTTAGCAGCATCAGGAAACAAGGTCATGCTCGATTCACAGAGTCTACTACTCAATGGCAAGCTTCTCCTATCTGCTATCGTCTGCCCAAAAACTAACTCATTTGTCCAGTTGCTGGAAATGATGCGAAAGAAATCCTTAAAAGTAATAAATAGAACCCCATCTGTTTACTGTCTTGCTGTTGCATGGTACAATAATTGATTTCTCATTCCAGAGCTCTGCCTGTTAGGTCACATGATTCGAGTCGCGTCCAAAGCCTGTCCATAAAACTCTATCTTCATTAACTATATGCCACCCAAGAGACGTCTCAGCAAGACCAATATAGAGACGAGTGATGCGAGATGTAGCTCAGAGGATGAATCCCCTGATACAAAGAAGGTTAGATGGAATTCAACCACGACTGCCGAGGAGGTCAACTCCGAGAGCGAGGAACCCGGATCAGATAGAAACAAGGTTATCTCTCCTTGTATAATGCATCTGTGTTACTTACCAATCAACCAAGACACCAATAGCCATGTTTTGCGCCCAGTATGTTTTTTCAAATACCTACAATTCCGCTGGTTCACGATGAATAGCGGACAGATTGGCGCCGCATACTTTCATCCGGTGAACGGTATTTTGTATCTGCTCGAAGACACGCAGGCGTCACATCATCATGATCTCAGCATCATGCGTTTGTCTTCGTACCATTAGTGTCCATATATGCGCTCATTTTACTCTAGTTCTTGAACAAGTTTCACCTGATATTGTACTGACAAGTTCCAAGTCAGACGACAATTTCATCGACACTATCCGTGACCACTGTGTGTGTTGAAAACCACTTATATGCAAATACTCTCCACTGACGTCGGACTGCTAGTGGATACAACCGGTGCCACATTCCAAATCAGGCCGTACAAAGAATTTAATCCTCTGAAAGGAAGAGATCGTTTGTTATACCTCAGTCGTCTTGCAGATCTCCCTCTGGATGACCATACATCGCTGCATGAGACATCTACAGCAGTTGCAGGTGATGATGGTTTATCACGTAATGCATATGACTTCATGCGGCGAAGACAAGACGAAATAGGCGATCCTACTATGAAGCGTTGGAATGCGTCTATCCGATTGTCTAATTTCGCTAGTATTGAGAATTCTCCACTTTGTGTGCGTCAATGGATCCCTGAAAATGTAAACCTCACTAAAACAGTGCCTTCGTAGATGGCTTCTGCAGGTGCTCTGATCGATTATCTTGTCCGAGAACAAGCAATGAGTGATTTTGACGGCGGAAAACCTCAATGGCTAGAAGTCCGAAATATCGAAATCCTTACTTTGTGAGTCTCAATATGTCACAACTTGGATCAAATGCTCAACGATTCACAGAAATGAGGTCATGCATATCAACACTGATGCCCTGATGTAAGGCGTTTCCTGATCTGGTGGTGGTTACACCTGATTGTATCAAGTTCTCTACAGGTTTTTGAGAATGAAAACCACGCTTCGGTCCATTCAGAGAGGTTCAAAGAAGGACTGTCTCTTTATGGTTAGTAATATTTCTGCTTGCAGATTCTTTCAAATAATACTTTGAAGGAACACTTAACTACACCAAGACCGCATTGGGGCGTTCTCTTCTGTATTCTTGGCTTCTTCGACCTTCACTTTCCATGCATGTCATCAAATCTCGTCATCAAGCTGTGGCATGCTTCTCAAAATTCGAGAATCTGACTTCGGCCAATACTATGCATAATCACCTCAAAGGAGTCAAGAATGTTTCTAGAATCTTAGCAAATATGAATGCTGGAAAAACAAAGTTGTCGGACTGGCAGGCTCTCGCAAAAGTAAGCAATTCATTCAGCCTACGTTCATTGAGTTATATCTTCAGTTTTCTTTCCATATCGTCATGCTTTGTGATGCGATAACGGAGCTTCACAGCGGACAGGCAGTTGACGTTGTGAAACGGGTAGGTCCTGATGCTTTGCAAAGATCCTTCCCAAGCATTGATAGGCATCCGTTCCAGCTCCTTGCGGAGGTGAACGTCTTAGCTATAAAAGAAGTGGGAACGCGGGTCAACGACATTGTCAGATGAAATATATTGTTTCCTTTGCGTTGTCCTGTTCACCGACTTGATAGGTTGACTGGGAGGAATCTCGGCTTGCTGAGCGTGTCTGTGTCAGACTTGGGATTGACGAGGAGTTAGATAACAGGAAACATACTTATCACGGGATAGATTCAATCTTGGTATGTGCATTCTGTGTTCACGATCATTCCAGCTCCTCACCAAAAACTTTCTAGTCCAATGTCGCCTATCAAATCTCTCAAACTGTCCCACCAAGCTTTACGGCGACGCTTAACGTGGTCTATTTTCCTCAGCTAGGTGAAAAGTCACCTGCTTTGTAGACTTACATCCGATCTAATGTGCAAATATCAAGGTTATCTGGTTTGCGTTCCCATCCAAGGGGATTCGGAAACAGGTCTGCCTCCCACACCAGATAATTGGACAGTGCAGGTAAGAGTAATCATTTCGAGTGGCTCTACGTCTTCTGATTTTTGTTCAAGTTTTCCTCTGAGTGAGCTGCAAGCAGTTGTAGACCGATTCATTCCTCATAAATTGCAGTGCCCATGTCTATTTCAAGTCTCCTGAGATGCAAGGTGCTTGAGCATTTGTACCATGTTGCGCTCGAATGTTTAAACTCCTTGACTACAGATATGGACACCCATATTGGCGACCTCCACTCTGCAATTGTTGATAGAGAAATTGAAATTTTACAAGATCTTCTTCAGGACGTCCTTGTTCATGACAAAATGATTGGCAACGTATGCGATATATGCGCCGAATTGGACTGTCTGCTGTCTTTTGCAGAAGCATCGAATAATCACAATTACCGGCAACCAGATATGACCGATGATAATGTCATTGAAATTGTAGCCGGAAGGTTTCTTTCTCTAACGATTAGAATGCGATGACGATCTCCTGATGCGGTTCATCATAGACATCCTCTACAAGAGCAGGTGGTCGACGTATTTGTACCTAATGATACGCGTTTAGCTGGTGGCGCAGGCATCCAATCTCCATACCAAGACCGAGACGGTAAAATACTGAATAGTGTATTGCTTTGCACAGGAGCAAATGCATGCGGAAAGGTATTTAATACACATGTGGAAGCGAAAAAGGTGGCACTGAAACGCTTTAGAGTGTATACTTGAAACAGGCATGCATTGATCTGCCTCCTGATACTTGTCCTTATTGTTGTTCTAGGTTGCCCTTATCCAGATCATGGCTCAAGTGAGTATTCATTTTCTTCTGGGGTAGAGGGCTTGTCTGATTCTCATTCAGATAGGATGGTAAATACGAGATTACTCTCTTATATATCAATCTCATTTGGTCAGTTTTGTTCCTGCAGAATATGCTAGGTTGGGGCCGGTTGATAAAAGCACAGTTTCACGCGTCTTTGCCTTGTGATTGCCTGACTGATGACTCACCTGCTTAGTCTTCACTCGAGTTTCGACTCGCGAATCCGTTTCCAAGGTCTTATTGACAAACAAAAGATCGAGACTTCTTACTCATCCTTGTTACTTCAGGTCCAGTCTGCGTTCATGATAGATTTGAATCAAGTCTCCTTGTCTCTTCGTAATTGCACAAAGCGGTCATTGATCCTTCTCGATGAGTTCGGGAAAGGGACCTTGTCAACGGGTGAGAGCAGAGGGTAGAAACAAGACAGCACTTATCACATTTTGGTTTACAGATGGGGCTGGTTTATTCTGTGGCGTTGTGAAACATCTACTTGACAGAGGACCCCAATGTCCCAAGGTTCTTGCCGCAACACATTTTCATGAGGTGTTCACGGAGCATATACTAAATCCGCAAAACATTCCCGTTACATTTTGCCACATGCAGGTCATATTCTGCGCAAGCGAAGGCAGTAATTTGGAGAGCGACTCAAGTGGATCCATGATATCGTCCCAGAAGAATGACATCAAGACGGGTTCTGGGGAGAAGATTACTTATCTGTATAAAGTGGCGGAAGGATTATCACTCGATTCTCATGCGGGGAAATGTGCCATACTGTGCGGGCTTCCCAGTCGGATCGTTGAAAGGGCAAGATATGTCAGGTGAGTGAACGAATGTTATGGATGTAACAGTGCTGTGATACATATCGTCCTCCCACTCGTAGCGAATTGATTTCTCAACATGAAATTAATCGTTTACTTGATGAAGCAATGAATGAGAAAGAACGGGAGGAACTGAAAGCGGCCGAAGAGATATGTCGAAAATTTCTGGCATGGCAATTGGATGAAAAGGATGGAAAGTGTGTTAAGGACAAGATAGCCGAGATTCTAGGTAGAGAAGAATAATGCGATTAAAGTATCATTACCACATCATGGACGGTTTTATGTTCAAATGCTTCACGGTTGTTTCTCGATCGACAGCTTGCATTACTCTTGATTTCACGGAGAAAAGCTTCAAGAAGCCAACGGGGCTCCGGATGTGCGCCCACAATTATACGAAGGTGTAACAATGTGAGGATGAGTTGAGACTCAACTCTTAGCTGAACTCGCCACATCGTTCCCATCCCAACTGTGAAGCCCAGCACCTCCACATCCTGTGAACAACCTCTAATTTTGCATCTCGCCCTAAATCAGGATTTTCTAGGTCACTCAAGTCTTCAAGAAACCCATGGCGCAGTCGTGTATTGAGTGGAAGGTTGTTGACAGCAAACGTGCGCAGCCGAGCGAGAGAAAGTAGCAAAAGACCAGAGGTCAGGGCTGTCACTTGCTGACGATCAGCAGGTTGCAAAATGAGCAAGCGCTCAATACGTCTGGTGTGGAACAGAGTCAGCACGCATTGGAAAACTAGAGTAGGTTTTTGGGGAAAGACATTTACCTCATGCCATCCCAGACACCCTTCCGTTTCAGTAATTGCCCATATCGAAATTTTCCTCTTCTTCCCGTCCAAATACCACTAATGGCACCCCCGGCAAGGTATACAATAGCCAATGCTGGAGCTACACCGACAAAAGCAAAAGTGAGCTCCTGTGATTTGAGCAATCGATCGATTCCCGTGAGTGCTTGATCGATGTCAACCTACAAAAACGTTGAGACAAAATCAGTCCAAGATCATTTATCAAAAGCGTCACCTTCGTTTTCTGCACTTGGATGAAAACATTCCGAAGAAGCGTCCCCGCGATAGCACTCTTCAAAGGTGTACGAATATCTTCCTCATAAACCTGCATCACCGGTGTCATATCTCCCAGACGAATTTGTCGCGAGAGGGCAGCAAGCTGTTCATGATCAAAGCCAAGTTCGTCTTTTGCAAGTGAAAGCGTCATGCGTTCCAAGCTCTGAAGAAACAAGTCAACAAATTGAATCTTTTCCCCACCACATCGCGAAATCGATTCGTTCAATTTCGGGAAGCTTACCTCTAAATCAGCAAGGACACCTTCCTTGTGGACCAACATGCCAGTTTCATCATCAGAGCCACTGCGTATGGTCATCAAAACATCCCGCAAAGGTTCCAGCAACCATCCTCTGACAAAACCTTTCAAGGTTTCGAGCGCGTCTCGAGCGACATCTTCCAGATTGGCACGGGATGCATACAAAGACCTGCACAAATAAAAAACCAGCGGCGGAAAGAGCACAATCTTGGGCCAAATGAGGATCCACCTTTCTGGCCGCAACAATCTTTCAGCCTTGAGCACCTGCCGGTGAGACCTATTCAACTTTGGAAGGGTATCGTTGGATACGTGGACCAGAACTTCTAAGAAAGATGGATGCTCCGAAACAACATCGACAGCTGTCTTTTGATCCAAGATCTCGACAAAACGCTGGACTTCAGGCAAGAATTGAGTCATGCCTGAAAATCTGCATTCGGGGTGAGTGAAGATCAAAGATAAATTATTTCGCATCTGCGAAAGCTGCCCAAGGATCTCTGCACGTTGATTGCGAATTTTTTCGAGATGGCGTCGACTGAAACGGCATTCGTGGAGAGTCAGAGAGAGAGGGTAGGTGATGTGATTGGCGATCAAATTCAAGTAGTAAGAGAACGTGTATATGACTTTTTGTGATAACCCAATCCTGGGTCCAGAGGCCATCTGTGGAGGATAGAGCGAGGCTGTAACAGACAAAGGGGACTTGGATAGGTGGGGGAAACATGCGGTGGTCAGGGCATTAGGCTGGAAGGGTGATTTCAGGAGAAGTCTTGTCAGTGAAGAGGGCGTAAAATTAGAAAGAGTTGGGCGCTGATTTCGAGAACCAACGGCGGTGACGACAGCGTCAATCGCTCGGTAGAGACGAATTGGTGTTGCTAAATTCGTGCTAGTATAAGCTCACGTTCTGTAGGAGAAAAAAAAGAAGGCACACTCTGTAGCAGATACCAAGCAACATTCAACTTGGAACGTTCTATGTCTCCCCACCATTCGGCTTCTGCCTCGGCCTCGGTTGCTTGGTCCAAGTAAATCTTCAGTGCCCTGGTATATAATCCGACCATGACCTTGGCTACCACAGCATGCTTCAATGTCTCCTCCTCTGGGTCAGAAACCAGTGAAAAATATTGTGACCCTAGCCTAGAAAGGACAGAGATTGCGTTGTGTATCTGTTGCGTGTTGAGTGGCCGAGATGAAGGGAACGACACGAGAAGAGCATGAAGGGCGTGTTTTGTTGCTGAAGCTTGTATACGTAGTCCCTCAGAGTCAAAATCCAACCTAGCAGAGGATAGAGATGGAGACGAGGCGTTCAAAGCTTGGGTGAAACT
>Ga0153999_1001012_pt1 | contig 11541 bp, 15 predicted proteins | sample TSNC083MetaG_FD_104675 | JGI IMG/M metagenome (GOLD analysis project Ga0153999, IMG submission 104675) | Attine ant fungus gardens microbial communities from North Carolina, USA - TSNC083 MetaG | ecosystem: Host-associated > Fungi > Mycelium > Unclassified | place: USA: North Carolina, Lumber... | reverse complement strand
GCAGCTATGGCTCGGCGCATGTGACTGGTCAGAAATGTCAAACCGACCTGGTAAGCGGCTAAAGATCACACCAAGTCTCAGAGAAATAAAGTTTATGACATGGAAATGAACTCACAATTCATCCAACCAAAACCCTCCCGCGGAACCATCTTGAAGTCAATCCCCTGATTGCCATACTCGGCATCAACAAGGTGGGTGAGCTTGACGGCATCAAACTGGTCCAGAATTTGAGTAGACGGTTGTCTTGACTCGTAAGTCTTACCTTCTCAGGAACAACACCATTGAAATCAACAAAGGCGGTTGTCATCATATACAGGAATCGATACGCCAGACGTTGGGCCTCTTCGAGATATCCATAACGCTCTAGCCCAACCCATGCCATGATCTGGTGGGGGGGCCTATCCAAAGTTATCATCAATACAGAGCCGCAGTACATCAGATCACATCGTACCATGCATATCTGTAATAAAGATCCATCAATATCTGTTGACGTTACAGAAAGAGACACGTACGGGTAGTCCCACTGTCGATTCGGTCTGTCAAGAGAAATCTTTCCGCGGGATTCTTCAGTTCCAGAAACAACTCCACCAATGACCTCAAATTTCTTGAGTGATTGAGTCCTAAACGATAGTATGAATCACAGGGAGTCGCCGTACATGATATCATATACGCACACAAGCTGCCAGCCTTGTTCTTCGCTAGCACAACCAGCCCAGAGCGGCCAGAATGACGTGACAGATTCATACAAGATCTGCTGTTCTTTGACAGTATCGTAGTCAAAATACAACGCCTTGCTCTCATTCCAGAGATATCTGTCAATTTGTTGACGTCTGAACTCTGCCCTGTCAAACCATTCATCAGCAGTCTGGAGCCGGCTTTTAGAGCTTTCTCGCAAAGGACTGGCATAAGCCTCTGGCGTCGGTGGAAACGGTGAGAGAGAGAAATCCTCTTCTAGCTCAAGCTCGTCATCGAAGACCTCACGAATAGCAGTCCCGATATCGATTTCGTACTTGTAAAGGAGTGACTGTAAGTCTATTGTCGCAAGATTGGCACAACGCTTTTCGAAGCGATAGGTGGTGTCATGGCCAGACTCGCGGACTGCCCGGTCGTGAAGGAAGTATTCGTCCAACTCAGGCTCTTGAATAATCCCATCATTGTATTTTTCACTAAACTCTAGCACTGATATACTGTGTTTCTCAGCAAATGGCTCAAGGATATGAGTGAAGTGCGTTGCTTCTGTTTCAGGGGGGATGCCGAGACCATCAGGGCGATACCTTGAAAGACCCGTCTTGGGATCTATCCGAGGCTCCGCAGCCCAAACAGTGTGATATTCCTTTATGGCTGCTTGGATGGCACGCTTGAGCCAGGCGCGGTTTCCAGTCTCATCAGATCGATCAAGCTGGTTGTAAATTTGAAGTGCCATGTCAGTGAGGAAGGGAGGTTGAGTACGACAGAGGTAGTAACTTCGACTTCCGTTCAGAATTTTACCATAGTGCTTGATCTCAAAAATGAAATGATCCACCATGCCCTTAGCCATGCTGACCTGGCCATCAACCAATAGTCCCAGAGTAATGAAGTAGGAATCCCAATTGTAGAGCTACGATGAGTCAAATGAGCATTAGTCAAACTCCATGCCATTCGTATTTACCTCGTTGAAGCGAGCACCAGGAACGATGAATGGGATACCTTTCAAAGTTCTCCCTCCGTGTCCGTCATCCATTTCATTCATTGCCAAAGCCAGCAAGCCGGGTTTGCTATTCAAACTCTTGACAAATGGAGGATCGTCTGGTTTCGGAGGAAGAACCCGGACATCAAGGTTCATGTGGGGTTTCTCTTTGGCGACCCTTCTGTAATACTCCGCCATTGCGGGTTCACCATGGGGGACATAGATACGGGGCTGGATACGACCAGTCCTATTCTTGGGGTCAGCTGTGATAATTTCAAGGCCATCTCCGTCAATACGACGAGTTAAAGAATGCCAGAAAGAGTGTTTGATCATCCTAGAGAGTCGATCAACCGGGTTTTCTGTCAAACGGGCTTCATCAAGGATGATACGCTTCCTGTTGTGGTCCCGTGCGAGGGCAAGTTCTTGGAGGAGGTTCGACAGCATGTATGTACCCTAAGTAGATGTTAAACACCTGTAAGTATTCAATAGCGCGCCTCAGCCAGTTACGTACACGAATGTCAAAGGCTTTGAAACCGTTACTGGTTGCAGTACCGAGAGCCATTGTCTTGGGACCAGCATCGGTCACACTGATCTGAAAGTCCCCGTCCGTGTCCTCTTGTTCAAGAACGAGGCGAATGGTCTCCTCAACGTCAATGAGAAAACGCCTGGGAACACTGCTCTTCTCATCGTGTGACATACGTCGAGACCGAGTAAGCATATCGTCCTGGAAGGCAGGTGCTCGTCTGGGGTTGTAACCATGTAGGTACGACTGGAAGAAAAGAGGCGTATAAATGGGATGTCATGAATGAGTTGGATATGCAAAACCCACATGGCTATAGGTTCGAGAACGAGAGTGTGTCTCATCACGGTAATATGTAGCAGGATCAACATCGACCGAGCGAGGATTCAAGTCATCCACGAAAGTGACACCAGCGGGATGATTGACGACAGGTGACATTGGGTATGCAAAGAGGATGGTTGGAATTGAAAAGGATTATTTAAGGAAGCAATGAGCCGATCAATCATTTATCAATGCTACACGTGCATGATTTAAAAAAAATGTACCAAGCGCTCATTGAACTCGAACCACCAATTTAGTTTTTCCGTGGAGGGGAGGAAAAGAGAGACTTTGCTTTGTCGCATCACCAATCGACCGGACTAGCTCAAGCCTAGCTAACTACAGCTCACATCATGAACAGCTGCAGCTGTTTCATGTATAAATCTGAAGATGAATTCTGTCCCTTTTCTGTCCGGCGATCTCAGTGTCTGCTTGGACTACATAATTTAGTAAGCGTTATCTCGTCTGCTATATCTCTTCATTTTCTCCCCTTCTTATAATGATTCAGATTAGTTGTGAGTCATCTCATTTTCACCTGTGTTTGTGTAGATAGTACTCTAGTGTATTCTGTACGCTACCGCGGACTACGTTCGAGCACCACATTATAAGTTTTCGATTTTTTAAAGAAATACTACACGTACAGTCTTTCTATCAATCGCTTCCAAGGTCTTCTTTATATTATCATTGGGTTCTATTCAGAGTATCAGAGATGCCTGCATCTGACTGGATCATGCAGAGTATCCCGTTCCCTTATGGTCCAGACCTGTGGCCCTAGACGACTGCTGAATCCCAAATCACATCCCCTTCATGAAAAAAAGAATTTATACCTACTCCCACCTTCCTTCTTCCTGCTCGACTTGGACCCTCCACGTCTGAACCAAATAAGTCGGAATCACGTGCTCGGTCGCGTCCATCATGATCACTGTAGTGAATCTTTTGTACCTGCCTCAGTGGCTCGCTGTGTATCACTATGTCGTGAGTACAACATTGTCAGGAGTGACAAATATCTGGATTCCGACTTTATAAACGATAGGGTATTCGGACAGGTGTCAGCTCTGAATCCCAAAGGAAACTCAGCGAATTCACTCTCTGGCAGTACAACTACCCATAAACAACCTAATCCCTGGCTCAACGCAATCTCACTAAACCAGCAGATGGACGGAGGTGCTTCTGGTCAACAGAGTCAGCAGCAGCAGCCTGCCGTTGCAAGCACTTCCAGTACCCAGCCGGCGACAAGCTTATTTGGTAGTACAGCGAACCAACAGCAATCTGTGACTGGTGGTAGTCTACTTGGAAATACATCGACAAATCAACCTGCAGCTGGAAACGTTTTATTTGGAAACGCCGCCAACCAACAGCAACAGCCTGCTGCAGGTGGAAGTTCCACATCGCAGCAACAGCAGCAGCAACCTACTTCGGGTGGAAACCTCTTTGGTTCGACACTACAGCAACAGCAACAGCAACCTGCCGCAGGTGGAAGTCCTTTCGGTTCAATGCCACAACAACAACAGCCTGCCGCAGGTGCAAACCTTTTTGGCTCAACACCACAGCAGCAGCAGCCTACTGCAGGTGCAAATCTCTTTGGTTCAACGCCACAACAGCAGCAGCAGCAGCAGCCTACCGCAGGTGCAAATCTCTTTGGTTCAACACCACAACAACAGCAGCAGCAGCCTGCCGCAGGTGCAAATCTTTTTGGTTCGACACCACAGCAGCAGCAGCCTGCTGCAGGTGGACACCTCTTTGGTTCGACACCCCAGCAGCAGCAGCAGCAGCAGCCTGCCTCAGGTGGAAACCTCTTTGGTTCAACGCCACAGCAGCAACAGCCTGCCGCAGGTGGAATTCTCTTTGGTTCCACACAACAGCAACAGCAGCCTGCTGCAGGTGGAAGTCTCTTTGGAAATACTCCCACTGCCACAAACCAGACAGGTACAGCGTCCCTCTTCGGAAATACAGGTAATGGAACCTCGGGTCTTGGGAACACGTTTCAACAAACACAGTCTGCTCAACCAAATAGCACGTTAGGAACTAGTGCATTGTTCGGCTCTAAACTAGGGACTACGTATGCCTTTCCCCTTTCTCATGATCTCAGTATTGAAGCTTCACTAGTGCTTCGCAGGCGACTCAGTCTGGACATACCCTCTTAACTAGGCTCACAAAATTTAATGATCTCCCTGACAACCTCAAGCAATTGTTGGAGAACATCGAGTGTGTCCCAATTCCTCTTCTAAAATTGGTGTCATGAGCTCAACCTTACCAAGTACTTACACTCGGAGCTGCATGCAGACAAGTAAAGATTTACGTCAGCGGAAACTCGGCAAAGAACTCATGGAGGAGCAGGAGCAGATAGAAGGGATACACAAGGTTTCTAATCACCTTCCTCAACTCAATATTTCGACTGAACAACCATTCAGGAGCTTAATAGTACATCTCATGTTATTCGCAATGATTTGCGTCAGGCAGAGGATATTAAAAACAAGGCCGATCGAGCGATGCAAGACCTAGTTGTTGCGAGTCGTATTTTTGACGCTTTCCGCAACCCTCAAAGTGGAACAACATATTTAAGGGAAAATGCTAGCTTCCCTCTGGAGTACATTGTTTTCTTCTTGTTCTTCAATATATTCTGATCATGAAGTAGATATTTCCAACGTGTCACAGAGCAAGCGACTGAACGGGTAGCGTGGCAGAAGACCACTATTGAGGTGAGCCCGACAATCCTTTGATTGCGTGCGTAACCACCGATCACTATTGCAGAGAATTGGACGTAAGCTGTCGTCATCCACTAGTCAAGTACAAACACCACAAAGTATATGCTCTGGGATTTGTCGGTATTCTTAGCACTGACCATGTGCGCTTAGGTATTGCCGCCACTCTGCAGGCTCAAAATGGAACTTTCCTCGCATTGGCAAGTCAGACAGCTGCTCTAGAGACCGAGCTTCAGAAGATAAAACTAGTCTACACCCAGCTCTGGCGCACCAAGACGGGTAGTGCAAGGGATCCATTCGATGAGGTTGATCAATATGCAGAGAATCCTAATGACTTCGGTTTTGGAAGTTTGAGAGCCAAATAAGCCTCCGAGCTTCCTTACTGTACTTTGAGGCTTCTATCCCTGTATTTGAAACTCGTACGGGGACTTTGAAGAAATATATTATCGGTACAGTTAAGAACTCCGGTCTCGGTCACAACATTCTGAATTGACCATTGTGACAACACGCACCTGTGTTACGACCGTATATACCCATTCACATTCACCCTCATTTGTTCCAGAACCAAGGATGTCCTACGGGCAAGGATCAATTTATCAACAATCTCTCTACCAGCAGCCTATGCAACAGAATGGTATAGTGTATCAGAGCCAGACCCCTGTCCATCAACCACAAATCATGGAGGCTCGAGACGTAGTCTCGGGCGACCAATATAGATACGCCTTGCAGAACTTCGTACGTCCGGCCGTGCAATGCGTTATAATTGTCGCTTGGTGGAGCTCATCGTGATGAATAGCGTATTGCCCACGAGAAAGTCGAGCAGCAGCGAGTGCAACTCGAAGAACAAGAAAGACAGGTAGCTCAGCTCCGAGCACGTATCGCATTGTTAGAAGGAGGAGATGGATTGCGTGTACAAGGACCCGGGGAAACCACAGTCGATGACTTTTCTATCAAAGTCTGTTTCTCTCTCTCTTTGGATCGACCACACCACCAGAGACGATGACACATCTTATAGAATGCCGCTTCGCAGCTTGATAAACTTATCAACCGATGGGCTGCCGACCTGATCCGTAGCCCCCCTGCACCTCTTCGCAACATTTGTGTCGCTATTTTGAATGATGTTTCGTCGGCTATTTGCCTAGACGCCAATCAAATTGAAGGTACTCCCATGCAGACCCAGGCTTACCTTCGACATGCCTTGTCAGAAGTCATATCGGAAGGAATAATTAACTGTCTCATCGTGACGAACTCGAGTGAAGCAAATGTTCAGCTCACACGGATTCATGAACACATATTTGCTCGTAAGTTGTCTTTTACCTGGTTGTGATTCGATTCGCAACTTACTATTGCTTCTTTCCTTCTCCGCATGTGATGCTTCTTACCTTCAACTTCTTTGTGCGATACTTCGATGCATCCAGGTGACCCAACTGTTGCTAGTGTATGGCGTCGGCAGACTTTTTCAGCGGCTGTAGAATCCTGCACTCCTGAAATGACAACAAGCATCCTCTATGAACATATTCCAGAGCTCACAAGATTACTGCAAGGTGTACCACCTGTCTTTGGTGGAATTTCTATCCTTGACTCTGCCTATGCCTTTTCTCGAATGCTGCATGGCCCCGGTTCAAACTCAGGAGATGTGTTTTACCGCGCATTCGTCCCCGAGCTGGGCAGTCCACTATATGCTAGGGAAATGGAACTTACAAAAAGGTGTTTAAAAAGTGAACGTGGTGAGCTTGATCGTGTTGGGGCCACCATATTTCCAGGATTGGTGAAAGTGTCTCAAGAAGTCAAGCAATTAAACGACCAGGCTGAGAGTGTGCAGGTATGTCATAAGTAATATGCTTTGGGGTATCAAGTTGACATTGTATATCAGCCTGTAGTAAGGAGAGCTCAAGTCGTTTGCGAGTGTGCACTCGGTGGGACAATCGGTACACCCTTCTGATCAATGCCATGGACGAATATGGCTGAAACGCTATCATCTTTAAGAGGATCCGATCCATCCTCAATTGGCTCAGACCTCAGTATTTGACCCATGCTCTGTTATATGATACCCCTTTATCTCATGATACATTCTGTCGACTGCTTTATATGGTGAAATTGGTGGATTTACGGAAGCACTGGTGCATGACGTTGGTTTATGTATGATGAGGAATACCTTGGAGGTATTCAGATAGAGGAAGGACCGTATACTGGTATCTCCAACAGACTGACATACATATCACCAGAGAGTTCGGTTCAATTTCCTGATTCAACACTGAAAAGGATGTCATAGTTGTATCAGAAAGTTTAGAGTCAAACACCATAGCCTATTCCGAAAATATGCTTAGAATAAGAGAAATCGTATTTAAGACGCAGGGTGGTCAAGAATAGGATAGCAATAGGAGCAAGTGCATCAGGTCGAGGTCAAAATTTACCGTGGACTCTAGAGAGATATATCGATGCTAAGATTGTGCCAAATTAATGATTCTCGTACCTGCGGTCAAGTCTAGGGTATTTAGATTCACACTCAAAAACGTTTTGTAGTTCTCAATCTATATGAATCATAGCAACTACACGATAAGTAGGGACGCGAGCTTGGCTTGAGTTTCTACGACCTGGGCATCGTCAATGGATCATGACGTGACCAACAAGGGGAAAGATTCACCTCAAGAGCCTGGCGCACTTCCAATCGTCTTCGTGCTGCTTCCAGCCAATCATGCAGCATGACCTTGGCAGATCCTTTCAGCTGATTTAACTCACGAGCAGCACTGTCCAGGTCCTGCTCGTTGAGGTAGTATTCTGCTCGAGCTAGCACACTTAGTACGTCATCACCAGCTACTAGACCATGGCGCTTGAAACGCAAGTTGGAAAAAATACGACTAGCAATGTATGATAGCACACCAGCATTCTCATTAGGCACAAGTGCGACTTCTGAGACTTTGGGAGAAACCTCGTTGATAAACCAGGTGGAAAGGTCCGCGAAGGGCTCGACGCCGACATCCGGGACATCAGTTTTCTCTAGCGAATCAAGGGCAGCAGTCACTACAAGGTCCTCGCGGGCAACGGTGATATGACGAAGAACGCGTAATTCCTCACGGAAAGGCTTGCGAAAGGAAGACTGGGTAGCGGAGTCGAGAGCGCGGATAGCGGACCAAAGAGCGTGGACACGGATATTATCATCGAGATAACTGGTGTTGTCATGAATCACAGACCCCAAACGTTTGAGATCAGCAGAAAGCTCGTCAAGCTTGGCCAAACGGCCCCCTCGTTCGTGTTCGACGCGAATTTTGATATCACGGATCCAGCGACGTTGAAGTTCAATACCTTGAGCAATAACTTCCTCTTTGAGCCTAGTGTATCGTGAAAAAAATCCAACGATAGAGTAAGACATACATACCGTTCATTTATAAGATCAGTCTGTGTTTTGAGTTCATTCTCCAGCTTTTCTCGATATGCTTGGATGATCTTGCCCCTTTCTTCTTCAAAAGCTTTTCTGAAGTCCTCCTGCTGATTATCCAATCTGTCTCGAGTCTCTAATTCGAGTTCAAGGAGCTTTAAAGAATACTCATGACTTTGCTCGTCTAACTTGGCCTCAAGTGCAATCCTTTCGTCCTCGCGAGTCTTTTCAAACTGATCAACGAGGGATTGAAGATCCTTCTGGGCAGAGTCTAAGACATCAGCTGCCTTTGAGGCGACGACAGGGTCCGATTGGAGATAGGGGATGAGGTCGTCGATGATGTGGGTGAGGTGGGAAATGATAGGTTCAGATTGAGCAAGGGTGGATACTGTCGGAGTAAGAAGGGGAAGAGAGATAGGTTCAATGTCCTGTTTCTTTTCGGTCTCTTTTGCAAGTTCGACTTTAGCCTCCCTGGGAGATTGTCGGGACAGAAAACCAGGAGGAGGCTCAAAGTCGACACGGAGATCCATGGCACACATTTGGGAGTCTGGGGTGGCAACTTGAGGAGTTATTCGTGGCTCGTCGGCTGACTGGTGCCCGGAGTCGCCGAGATCGGGCGTTCCAGCAATTGCAGCTTCTGCTCGTGCTACAAGATCTTCAAGATCTGCAGAGACCTTCCTGGATGTCGAAGCAGGTATTTCTGCTGGTTGAGCACCTGGTTGAGCCGTAGGTTGCGGTACTTCAACCTTCGCAAGAGGAGTTAAAATTGTCTCTACATGCTTCGGTATTTCTTCGATAACTTTAGTCACCTTCAGCTCTTGACCTTTTGTCTCTGCCTGATCCTTTGCCTGATCCTGATCTTTTGCCTCATTGACTTGGCCGGTCACTTTCTTAATCGAATCCGAAACAAAACCAAATGTGGTAATCAGAGTATCCGTGCCAAATTCGATGACCCTGTCGACCGTAAAATCATCCCAGCCGTGAGCCTTAGCAAACTCTGATACAGATTGACCGAGAGGGACATGTTGAGATGGAACTCCATAGTGTTTCTGGTAGGCAAGGGTAACAAAGGTGCTGCAGGCAGTGAACACAGTGGCTGCCACAAGTGCGCTGCGTTTGGTGTTCTGCTTCTTGGGAGCAGAGCTTGCTTCAGTTGCAAGGGACTAGAAAGAAATATATCAATACATCTTTCCAAATACTTTGCCAACAAAAATATGTTTGATATGTTGAAACTCACCTTTCTCACCACTCTCACGCCATTCCGACTCGAAGACGACGTAGTCTGCCTTGAGACGAGCAAGACGCGATACATGCAATGTACAATTCTCAGTGACAAAGAACAGCTTGCGCGTCACAGAACTTTGACCACGTGCCGAAAATTTGGAATCTATTTCGGATTTCCCAGTCCTTATCGTGAGCCATGCCTTCCGGTACAGACAGAAAAGAGGAATCTGGAGATCCCACTCAAATTGATGACAAGCCTGTCATTACCACAACCCGTTTAGAGCTTTGGAGCTATTATCTCTACTACGTAGGGAACAATGGTCTCTCGGGCTTCAATTTCGGACCGTCTCAATTTCAAAATTTGCTGTTCCTTGCTGGGTATGATCCATCAAGTAAACCATTCACTACACCTTGTGGAACAGGTAGTTGTGTCCTTCCATATCTTGGTCGAATCAGAGATGGTGGGTACTCGATCTCAGATAAGTGCGGCAACTAGACAAAACCAACTTTTAGTCAATTCGATTGTTCTCCTTACAAATGGCATTAGCTTCGCCTTGCAAGCTGCTGTTCTTCTTATGATAGGTGCTTGGGCTGATTATGGTCATTGGAGGTCTGTCCAAATCAAGCTCTATCAGATCATCTTGCCTTAAGCGTAGCAGACCTAATATTACGATTTTTTTCACTGTGGTTGCTGTCGCAGTTTCTTTTGCTTGGCTTGGTGTTGAAGATGCCTCAAAATGGCAAGCTGGTGTAGTTCTCTATATCCTGGGATGTAAGTGGCCTGATCTTTCTTTACACGACAAGTGGGATCTGATTTCTATTCAGTGATAACTTATCAGGTGAGTACTCCAGCAGGCCGGCTTACTATCTGATCAGTTCACGATGTTCCTAGTTTAACTTGACCTTTTGGACTGCAGCATTTCCCGGCTTAGCCAGAGACCTTCCAGAAGTCCAAGAGTCGCGAAATCTTGTCGTGTCCGGAGAAAAATCGTAAAGTACAGTTCCTTAGGTTCTGCTTATCGTACTAAGAACCTGACTAGGGAAGAAGAACATGCTCAGCTGGAGTCATTGTCACGAAATCGGATTTCTAACATCTCTTTCACAGTCTGTTCGGTCGGTGAAATAATTATCTTAGCTATAATGGTTGGCATCTTGAAAGCCGTCAAAAGTGAGGAAACGACGGAAAACAATACTCGAGCTTTCAGTATTCTGCTCGCCTTTTCCGGAGGCATTTGGCGTGAGTCACTTAGTCCATGCCTGATTCAAAGGATTAGACCACTCTAGTCCTCTGTGCGTTACCCTGGTTCATCTTTGAGAAAAGACGACCGGGCCTGGATTTACCTGTGGGAACTAATCTATTCACTGTTGGAATCAAGCAAATCTACGCTGCAGTCAAGGAATGCTGGAAGTTAAAACAAACATTCCTGTACCTCTTGTTTTACTTTCTCATGTCAGTTTCCTACTCTCGTCATCCTATATTCCCTCTCATGATGATCCAAGGGGTGATGTTCTCAACACAACAGTGTATGGTGCTTGTTATGATCAGTTTATTAACTTACGGCTTGCACAGAACCGTAATTGCGACATTACAAAATAGGTATGACTCTTCGAAGTTCGCTGGGTAAAGATTTCTGACAGATCGTAGCATCGTGGCTTATTCCACGCTAGATCTCACACTTCTTCTCATTGTTGGCATTTTTGCGCAGGCCCTTGGCATCTAGTAAGCTATCTCTTG
>Ga0153999_1001011_pt1 | contig 11556 bp, 13 predicted proteins | sample TSNC083MetaG_FD_104675 | JGI IMG/M metagenome (GOLD analysis project Ga0153999, IMG submission 104675) | Attine ant fungus gardens microbial communities from North Carolina, USA - TSNC083 MetaG | ecosystem: Host-associated > Fungi > Mycelium > Unclassified | place: USA: North Carolina, Lumber... | reverse complement strand
TTTCATCTATCTCAATACCTATTGCGGTCAGTTCATCTTTAATATCAGCGTAGCGCTTTCCGCTGACCATCAGCTTAATCTTCATAAAAGGATACCACCCTCCTTTCGTCCGGGGATAAAAATATGTACAGCATCTTTAAGTGCAAGTATAGTTTATTGCCTGTTGAAATTCAATAAAGCAGGAACACCTTACATATATAGTTGCACAACTTACAATGAATCAGCTTTCATCCATATCCGAAATATAAAATATCTTTTCTCAAAGCAGTTCACAATTTTCTTTTTTTCAACCTGTCGGAATTTCCGATAGGTTGATTCTTGATTAATTTCATAATTCGTAGCAGTTGCTCAGAGTTTTCGAACAGCTAATCCTCCATTATGTTGTCAACCACCACAGTTATTACAAAATGTGCAACAACTGGCTTTTATACTCAATCAGATTCGTTTTTTGTTTATTCTTCAAGTTCCAGTAGAAACTTATCATAATCAAAAGCTGTAGCATACAGGTCAGTGATTTTTTGGTAAAATCTCCGCTCAGAAAGGCGGATTTCGCGGATACTTTGTAACTCTCGTTCAAAGTATTCACCCGTAACATATGCCCCTTTTTTAGCCGTTCCTTGTCCGCACTGCTTTCAACGAATTACACAAATTAGATAATTTATTGTACCGAACTTCCATGACTTTTTCAATGAATTTCAGAAAACAAAATATTCAAAGAAACGAAGCGATTTTGCCAGCGTCGATTATCTTCATAGATGGTTCTCGCTTGATTGCGCAGAATAGTTTTACAAAGGCTATCAAATAAGAGTCGATATCTTGAAGTTTTATACTTCAAAGTTATCGACTCTGCATCTTAGCGTCTGGCTGCTTATGATTGTAATCTTCATTTTTTGTGAGTTAAATATTATTTAATCGGAATCCAAAGTTCAGAGATATAGTCTTTAGAAGTCATATCGCCTTGAGGATAGATTTCAATTCTTGGATAATTTGCATGAACAAATTCTTTTTCGTCTAACCACCCACCTAAAACCCGATTCTTTAATTGCACCATTGCACTTGAATTAACACCGAACGATAAATCATCTTGGTTTCCCGAAATAGCTCCTACACAAGGAAGAATAATCCAATTCATTGCTGGAATTTTCGTGATATGAAATTCTTCAGTTGCTACTACATCTGTTGATACTGCAATTGTATATTGAAAATGACTATCATCAATTTGGCTTGAAACTCCTGTAAATGCTTGAATATAACCATTCATTAACGGAAATAAGTTTTGCATTTTCTCATCATTTAGATTCGCCCACTTTTGTATAATGCATTCATAATTTTCATTCCTCTTAGTGCAAGGAAATATGTCCATATATCCAATCATATTGAATGCTTCTTTTTTCTCAATTGTATATTCTAATTCTTTCATTACTTTTCCTCATCTTTTCTAAAGTATTTTCTATGTCTATCTATTGGCTTAGAACTCATGCTGTCTTGCATAGAATCTGTTGTTATATTATAATATTTTTATCTATACAGAAAGACCGTAAATTATCATAGGATAATAAATACCAGGATATGGAGATACAAGTTTATGAAACTTAATCGAAAAAAAGAATTAGGTAATTTTTTAAAAAACAAAAGGGAATCAATTTCCCCAGAATCCCTTGGCATTGCAACAAAAGGCAAACGAAGAACCAGTGGGTTAAGACGAGAAGAAGTTGCAGAATTAGCGGGCGTAGGAATAAGCTGGTACACTTGGTTAGAACAAGGGCGAGATATACAGGTTTCATATCCACTACTTTCAAGTATACTAACAGCATTAAAATGTACCTATGTTGAAGCTAAATATGTATTAGAGTTAGCAGGATATAGTTCTACAGGTATCAGTCATTTGATGACAGAAAAATCCATGTACTCTCTACAATACATCTTGGATTCGTTTGAAATAGCTCCAACAATTGTGCTGGATAGCCATTGGAATATAGTAGTTTGGAATAAGATGGCGTCATATGTTTATGATGTAAATAGTGACTTGCAATATAACAATTTAATTGAATTAATTTTCTTAGATGAGAATTATCAAATACTCTTTCCTAGTTGGAAAGACAAGGCACGGGAACTACTTGCACAGTTTAGGCTTTCTTTTTCAAAAGAAATAGAGAATGAAGCACTCATTCATTTTGTTGAATCTATGCAAGAACGTAGTCCGTTTTTCACCGAATGTTGGGAAGAACATAGAGTTATAGATGAAAATCCTTTTAACAAAATTATTCTACATCCAGTTTTGAATGAACTCTCTTTCGATTTTTCAAGCCTGCATTATATAGATGAAAGCAAAGAGCATTTAAAAATATTTATTAATGTTCCTTCAAATGATGGTATCACTGAAGAAAAACTGAAACAAATTAGTGGCCAATCATAATAGTTGCAAAAGAACAGAGAGTTAAGATAGTATCCCTCTGTTCTTTTTATAATCCGTATTTGCCTATTTTTTCTTTGTGATAAACAAGTGCAGACGATATGCAAAATTCGAGTTGGGCAAGTTGTAATTTTTGAAGCGGGTCAATTATAATCGCTCTGTTTTTAGAGAAAATAAGTTCTTTAGAGAATATCTCTCTAAAACGGTCGACTAAGACAGTATGGCAGTTAAAAAAGATTGCTACATTGCTATCTCCAAATCTATCAATACGAATAGGCGTTCCACTTTTTGTTTCTAAGGTAGAGTATGTTGGTTGCCCCCATTTTAGACTTTCTGTTAGTTTACCAACTTCTGGATTTTTTTCAGCAGTAGCAAAAATCAATTCTCTAATTTCCAATAAGGTTGATTTATAAGGTTCTTCATAATTTGAGAACAGACCTTCAATTGCCGGTTCTTCAAACGGAATCATAGCTTTCCCCTCCTTTTCATGATTGATGATATATCTATATTATATAGAAAACTAAATTAGGAAGATAGACCATAAATTATCCTATGATAATTTGTAATACGATATTGTTGACTACTCCATTGACAATGTACCGCACGTCTCAAAGTTATCCGCTAAAATGAGAAACTTCTGTTGCTTTTGGTGAAAAAGTCATTATAATAGAATTTAAGCCGTCCTTACCTATTTAGAATATCGAAAAAACGGTTATGCCACCCAAACTATAAGTGCGTTGATTGATACAGCACGTGGCTTTAGCCATGTGAGACGTCACGAGGTAATTGTATTATGCGCTTAATATGCATATAATGTTCAGGAGGACAATGATTGAAAAAGAAACAAGATAACAAAAATTTCTGGAATCGCTACGCTAAGTTGTATGATTTTGAGATCCATAAATTTAATAGTTCTGCCTATTCGGAAATGTATCGACTTATGTCTGTTGCGCTTACCAAAGAAATGAGAATTCTCGAGATTGCCACAGGCACAGGGTTAATTGCAATTAATATTGCTGATTGTGTCCAATCGATCGAGGCGACTGACTTTTCGCCTAAAATGATAGAAGCCGCAATGGGAAAAAATGTACCTGATAATGTGCATTTTTCCATTGAAGATGCCTCTGCGCTCTCATTTTCGGAGCAAACTTTTGATGCTGTAATTATATCAAATGCCTTACACATAATGCCCGACCCGGAATTGGTATTGATGAATATCAAAAGAGTCTTAAAGCCAGACGGAATATTGATCGCACCTACTTTTTCACATGGGCATATAAATAACTCAACATGGAAATTAAATACCTTTATTTTAAAGATGATTGGATTTGAAACATACTCTAAATGGAAACCAGAAGAATATCTTTCCTTTATTAGTGAAAACGGTTTTTCCATCAAAAATTGGAGGATGCTCAAAGCTGCTTTCCCACTTGTTTATTTGGAAGCAAAAGTGAATGATTAGGGCTATCGCTTTTTGTTCTTTCTGGTATCACTCATCCCATATTTTCTGAGTTCCACATGGAATGAATTGCGGCGTTGATACCTTTGTCGCTATTCCTGCGGGCTTTTCTCTTTGGTCCCGGTCTCTCCCCTCCATAGACTTTCTACCGAATATTAATATTGGCATGAATAAATCAGTGGTTAAATTTGCCCAAACATATTCTGTGTATAACTCTTAATGTCATTTGGATTAATCATGTTATATTTATCTTTCACTGCACTAAAGTAATCTCCAATTTGGCCTTTCCAAATAGTTTGGTCTGATGCAGTCACTACTGGAAGTTCTCCTCTGGCAGACAACCACGGAGTTTCTGAATGTGTGAATTCTTCAAGAACTTTTCCGCTGTAGCAGCAGATGTTCTTTATCACACTATCAAGGATTGCCTTTTCTGATGATGAAAAAACTGAATCATCAAATTCATCATTACCCTCGATTGAGTCAAATCGATAATCGCGGTATCTGAAATATATATCTCGATATACCGGCCCGTGAACCCATGCCTCACATTCCTCTGAAAAGAGAAATGTTTTATAGAAAGCATAATAGAAACCCTGGATATAATACAATGCTTTCTGCAATGCTAACGGTGTAATATCTTCACATTTACTTAATAGGTATTCAATAGTCATATCCATCTTTGCCTTTGTGCTTTGAGTTCTTCCAAGAAGTTCATTCACTGCTCTTTTGCTTTTCTCATAAGAGGCGACCGTTTTTAGATTTCCTTTATTGTTTTCCAAGATTTCTGCATAATAGGCTGGCGCATCATAAAGCTTTTGTAGAATTTCAGAATACTGCTTCGTTGGTATATCTCCATCACAATATCGTGAAAATGTTTGTTCTCCCCACCCAAGCAAGAGAGAAAGTGGACGTTTTCCAATTGCATATTTTTCTGGTATCGCTAGGATCACCTCAAGTGATACGATGTTATTCCTATCTCGATATGCATTATATAGCATGCTCAAATTAAAGTCATTTACTTCGGCAACATAAATTTCAGAGCCGCAATCTACACAATGTGCCTCTTTTCCAATATAAGAATACTTTTCGCCTTTAATAGTGCCATCCATTCTCTTTTCATTAGTAGTAAAAACAACATCATTTCTACATTCTTCACAAAATACTTTTCTCTCACTCATCACAATTGCTCCTTTCAATTTCTGACTTACCTAAATAGATAATCAATTGGCTTGTTTCGTTTATGAAAAGATATTACAACTATATGACTTCCATTAGGCATATCAATTACATTAAACTTTGTATAAACATCAACTATTTCTTCTTTTCCATCTGCATTAAAAAGTTGAACTTGTGGTACAAATACATATAAAATTTCATGTTCAAATCCATGATTCACATTCTGCAATGAATGGCAAAAATCTTCCATCTTAATTTGTAGGAGAATCGAGGATTGTCGTTCACTTCTGATGTTATATTCGTTTATAAAATCGATATTTTTCTGTCTGTGCTTATTCTTTGAAATAGTAAACCGTCTGTTTACTACACAACCTTTTATTTTATCAAGAATTACATCTATCTGCTCTCTTGTATAGTTCTGGTTATAGTATGGATTCATTGCACCACCTCTTTGTAATACAATGATACATTATTTTATGGCAGTTGTCAATAATTTATGCATCAATTGATTCTTTTTTTGCCGCAAATCCCTATTCACTCTAGTGACTAATACAGCATTTCTTCCGGCAAGGAAATCATTTCCAGAACCACCAGAAAATCTAGCTTGTATCCAAATTGAGCCCACAGAAAAAGAGCATCATATTACCATTGTAAATTTGTAATGACTATTTTTCATATCATTCTTCAAATAAAATTTATGACTTTCTTTCCTTTTCTGGCTGCAACACACTTCAAGTTCAGAACATCCTTGCTCAGCAGCAACTTTTTTAATATGATTAAAAAGCATATTACCAATACCAAGTCCTCGTTTGCTGTCACAAATGATTATTTCTTGTAATTCACCTATACTAGAAGCATGATGAAGCAATCTCTGTATATGAAGACTTGCAAATCCTATTACTTCAGAACCGCACACAACGAGTAAGTAGTATATGTCTTTATTACTCAAGTTATCGGTATATACTTGATATAACGCTTGCCTGTTCATTGAAGCTTGTTCAAGCTCGCATATTAGTTCATATACCTTATCAAAATGCTCTATCCTTGCTTCAATTATTTCCATAACTTTTACCCCTTCCTCTACAAAATCATAGTGATTTACAAACCACATATTATAAAATTCGACATAATTCAACAATGCTTTCCGTATGTGTCGAGCGGTCAATAATAATGGTGTTGGAAGCTGATGCCCCTTGGAGACTTTGAAAATTCTTATACATGAAAGGGCAAAAGAACGTAAGCGTTAAATAAAAAATAACCCTTTCAAGTCATTTTGATTTCCTACTTGTCGACACTACAAAACGTGCAATCGATTTTCCTACCGCTAAACAATCAATCTCTATCGCATATTTTTTTCTGTACTTTTCGACCAACGAACTATAACCATGATCACCGCTGATAATGAATACCCTTCCGCACTGACCGCTCTTCAAAAGATTACCTAATTTACCTTTTATTCTGTTATCAACTGAATCCGTACCCGACTTCACTAAAATAATATTCACTGATGAGTCTAAGTATTTTTTTAGTTTTTTTATTAAGCCAGGCTGCGTGATAAAAATCAATACCTTGTCACCATCACATCTCTGTTCAATGCCATTAAGACCTTTAAATATATTGTTATCTCCATCTATCAGAAATAATGTGTTATAATTTTTCACTTTATCACCTAAGACCTTCCGTTATCACCGCTCTCATACATTATTTTCAAATGGTATATGGATAAGGCACCCCTCCGCTGTTCAGTTATATCCATTTGTTATTTTCCCAGTGCTTCCGGTCAACCAAATTCCATGTGGAATTTTTTTTGCTGTTCCTTTTGCGCCCACTCCCGCTGTTGTAGATATTGCTACGCCGATTTTATTTTTCATAGACGGGTGAGGTCTATGACTTATCCAGCGGTAAGCCATATGGTCAAAAAATGTTTTAAGCTGTCCTGACATTTCTATACAATAATTTGGTGATTCAATAATTATAATATCAGATTGCCCTATCGCCATAATAATCGGAGCAACAACGGAGCGTTGCGGACATAATTCTTCGTCCTTGATAACGCATGAAAAACAACCCATGCATGGTTGTATATCGTTGGTTGGAAATTCTTTAATCTCAACTGCTTAACTAAATTCCGATTCTCTTACTAAGTTGATATTTTCTAACTGACTAACTGGAATTTGTCGATTCAATGCTGTTAAGACAAGAAAAGCTGTCTCTATTTTCCCAATATCCCTCTTATAGACTACGCCCAATTATCTCAAAAGCTAATTATCAAATTTCGATTTCCTCAGCTAATTGATATTTAGCTACCCAGATTTATTAAAGTTTCTATAAACTCTTTTTGTTTTTCAACATGAATTCCATGCCCGCATTCAAACCGCAGTACCTCGCATGTTTTAATCAGCTCACAAACATGTTCTAAATCATCTTCACTAAGCGCAGCCATCAATATTCCCTCTTTATCCATATTTGTAGCAGCTTTAAGAAAGGTGGTTTTGCAAGTAATTTTTATTAATAATTCTTCATGGGAAATGTTCGCGTGAAAACTATCGTCATAAAAAGCTTCGCCAAACATCGGATCATAGTTATTCATTCCTTTGAAACCACTCAATGCGCTCTTAGGCCAAAATAACACTTTCAAATTTCTATCTGGATGCTTTTTCCTTGCGTTTTCTGCAAGCTTAATTAGTTTTTTTCTGATCTTTTCACGAGATTCTTCTGGAAATAAATTCCATGCATATTGATTTACAAAATAGTAAAGCACAAAATCCGTTTCCTCATTCTGGTTTATAAAATTATGACAAACAGTAGACAGGTCAATATAATTGTATGTCTTGAAACGACGTTCTCCCTGACATGAAAAGAATGGCGGATCTTCCAGAATTAAATGTTTACACCAATCAGTTTCTGCCACTATATAAGCAGCAATCAAGCCGCCCGATGAATGACCCAAAATATATACGTAATCTTTAACAATCTGTTCGATAAACTCAATAATCGCTTCCGCAATATCTTTAATATTATATTTATCTGCTTCATGCAGACTATTCCCATGCCCATAACAATCTATGGAAAAAACATGATATTTTTTTGACAGCTCTTTAAAGGTATCTTCATAGCTTAACCCGTCTACTCCTTGAGCATGGATTAGAATCAGTGGCTGCAGATCATTTTTTATTTCATAATAATGCATTTTAATATTTTCAGTAATATAAAAATCTGATTTCACTTCATTCATAATCTTTTACCTCACTTAGATAATTCCGATTTTCTTAATTACAATTCATTATATCATGTTACACTACAAAAAATATAGTATTGATTATAGAAGGAAAGTCCTTATCATCTAGCATAATCTGAATGATCTGCCGGCCTCTGCCGGCCTGTTTCCTTATCACGGTATTGCACTTCCATCAGATACTGCTCCGTGAGTGCCTGCAGATAAACGTCTCCCGCCATTGCGATAAAAATGTGACGTAATTCCACAACATCCATCGCATTATTAAATTCTTCTGCCAAACCATCAAAGTGCTTCTTCGCCATACACACCATGAATTCCGGCGCAACAACAGCACATGCCATGATGGTAAGCGTATAACGATCTTGAAATCGCGAACGGTTTTTATCAATGTATTCTTTCAATGCAGGATAATACTCATGTCATATTGATTACCCCTAATCCTAACGTGAGCAACCCTTCAGAACGTCTCTTGTATCTGAAAAGAAAGAGCCAAAATAGATTCTTCGGAAATTTTACAGGAAGATGTTTTGTTTCGCAGTCCGTCTTACGCAGCTGCCTTCGTAATAGGAGGTCATGTAAACGGGCTTACAGAATGGAAAACAGCAGACGGAAAAACCCTAAAAGAACTTGATAGTTCTGATTAAATATCTATCTCTCTACTATTGATTGTAATTGTAGAAGCTGGCACTTTTTGAAGTAGAATTTGAATATATAGCTACATTTACTTTTCAAGTATCTTCTTGACATGAGCAACATCTAACAGATTTACTGTTTCAAATCTTCCGTTATAAAACAAAGCATAGTTGTTGAAAACGCAAGGTAATTCCTTTGCTTTTTGTAATGTGTCTACTTGAATGAAATAGGCAGGAACATCATGCGTTTTGCAATACTCCTCTAAAACCTCAATGTTTTGATATATAAAGGGACATTGCATATCGTAATAAATAGTTAATTCCTTGTTTCCAATCTCACATGATTTTGCATTTTTGGTAAAGGTTGGTGTCCTGCCATCAAAAGAAAGTGCAAGCAGTTCATATCCGCTATCCGTAGTATCAACAACCTCCAATCCCATGCCTTTTGCAAATGATTGATTAGAAAGCCAATTTTTCTGTTTTTTCGCTCCTAACATACAGACGCCTGATTTCCCCTTTGCCTTAGCATCTGCTAAACAATACTCCATTAACGATTTCGCATAGCCCTTTCCTCTGTACTCGCCCAGAACCCATAAGCAATAGATATAATAAAAATTATCACCCACAATAGGAACCCATGCGGACTCGAGGGGAGCATATTCAATGAACACTGTGCCTTTGACATTCAGCTTTCGAAAAATGTGTCCTTCTTTTAAGCGCTCAGATAACCACTGCCTTTTTGCTTCAACACCCGGATGTGGTTTTCTAGAACGGATAATGCAGCACAAATGCTCATTAGCTATATTTTCTGTTGTTAGGTTTATAAACTCATCGCACATAGTTTAATTTCCTCCTTTTCGAATTCAAATTTCTTTCCTCTTGACCGTTTTTGACGAGCATTTTTCAGTGACGTTTAAGTCTGGAGTGAGTGCCGATATTGAGGGGTAACAACAAAGAGCAAGTCGCCTTAATGCTTTATGCCATAGAGGGGCTTGCTTTTTTATTATTGTTTACTTCAGCTTTGCTTTCAGGCAGGTAATACACCTTTCCATTCTTAGCAATTAACTGGACATCTTCAGCATACAAATCAGTTGTATCGTGATGGTATGTTTCCTCATGACCAGCCGACTGCGCTGTAATCATACTTGCCGTACTCTGTGTAATTGACCTAAATTTAAATTCATCTTTGAACAGGCTTGGAATAAAGTGAACAACTCCATCTATGCCTTCCCTTTTTCGTCGAGTCTCCTCCGTATCTATGTTCAATCGCTTCGTGGTATTCTGATGCCAATTAGCAAGTCTTTCTTGCGTGTCTGTAACCTGCTGAGCATAAGTTGGAAGAAGTGCCACACATTGTTCCCTTGAAGCAACACCAAGATACAAGGTGTATCTGAGATCTGAACTCTTATACAGTACATCAAGCAATGATTTCTGATACATATACCAATTCTGCGCTTCCTTTATTTCCTTCTCGTAGGCATCATAATCAAGGTCTTTCTTTTTTGCATGTCCAGCAAGTGTTAGGTTAGCCTGTCCAAGAAGCTGAGTGCATTCTTCTTCAAGACTATCAATTTGAGCAATTTTACTGAGTCTCAATTCATTGTTTTCAAGAATTTCAACTTGGAAATCTGCTATCTTTTTGACATGAGCAACGAGTGAGAAAACCCTGCTACGATACTCATTATCTTGAAAATCCGAAATCTTAGATATGCCATCGCTGATTTCTCCGAGTTCAGTATTAATCTGTGTCATATAATACTGACCAACAACCATTGAGGCAACTCCCATAGCAGCAGCTGCGGTATTGGCTACCACTGCCATTCCTTTTTGCGCTTCAACAGCTACCAGATTTGCATGACCTTTAATACCATCGACGCCATGATAAATACCACGAACAGCATTTCCCATTGCTTTTGAATCCGTCAACTTCGCACCTGCCGGAATTATCGCTCGATATAATACTTCTCTATTGGCTTGCATTGCTTGAACTGCATTATTGGCTGCATTCCCAACCTGCGCTAATCCAGGAACCAGATTATTTACATGCGCCAACACTTTGCTATCTGTAATTTCGACAAGCTTATTCTCGTCAGGAGTATCCTCAACAGGGAGCATTTCCATCTGAATAACAACTTCCTGAGAATTATCATCTTGGGACATAAATCTTATTGGACTCCCCACAGTATCCAGACTAGTTATTTTCTTCGTCTCTGTCTGCTTGACCTTCTTTTTCAAAAATACTGTTATGTAGATGGCAGCAACGACTACGCATATTCCGATTATTATGTATTCCATGTAATATAAGTCCTCCTTCTTTTGTTCTATAACAGTGATTGTTTTTTCGCAAGACAATTCGATAATATTAATTTCAACTCATTTGCATAATCCATCATCTAGTTTCTTAAACAATACATCCAATCGTGTTGTCTTGCTGTGTTGTGGTTACTATGTAGATATAAATTTCCAATCTTTTTGCCTGCATAGGAACACAATTTTAATCATTTTATTATATAAGATGATTTAAGCGTCAAAAGGATAAGTATAAATTATCCTTTTCCATATTGCACTTTGAAAATTTAATACATTTACGATTTTTGATGGTTTCAATGGCTATCTGCTGCATATTAGCAGGGACTTT
>Ga0153999_1001009_pt1 | contig 11570 bp, 9 predicted proteins | sample TSNC083MetaG_FD_104675 | JGI IMG/M metagenome (GOLD analysis project Ga0153999, IMG submission 104675) | Attine ant fungus gardens microbial communities from North Carolina, USA - TSNC083 MetaG | ecosystem: Host-associated > Fungi > Mycelium > Unclassified | place: USA: North Carolina, Lumber... | reverse complement strand
ATTGGGTTAAAGTTACGGCTATCACTGATAATTTGGACGTGAATTTTGCTATAATGGATGAATGGTTTATATATAGGAGGAGTAGACGTTGCTATTTTCAATGGAAGAATGGAAGCATGCATTCAAGCTCGATCCAGCAAAGGAAATATCAGATGCGGATCTTGAGAAGATTTGTGAATCAGGTACAGACGGCATTATTGTTGGCGGTACAGATAATGTTACACTTGATGGTGTGCTTGATCTACTTGCACGTGTGCGTCGTTATACGGTGCCATGTGTGTTGGAAGTGTCGGAACTCGATGCAGTTACACCAGGATTTGAAGGTTATCTGATCCCAATGGTTATGAATTCGCAGGATAAGAAATGGATGATGGATATACAGCATCAAGCTGTTAAACAATATAAGAATATAATGAACTGGGAAGAAATGTTCGTAGAAGGTTATTGCATCCTAAATGAGGAAGCGAAGGCGTATAAGCAGGCAAACTGTGAAATGCCAGATACATCTGATGTTGTAGCATATGCGTATATGGCTGAGCATTTTTATCATTTGCCTGTTTTCTACTTGGAATATAGCGGAACATATGGTGATCCAGATCTTGTAGCTAAAGTGAAAAATGAGCTTGAGCATACGAAATTATTCTATGGCGGTGGCATTGAAACGCCAGAACAAGCGAGTGAAATGGCTGCTTTTGCAGATACAGTAATTGTAGGCAACAGTGTGTACACGAATTTGAAACAAGCATTGAAAACGGTGAAGGCAGTCAAAGAAATTAAGAAGTAAAGGCGGTATCGAAATGCATCAATTGCTTGAAGGTTTGAACAAGGAACAGGCAGAGGCGGTGCAAGCGACGGATGGACCGCTTCTGATTATGGCTGGAGCAGGCTCGGGTAAGACACGGGTGCTGACTCATCGAATTGCCTACTTAATGGACGAAAAAGATGTAGCTCCACACAATATATTAGCTATTACCTTTACGAATAAGGCCGCTCGAGAAATGAGGAATCGTGTTGAGCGACTCGTTGGTGCAGATGCGGATCGAATCTGGGTCTCTACATTCCACTCGATGTGTGTACGGATCTTGCGACGTGATATTGATCGAATCGGTTACAGCAAGAACTTCTCTATTCTTGATTCAGGAGATCAGTTGACAGTTGTAAAACAAGTTTTGAAGGACTTGAATATTGATCCAAAGCAGAATGACCCAAGGGCGATGCTCGGTGCAATCAGTAATATGAAAAACGAGCTCATTACGCCGAAAGGGGCTTTGGAGGCAGCGGGCAATTTCTACGACAAGCGAATTGCTGATATCTATGAAGCTTATCAGAAAATGCTTCGCAAAAATGAATCCCTTGATTTCGATGATTTAATCATGGAAACAATCCATTTATTCAAACGCGTGCCGGAAGTGCTGGAGAATTACCAGCGTCGTTTCCAGTACATACATGTAGACGAATATCAAGATACGAACCATGCACAATATTTCTTAGTTAAGCAGCTGGCAAGCCGTTTCCAGAATCTCTGCGTTGTAGGGGATTCGGATCAGTCGATATATCGCTGGCGCGGAGCAGATATTACGAATATCTTGAATTTCGAAAAGGATTATCCGAATTCGCAGATGATTATGCTCGAGCAGAACTACCGCTCAACAAAATCTATTCTTAGAGCAGCGAATGAAGTAATTGGGAATAATACAGGCCGCAAACCAAAGAATCTGTGGACGGATAATGACCACGGAGAGAAAATATATTATTATGAAGGCTCGACTGAACAAGAAGAGGCTTATTTTATCATTGATAAGATTCAAGAGCTGACAAAAGAGAAGAATTACGAGCCAAGTGATGTAGCGATTTTGTACAGGACGAATGCACAGTCACGTGCTGTGGAGGATGCCTTGGTGAAATCAGGAATTAGCTATCAAATGGTTGGCGGCATGAAGTTCTACGACAGAAAAGAAATAAAGGACATGATTGCTTATTTGCGACTCATTACAAATCCAGATGATGATATTAGCTTCGAGCGGGTAGTAAATGAACCGAAGCGTGGTATTGGCAAGACATCTATTGAGAAGCTGCGTGCATATGCAGTTGACCAGGATATTTCATTCTCACAGGCAATAAAAGAAGTTGATTTCATAGGATTATCGAAAAAGGCAGCAACAGCGCTCGATGCATTTGGTGAGCTGATTCGTACACTTAGCCAGCAACAGGAATTCCTGACAGCAACGGATATGGTTGAAGCTGTCCTTGAACGAACTGGTTATAAGGAAATGCTAGAAGCTGAAAAAACGATTGAAGCACGCAGCCGCCTTGAGAACTTGGCAGAATTCCAGACCGTAACAAAGGATTTTGAGGCTGTGAATGAAGAGAAGACATTAATCGCCTTTTTAACAGATCTCGCGCTTGTTGCAGATATTGATAAAGTCGACGAAGCAGACCCGGACCATTCGCAAAAAGTGACGCTTATGACATTGCACGCTGCGAAAGGGCTTGAATTCCCAGTTGTCTTCCTTATTGGTATGGAGGAGAATGTATTCCCGCATAGCCGTTCCCTCTTTGATGATGAAGAGATGGAGGAAGAGCGTCGTCTTGCTTATGTTGGTATCACAAGAGCGGAGCAAGAGCTCTATCTGACACATGCAAAAATGCGGACGTTGTATGGCCGTACGAATATGAACCCAGTAAGTCGTTTTATAGATGAAATCCCATCTGAGCTGATTGAGGGAATCGAACAAGCACGCCAGCAGTTGTTCGGCGGTTTCGGTGGATCATTGCAAAAGGATACGAAGCAGGCCCCGAAACGCCTTGCGAAAAAAGTACGTCAATCGACTGGGGCAGAGAGTAAAACGTGGCAAACTGGAGACAAGGCTGAGCATAAGAAGTGGGGAGTCGGAACAGTTGTGAACGTTAAAGGTGAGGGCGAGGGTATGGAGCTTGATATCGCATTCCCAGCTCCAACTGGAATCAAACGTTTACTAGCGAAGTTCGCCCCGATTACGAAACAATAGGAGGCTTCTTTTGAATGGAAAGACTTGAAGCAGAAGATCGCATAGCGGAACTAAGAAATCTGCTGAACCGCTATGGCTATGAATATTACGTACTAGATAAGCCAAGTGTGCCAGATAATGAATACGATCTAAAACTACGTGAATTAATAGAACTTGAAGAAGTTTATCCAGATATGATCACGCCAGATTCGCCAACCCAGCGTATTGGCGGCAAGCCACTTGAAGGCTTTAAAAAAGTTCAACACCGCATTCCAATGTTGAGTCTAGGAAATGCATTTAATGAACAGGAATTACGTGATTTCGCTCGTCGTGCACAGGAAGGGACAGATGGCGAAATAGCATTCGTATGTGAACTCAAAATCGATGGTCTAGCTGTGAACCTACATTACGATAATGGGAAATTTATTCAAGGTTCTACTCGTGGAGACGGGACGGTTGGTGAGGATATTACGAGCAATTTGCGGACAATCGGCAGTGTACCTCTTTCTATTACTGAACAAGGGTCAATCGAGGTCCGCGGCGAGGCATTCATGCCGCATAAATCTTTTCTTGCCTTGAATAAGGCGAAGGAAGAGGCTGAAGAGGAACCGTTTGCGAATCCACGTAATGCAGCAGCAGGTTCCCTCCGTCAGTTAGATCCAAAGATTGCGGCGAAGCGTAATCTGGATATTTTCCTATATGGTGTCGGTGAATGGGAAGGCAAGGAAATGACGAGTCATAGTGAGCGCCTTCGTTATATGCATGAGCTGGGACTTAAGACAAATCCGGAAACGAAGCGCTGCAAAACAATCGATGAAGTAATTGAGTATGTAAATTATTGGACGGAACAGCGGCCTAATTTAAATTATGAAATTGATGGAATTGTTATCAAAGTGGACGACCTCGATCAACAAGAGGAACTAGGGTATACAGCGAAAAGCCCGCGATGGGCAATTGCCTATAAGTTCCCAGCTGAAGAAGTAGTAACGACGCTAAGAGATATTGAACTAAGTGTCGGCCGTACAGGAGTAGTGACACCAACGGCAATTTTAGATCCCGTAAAGGTTGCGGGATCAACTGTACAGCGTGCTTCACTGCATAATGCAGACATTATCAGAGAGCTAGATGTGCGTATTGGAGACCGCGTGATTATTAAAAAAGCCGGTGATATCATTCCAAAAGTTGTCCGTGTTGTAACTGAAGAGCGAAAAGGTGAGGAGCAGCCGTTTGCAATGCCGGATCATTGTCCTGCATGTGACTCGGAGCTAGTCCATCTTGAAGAGGAAGTTGCCTTACGCTGCGTCAATCCAAACTGTCCAGCACAGCTGAAGGAAGGCCTCATTCACTTCGTTTCTCGTGATGCAATGAATATTGATGGTCTTGGTGAGAAGGTCATTGAGCAACTATTCCGTGAAGAGCTGATTAGCCAAATCTCTGATATTTATCGACTTGAAAAAGATCAACTCATCCAGCTAGAGCGGATGGGTGAGAAATCGGCAAGCAATCTTATAGCAGCTATTCAGCAATCAAAAGAGAATTCACTTGAGAAACTAATCTTTGGTCTGGGTATTCGATTCATTGGTTCCAAAGCGGCGAAGACACTTGCTGAGAAGTTCGAAACAATTGAAGCAATCTCATCAGCTACTTTTGAAGAGCTTGTTGCCGTCGATGAAATCGGCGAGAAGATGGCGGATTCTGTAGTGAAATATTTTGAAGAAGATAAGGTCATGGCGCTTATTAACGACTTGAATCAACTTGGTGTCAATATGAACTATAATGGGCCGAAGCTGTCGCAAGTCTCATCTGATTCTCCGTTTTCAGGAAAAACAGTCGTGCTAACCGGCAAGATGGAGCATTTCACACGCACAGAAGCTAAGCAGCTAATCGAATCGCTTGGTGGAACTGTTACAGGCAGCGTCAGTAAGAAAACAGATCTCGTTATTGCTGGAGAAGATGCTGGATCCAAGCTGGAAAAAGCTGAGAAACTTGGGGTTAAGATTTGGAGTGAAGACAACCTTAGAGAAATTGCTGAAAGTGAAGGGATGGAAGACTGATGAAAAAAACAGCTGCCATTTTGCTGTCGATTCTGCTACTTGCGGGTTGTGCACCGAATAAAAATGATGAACTCGTGAATAAAAAAGATACAAAAGAACGCAAAGAAACACCATCTATTGTACCAAGCTATCAATTATCCGAGGATCAGTATAAGATCATCTTGCCATTTCGACCAAGCAAAGCTCGAGGCGTAATAAGTAATCAAGTTGCCAACCGAGTGGATATTGATGAATTCGAAGAAGGATTGAAGCGTCATTCGACGAAGGAATTCGATCCAGAACAGTACTATTTCGAAGAAGGCCAATATTTGACCGAAGATATGGTCTATGACTGGCTTGGCCGTGATCTAACAAAGAAGCAAATTGATCAGGAAGTGAAGGCTCAGGCTGAGCGTAAACGAAAGGATCGCTATACTGTAGATGAGAAAGAAATCAGAGATAGCCTTGGGAATGGCTTGAATCCACCGATTTCGGATAACGCAAAAGAAGATGATTATCGTGATCATCCACGCTATCTTTCTCATATACTTGAGCAAAATTATCTCCGAAAAAAGGAAGATGATACTGTAGAGTTGGCTGGTATTTCCATTGGTCTTGCACTGAAATCAGTCTATCGTTTCCAAACAGAAGTCGGTGGGCCTTACTATTATGAGAAGATTTCTAAGGCTGATATGAAGAAAAATGGTGAGCAGATTGCTCAGAAGATTGTAGATCGAATGCGCAAAATTAAAGGATTAAAAAACGTACCGATTATGATCGGGCTATATAGGGAAGAATCTCAGGAATCTCCTGTTCCCGGTAATTTTGTCTCTAAAACGATTGTGGGTAACGGAGAAACAAAAATTGGGAAATGGGAAGATATTAAAGAGGCTCACGTCCTTTTCCCTTCAGACAATGCGAAGAAGAACCATTTTGATGATAATCAGGCAATCAAGAGTTTCGGCGATGATGTCGCTAAGTACTTCCCCAATTATGTTGGTATCGTAGGCGAGGGCTTTTATATTAACAAAGATTTGCAACGCCTGACGATCGAAGTACCGATTGAATTTTATGGGAAAAGCGAAGTGACTGGATTTACACAATATGCGTATGGACTCGTACAAGAAAAATTCCAACCACACTTTGATTTGGAAGTGAAGATTACATCCAATAATCGTATTGAAAGTTTGATTACAAGAGAAAAAGGGGATAAGAAACCTACCGTGCATATACTTCATTAAGGTCCCTTTTTAATTACAGGACAAAAACCAGCGAATAGATTGCTTCTTTGTTAGATGGGACGCGATTGGCTTGGTTTTTGTCCTTTTTATTAAGGGGGCTTATCATAGGCAGGAGGTTTTCAGAATGAGAGCATCTTATAAACATGAACCTTTTACAGATTTTACAAATGAAAAGAATCGGGCACATATGTTAAAGGCACTGGAGAACGTTGAGATAGAGCTAGGAAAATCTTATCCGCTTATCATCGGTGGAGAACGGATTGAAACTGACGAAAAAATTACCTCTGTCAATCCGGCAATGCCTAGAGAGATTATTGGCCATGTTTCAAAAACAGATCAGCAACTTGCCGAGAAAGCTATGCAAGTAGCGGATAAAACGTTCGAAACATGGCGTAAGTCTGACCCAGCTGTACGGGCTGATATTCTATTCAAGGCAGCTGCAATCGTTCGCCGCCGCAAGTTTGAATTCATCGCTTGGGCGATTAAAGAAGGCGGTAAACCTTGGAATGAAGCTGATGCTGATATCGCAGAGGGAATTGATTTCCTAGAATATTACGGACGTGAAATGCTTCGTTATAAAGAAGGTGGTAGGGTACTTAGTCGTGAGCAGGAGTACAATCAATACCACTATATTCCCCTTGGAGTCGGCGTTGTTATTTCTCCGTGGAACTTCCTGTTCGCAATTATGGCTGGAACATGCGTATCGGCAATCGTGACGGGCAATACTGTCCTGCTTAAACCAGCGAGCGCAACCCCAGTTATCGCTTATAAATTGGTGGAAGTGCTTGAGGAAGCTGGTCTTCCGGAAGGCGTTGTCAACTACGTACCCGGTCCAGGAAGAGAAGTCGGTGATTATCTCGTCGAGCATCCGCGTACGCGTTTTATTAGTTTCACGGGTTCAAGAGCTGTTGGAACAGGTATTTTTGAAAAGGCAGCAAAGGTACATGAAGGGCAGAGGTGGCTCAAGCGTTCTGTTATTGAGATGGGTGGCAAGGACACAATTGTTGTTGATGCTAATGCAGATCTTGAGCTTGCAGCGGATTCTATTGTCCAATCTGCATTCGGCTTTAGTGGACAGAAATGCTCTGCCTGCTCACGTGCTGTAATCGTTGAAGACGTATACGATGAAGTGAAACGCTTGGTTATAGAGAAGACGAAAGTACTTAGTGCTGGCGATCCTCATGATAATAGTCATTTCACAGGACCTGTTATTGAACAGAAGGCATATGACAAGATAATGGAGTATATTGAGATTGGTAAAAAAGAAGCCAATCTTCTCATTGGTGGTAATGGAGACGATGCCAACGGCTGGTTCGTCCAGCCAACTGTATTTGGTGAAGCAAAACCAGATTCACGCATCATGCAGGAAGAGATTTTTGGTCCGGTCGTTGCTCTAGCTAAAGCGAAGGATTTCAATGAAGCAATTGAGATAGCGAATAACACAGAGTACGGTTTGACTGGAGCGGTCATTACGAACAATCGAGACCATATCGAACAGGCGCGCCGTGATTTCCATGTTGGCAATCTCTATTTCAACCGTGGTTGTACAGCGGCAATCGTGGGTTACCAGCCATTTGGCGGGTTCGATATGTCTGGAACTGATTCTAAAGCAGGTGGTCCAGATTATTTGCTGCAGTTTATGCAGGGGAAGACGACGTCTGAAATGTTGTAACATGAAATGAAGAAGCAGAGAAGCTAGGTAGTCACCTAGTTCCTCTGCTTTTTGTGATTTCTATGTCTCATCTGTTATTTTAAAAGCTAAATATTTGGCGTCTTCACCAACTCCAAGCAATAATGCCGATCCTCTTCTATGTTGCCAAGGTAATCCTAAGAAATATAAGCCATCCTCTTTCGATACACCTCTTAGGTGTATCGGACTTCCTTTGTCATCAAATATATGGGGGAAATCAAGCCAGCGATAACAAGAATAATAACCTGTAGCCCATATAATATTCTTAGGCTTAATCGTCATTTTATTTTTAAATACTAGACTGTGTTCATGAAAAGATACTGCTTTAGGTAATAGTTTGATTTTGCCAGCTTTTATTAAAGGCTTGCTTTCCAAACCGATAATCGGATCATTATTTTTAACTATTTTTCCTAAAAAGGAGTTCGTTGTTAATCTTGATATACCTAAGAATTTAAACCACCAAAAGATACTTTTATTCAATATTTCATTCGGCAGATACATTGGCTTTTTACTCGTAGATAAATAGACTTCTCTATCGGAGGCAAGTTCAGTAGCTATTTGCAAACCTGAATTCCCCCCGCCTACTACAATTACTGGTCCTTCAGAAAGGGATTTAGAATTCTTATAATCAGCAGCATGAATCTGGTTGATTTCACTAGGAACATTATTTGAGAATGATGGAATAAAAGGTTTTTGAAAAGGTCCAGTGGCTACTACTAGCTGTTTGGAGTGATATGAATCACCGTTCTTAGTTAATATATTGAAATATCCATTTATTTTACATACATTTTGAACAAAGGTATTGACCTTGATCGGCAATTCAAATTTTTGAGCATAATTTTCAAGATAATTTGCAATTTCATCTTTTGTAGGATATCCATTCTGATTACCATCTATTTTTAACCCAGGCAAACTGCTATGTGATCTAGGGGTAAATAAAAGTAGTGAATCATATCGTGTTCTCCAAGAATTACCACAGGTTTCATTGCCTTCCAATAAAACAAAGTTCTCGTTCTGTTTTTTTAAATAATATCCCATAGCTAAACCAGCTTGACCAGCGCCTATTATAATCGTGTCGTAATAATTTCTCATTATTGTATCCCCGTCTATAGAAATTCTTTTTTTAATCCATTAAGCGCTTAAACTAACTTCTCTGGTCTCTTCAGTAGGTTTCTTTTTAAATAGAATTGAAACAGAGGTGACTAGTAACAGGATACCAGTAATGAGCAATAGTGAGAATGCATCTTTTGCCAAGTTGCCGCCTCCAAAGACGAGACTGAAATAACCATCGGCTCCGTATGTGGCAGGTAGTAAACTGCCAATTTTCAAATAAAAATCTGAAAGTAGTTCACGCGGTACCATTGCGCCAGAGCTGACGAGCTGAGTCGCCATTGTAATGATATTAAGTACCATTCCAACATTGCCGAAGACAACAACGAACATTTGGGTTATCGATAGGAAGGTGAAGAACAGCAATGATTGGAACCACCATGCGGTAAACATACCTTGTTGCAACTCGATATTAAAGATTTTGATTAATATTAGTGTCATTAAGGAAAGCGTGATAGAAACGACCAAGTTAATGATCAATCTTGATAGGAACAGAGCCCATTTGTTGAACTGGGACTTTAAATAAACAGAAACAAAATGCAATTGCATGCTCATAACCATGGCACCGACGAAGGAGGCTAAGACAACCAGGAGTGGAATCATGGATGCTGAGAAACCTTCTACATTGTTTGTTTTTGTAATTGTCATTTGGACAGGTTCTTTTGGCAATACATTCTGATAAGCCATCACAGTAGATTCAGCTATTTTTTCTACTTCTGGATTATTTCCTGCTTTGGAAGCGACACTTTTGCTTATTTTGCCGCCAAGTTCCTGCTCAATTTGGAATGTTGCTTTATCATTAACAGCTTTCGTTAATTGTGCGGCCATTTTCTCAACTACTTGTTTAGAAAGCGCAGGGGTCGCTTGATTGATATAGTAATCAAGTTTTACAGGTTTGCCAGCTTGCATGTACTCAGTAAAATGGGCGGGGATATACAGAACCATATTCGATTCATGGTTATCCATTTCTTGTTTTGCTTCATTTAAATCAGAATGTTTTTTAGCAGATATATTGGGGTTGCCTGTTACCATATTGGTAATGGTGTTGCCAAAACCCGAATCTTTATTTACCACTGTTACTTTTAATTGATCTGTCCGATCTAACAATCCATCATAAGCTGTGAGCCAAACAGTGAAAAAAATGAGTTGGAATGCAAGTGCGGCTGCAATACCGATAAATGTTTCTTTTCTTTTAAAAAATGCTTTCAATGCTGTTATCATTAAAAACCCTCCTCAATATTGTATGCAAGTACATACTTGCATACTGTGCAAAAAAAATTATTTTAAGCTCTCAATAAAAAGAGCGATATTCCCATTTAGAAAACGTTCAATTGGTATTACCGTGCCATCCTCATTTAAACGAGTTTTTAGAAGCATGTAACCGAAATTCAGGAAAAAGAAGTTGGTGGCAACTAGTTCAGCATCGATTTCTCGCATAAGACCTCTTTGCATCATAACTTGGAAATAGTCTACGAGTATTTGTTTGTATTTAGTGGGAATGGGAGCTACCATCCGTTCAAGTTCTGGAAATGCTGCGGCTTCTTTTATGCTAACCATAATAATATCGCGCTTCTTATCCATTTGTTCTTGATATAATGAAGCGATCATATGCAAATCCTTTTCTAAATCCCAAACTATCTCTTCTTTTAATGCTTGAGAAATGAAGTCGATATAAGAAAACTTTTCAACTATGGCTTCGATCAAGCCTTTTTTATTTCCGAAATGACGAAAAAGAGTTACTTCATTAACGCCTGCTGCTTCTGCAATTTTTCGTGTCGTTGCACCTTTATAGCCATGTGAATTTACGAGCTGTATTGCTGCTTCTATAATTTTCTCCTCTGTTGAGAGCTCCATAATGGTGTCTCCTTTACTTAGTTGTTGTGTATGCAAGTGGTTACTTGCATTAAATTTAACATAGTGAATTTTAGAATGCAATCCTTACTGCCATAATCGTTTATTTTTCTATGAGTAGAAAAAATCTTCTACACCCTCTGGAAAAGTTGCCTATATGCTGTTCATTCTGCTATTATGATAAGTATTGTTGCACTTTTTTATAGTGCGAAAAAACCGAAGCAATAAAAGGAATTGATATTCCTTTTTTTCTTAAAAATATGGAGGTGCAAGCGAAAGTGGCAGAGATTACGAAGGACGAAGTGAAGCACGTTGCCGATCTTGCAAGACTTGAAATTACGGAAGAAGAAGCAGAACAATTTACAGAGCATCTTAGCGCGATCATTACATATGCAGAGCAATTGAATGAGCTTGATACAGAAGGCGTTGAGCCGACAACGCATGTACTTGATTTGAAGAACGTATTCAGACAAGACGAAGTAAAACGCACGATTACACAGGAAGATGCAATGAAGAACGCGCCGGATTCAGAAGACGGTCAGTTCCGCGTGCCATCGATTTTGGAATAGGGGGGAAACGAAATGTCACTACTTGACTATACAATTAAAGAGCTTGAAGCCAAGCTTGCAAGCAATGAGATTACCGTTGAAGACCTTGT
>Ga0153999_1001008_pt1 | contig 11574 bp, 7 predicted proteins | sample TSNC083MetaG_FD_104675 | JGI IMG/M metagenome (GOLD analysis project Ga0153999, IMG submission 104675) | Attine ant fungus gardens microbial communities from North Carolina, USA - TSNC083 MetaG | ecosystem: Host-associated > Fungi > Mycelium > Unclassified | place: USA: North Carolina, Lumber... | reverse complement strand
TTCAAAAAATGCTTCAAAAATTCCCTGTCTGTTTTCGTTGAAGAACAACTTGGTTCCTGCTGCATATCCCCTGTTAATATATACCTCTATTGTTCTCCGATCTACGAAAATTTCAATATGTTCTAGCCTGGCAACTTCTACCGGAAATCTTGTTCTTTCAGATTTCACCCCATAAGTCTTTATTTCAGCAATACCATTTTCATATAACAGGCGAATCTCACTCTGACCGTTTTTTCCGAGCAGAATATTGAAATTCGTATTTTCCTTGAAATTCAACTCTGCATAATATGTATTACCGACTATATTGGCAATTTGTATCTGCCTGTCTATTCCTATGTATATTAATTCTTTTTTTAATTTATACACATAGGGAACCGGTTCCACATAAAGCATATTATTCCGTACGCTCAGTACTCTTGGTATGGCATACCCTCCTTTACTTCCATGAGGCACCTCAATATGCTCATCGTTGAAATCTGAAGTCCATCCAATGGCAATTCTCTTCTCATCTTTCACAAAGGTCTGTACTCCATAAAAATCTCCTCCGAAATCCAGCCATCCGGTCTGCTCTACCCTCAGTTCATTATTTTCAAATTCACCTATGTAATAGCGGCTCATCTGATATCTTCCGTATTCATCTGAGTAATCCATTAAGGCCGCAATTGCTACATATTTCTCGTCCAGTTTAAAAAAATCCGGGCATTCATATGTCGTCGCTCCTTCTTCTTTATCAGTCACCAACGGCTTCTCATATTTCCAGTCGGTTAAATTTTCAGAAGAATATAGTAACATTGTCAGTTGCTCATCCATATTAGAAGCAACCACCATATAGTACATACCGTTAAACTCAGATACTTTGGGATCTCTAAAATCGCATCCTGCTCCGTCCGGTTGTTTCGGAATAATTACAGTTTCTTCTGAAAAATTAAGCAAATCACGACTTTTCATCAGCGTTTGCCATTCACGTACTGTACTGTCATCTCCTCTTAGCTGCTCATGTCTTGTAAGAAAAAAATATACTTCGCCGCCTTTGGGAAAAGCACATCCAGAAAAAGCACCTCCCGACCATCTAAGGTTATTCTGAATCTTTTCCTGTGGTTCCAGAACAAACGGCAGATGACACCAATGTATCAAATCCTCGCTAACCGCATGTCCCCAGTACATATCATCCCATTTCTGTTCAAACGGATTCGACTGATAAAATAAATGGTATCTGCCCTGAAACCAACATAGCCCATTTGGATCGTTCAACCAGTTCATGAACGGCATAAAGTGATACTGATCCCGTAAGGGAGTATCGTAATGCTTCTCCAGCAAAACCTCACTTCTATCTTCTTGGTTAAAGACCAGATACTTGACTCCCTTTTCTATAATGTCGTCACATCCACTTAAATATGCAATTCCTATTTCAGTAAATTCGTATTTCAATTCATATGTAGTGCTTTGTTCAACTGTTATTTTTATCCACTTTTTTCTATCTGGTTTTATTGTTTTCTCAAATTTCTGTTTGCCGTCTTTCAGCAGCTGTACTTTTCCTTCCTTTTCTCCTCCAGTCCTTACTATAAGTTCCAGGCATCTGTAGTGTTCTGTACAAAATACATGCATAAATATACCACCTCGTTTATTTTATGGAACCCGTTCCATGTCTGATATAAAAAATGAATCCTTGTTGCTGGCCGGCTCAATTTGGATTCTCAATTTAACTAAATTATATCTAACTATGAACTTATTATATAGTCATTTTGCCTTAGTGTCAATATTTTTTTCTATTATTTTCCAGCTATTTATTATATTACTTTTATTTAAGGGCATCAAAATCTTGTATTTTGTAGAAATTTCTGCCCTTATGTTGTCTGTCCTTCCTTTAGAATAATATTCAGCATAACCTTTTTGTCCTTATACTCCTTTCCCTTGATTCTTTTTACCATCAATTTGGCAGTCTCCTGCGCCAGACGCTCAATAGGCTGTACGATTGTTGTAAGCTTTGGTTGTGTGATATTTGTGATATATGTGCCATCATATGCAATAATTTTCAAATCCTCGGGAACCCGCATTCCCTGCTGCAATGCTATTTTAAGATAGTTTGCCGCGATTAGGTCTGTTCCAAATACCCCATCTACATCCGGATATTCCTGGAATGCTTCATATACGATTTTTTCATAATAATTCCTATCAAAACGGTTCCATGCCATTGTATATGCAATCAACGTAATTCCGTGTTCTTTCATAATTCGGGTAAACTCAAAATGGCGGTCATGTGATGGAGTATTTACATCTAAATTCCCCTGAAACTGCATTACTTTTTTACAACCTTTATCTATTAGCTTATGTGCTGCCAATGCACCACCACGCTTATGATCTACTGCCACAATCGGGATTCGTTCACTTAAATAACGATCCAGTGCTACTATGGGTCGATTTATTCCCGCATATTTTTCTACATCTTTCAGAGTATGCACACCTGTAATAATGCCATCTACCATCTGACGCTTCAGCATATCCAGAAATTCTCGCTCTCTGTCATTCTCACGGATTGTATTACAAAGCATAGTCTTATATCCATATTTATATAATTCCATTTCTGTATGACAGACAAATTCAGAGAAAAAAGGATGTGCACTATCTGGAACAAGTACCGCCACAATTCCTGACTTCTTACGATAAAGATTGCGTGCAAGTTCATTCGGTGTATAATCCAACTCTTTTATTGCTTCTTTTATTTTATTTCTTGATTCTTCTGATACATATCCGTTTTCATTAAGATACCTTGATACTGTAGTAGCCCCAACTTCTGCTCTTTTTGCCACGTCTCGTATACTTGTCAACGTATCACCTCCTATTTGAATATATATAAGAGTAGTACACATCACCTTTTTTGTCAACATAAAAGGATTACAGTTATAAAGAGGGTACATCTCACTATAAAATTTATAATCATAGTAGAAATACCCTCTTTATCTTTATTCTTCTATTTCCTCTTCTTCTTTTTCTTGTGAAACCTCGCCTTCCAGTTCCGCAGATGCCTGACGCACTTTAGCAATTCTCGCAACCCGTAATTCCTCGCTTGAAGTAATAAGTTTTACTCCTGAGGTGATCCGTAATAGAACAGATATTTCAGAGCATTCCATCTGAATTACAATACCGTTGATATCGATAATCATAAGTTCGTCGTCCTGATCAACTGCCTTGAATCCGATCACATTTCCGGTTTTTTCAGTGATTTTATAGCATTTAACACCCTTACCACCACGGTTTTGACAAGTGAATTCCTCTATTTCAGTACGCTTGCCCATACCTTTTTCTGAAACAATCAGTAGATAATTACCCTGAGTATCCATCTGCATACCGATTACTTCATCGCGGTCACCTAAGTTAACACCCCGGACACCCATCGATGTTCTACCGGTCGAACGCACATCTTTTTCATGGAAACGGATACACTGTCCATATTTGGTGACTAAGAATATATCTTGATTATTATCTGTGATCTTTACTTCTATTAATTCATCATCTTCTCTTAGTGTAATTGCAGCCAAGCCTGTTTTTCTGACATTTGCATAATCCTGAACTCTGGTTTTCTTAACCAATCCGTTTTTCGTCGCCATGAATAAATATTTACCTTCTTCATAATCACGAATTGGAATTGCCGCAGTGATCTTTTCATCCGGCATCAACTGCAGCAGGTTGATGATTGCTGTGCCTCTGGCTGTTCTTGATGATTCCGGTATTTCATAAGCCTTTAACCGATATACACGGCCGGTATTGGTGAAGAACATAATATAATGATGCGTTGTGGTCATGAATAACTCTTCAACATAATCATCATCAATGGTCTGCATTCCCTTAATTCCCTTACCACCGCGGTGCTGGCTCTTGAATGTATCATTGGACATGCGTTTGACGTATCCAAGTTTTGTCATGGTTAAGACCACATTTTCTCTTGGAATAAGATCTTCCATCGAGATATCAAATTCATCAAAGCCGATTGAAGTTCTCCGCTCATCACCATATTTTTTGCTGATGATTAAAATTTCTTCTTTGATCACGCCAAGTAATAATTTTCGATCGCCCAGGATCGCTTTTAATTCTCCGATCAATTTCATTAAATCTTCGAATTCTTTTTCCAGCTTTTCTCTTTCCAAGCCGGTCAGAGCACGAAGTCTCATATCAACGATGGCCTGTGCCTGTGCTTCGCTTAATTCGAAGCGTTTGATTAATTCTTCTTTGGCGATCTGAACATTTTTGGAGCCGCGGATGATTTTTATTACTTCATCAATATTATCAAGGGCAATGATTAACCCTTCTAAAATGTGAGCACGCTCTTCCGCTTTATTTAATTCATATTTTGTTCTTCTGGTAACGACTTCTTCCTGATGTGCCAGATAATGCTTCAACATATCCAGCACATTCATAATTCTTGGTTCATTATTTACCAGAGACAGCATAATTACACCAAAGGTATCCTGCATTTGGGTATGTTTATATAATTGATTTAACACTACGTTTGGATTCACATCTCTTCGTAATTCAATACACACCCGCATTCCTTCACGATTCGATTGATCACTTAAATCAGTAATTCCATCAACTCGTTTATCACGAACCATTTCGGCAATTTTCTCGATCATGCGAGCCTTATTTACCATATATGGAAGTTCGGTTACGACGATACGGTTTTTACCGTTTGCCATCGGTTCAATATTGGTTACTGCACGTACCCGGATTTTTCCGCGTCCGGTGCGGTATGCTTCCTCTATTCCTCTGGTTCCTAAAATGGTTGCTCCAGTTGGAAAATCAGGGCCTTTTATGATCTGCAGGATATCTTCAATAGTCGTTTCACCGGTCTCTTCAATCTGATCATCAATAATTCTTACAACTGCATTTATTACTTCTCTTAAATTATGAGGAGGAATATTAGTAGCCATTCCTACCGCAATACCGGATGTACCATTGACCAACAGGTTTGGATATCTGGATGGCAATACCGTTGGTTCTTTCTCCGTCTCATCGAAGTTTGGGGCAAAATCTACGGTATCCTTATTAATATCCGCAGTTAATTCCATTGATATCTTACTTAAACGAGCTTCAGTATAACGCATTGCCGCAGCACCGTCTCCATCCACGGAACCAAAGTTTCCATGGCCGTCTACAAGGGGATATCTGGTTGACCATTCCTGAGCCATATTTACCAGTGCACCATAGATCGAACTGTCTCCATGGGGATGATACTTACCCATGGTATCACCGACGATACGCGCACATTTACGATGCGGTTTATCCGGACCATTATTCAATTCAATCATTGAATAAAGAATTCTTCTTTGTACTGGTTTTAAACCGTCTCTTACATCCGGTAATGCCCGGGAAGCGATAACACTCATGGCATATTCGATGTACGATTTTTCCATTGTCTTCTTTAAATCGACGTCTTTGACCTTGTCGAAAATATTGTCTTCCATGTTCTATCCTCCTAGATATCCAAGTTCTCTACATATTTTGCATTTTCCTCAATAAATTCACGCCTGGGCTCTACTTTATCACCCATCAATGTGGTAAATGTTAAGTCAAGTTCCGAGGAAGTTTCTTCGTCCATCGATACTTTGAGAAGAACACGATGTTCCGGATCCATGGTGGTATCCCATAACTGATCGGCATCCATTTCACCAAGACCTTTATAACGCTGAATCTTATTATTTCCGTCGCGGCCGACTTCCTTTAATATGCCTTCCAGTTCCGGATCACTATATGCATACCAGACTTTCTTATTTTTTTCCAGTTTATAAAGTGGCGGCTGCGCCAGATATACATATCCCTGTTTGATTAGTTCCGGCATAAAACGATACAGGAATGTTAATAATAAAGTATCAATATGTGCACCATCCACATCGGCATCGGTCATAATAATTATTTTATGATAACGTAGTTTGGTGATATCAAAATCATCATGAATTCCACTGCCAAATGCAGTAATCATTGCTTTGATCTCTGCATTTCCATAAATCTTATCCAATCTTGCTTTTTCTACATTAAGGATTTTTCCACGCAGCGGTAAGATAGCCTGTGTAGCACGGTCACGAGCTGTTTTAGCAGAACCACCGGCTGAATCACCCTCTACGATGTAAATTTCACAGTTTACCGGATCTTTATCTGAGCAATCAGCAAGTTTACCAGGTAACGATAAACCATCTAATGCTGATTTTCTTCTGGTTAGATCACGGGCTTTTCTTGCTGCTTCTCTGGCCCGTTGTGCCATCACCGATTTTTCGACGGTTAATTTGGCCACAGACGGATTCTGTTCCAGGAAAATTTCCAGCTGCCGGCTGACAATAAAATCTACGGCACCTCTGGCTTCACTGTTTCCTAATTTCTGTTTGGTTTGACCTTCAAATTGCGGGTCTTCAATTTTAACACTGATAATCGCAGTTAAACCTTCGCGAATATCCTCTCCTGACAAATTAGGTTCTGAATCTTTCAGCAATTTATTTTTTCTGGCATACTCATTAAATGTTTTTGTAAGAGCATTGCGAAAACCAACTATATGCGTTCCGCCCTCTGGAGTTGTAATATTATTTACAAAACCATACGTATTATCATTATAGGAATCATTATGCTGCATTGCCACTTCTACCTGAACATTATCTTTTACGCCTTCACAGTAAATGATCGATTCATAAACAGCTGTCCTGCTTCTATTCAGATATACAACAAATTCTTTGATTCCACCCTCATAGCAGAAAGACTTTATCTTTGGTTCCTCTAAACGTTCATCCGTAAGGGTAATTCTTAGTCCCTTAGTTAAAAATGCCATTTCACGAAAACGTTGTTTCAGTGTATCATAATCAAAAATAGTTTCTTCGAAAATAGAGTCATCAGGAAGAAAGGTAACCTTGGTTCCTTCTTTCTCCGGATCACAGTCTCCGACTACCTTCAATTTATAGATTACATTCCCTTTTTCGTAACGCTGCTTATATATTTTTCCATCGCTGCATATCTCAACTTCCAGATAATTAGAAAGAGCATTAACAACCGAAGCACCAACACCGTGTAATCCACCGGAAACTTTGTACCCCCCGCCGCCAAATTTACCGCCGGCATGAAGAACTGTAAAAACAACTTCAACTGCCGGAAGCCCTGCTTTATGATTAATTCCGACCGGTATTCCTCTTCCGTTATCAATAACAGTAATTGAATTATCCTCGTGAATGGTAATATCAATCTGATCACAATATCCGGCTAACGCTTCATCTACCGCATTATCTACAATTTCATAGACTAAATGATGAAGCCCTCTTGCGGATGTGCTCCCAATATACATTCCCGGACGTTTTCTTACTGCTTCCAGTCCCTCCAGTATTTGAATTTGATCTGCACCATATTCTGCGCTCATATAAGTCCTCCTAATTTTCTTTGGCTGCCTTTCCATCTATTACACGGAAAATTTTATTTATAGAAAAACGATGGTTTACAAACTCATCCAAGCCGGTACAAGTGATTAGAGTCTGTATATCATTAATACTATCTAATAAATAGTTTTGACGATGTTTATCAAGTTCAGACAATACATCATCCAATAATAATATCGGTTTATCATTTATTAACTTTTTTACTAACTCAATTTCGGATAATTTAAGCGATAACGCAGCTGTTCGCTGCTGTCCCTGCGATCCAAATTTTCGGATATCCAAAGAACCGCAGTTAAAACATATATCATCCCGGTGCGGACCACAGGAAGTACTCTTTATCCTTATATCTCTTTCTCTATTTCGCTTAAGTGCCTGTTCTAACGTCAGATGCTTTATACAAGACTCATAAGATAGAATAAGGTTTTCTTTATTTCCGGTTAACTTTTTATGTGTATCAGAAATTATTTCGTTTATTTCATTTATAAATTCATTTCTTCTTTTAATTACTTTATTTCCATAATTAACCAGTTGTTCATCCCATATATCCAGTGTATCTTCAACATTACCTTTATGATATATATCTTTTAATAAATGATTTCGCTGATTTACAATCCGATTGTAATTTGATAAATTACTAAGATATATACGATCAAGCTGTGCAAGTTCCATATCCATAAAACGTCTTCTTTCAGAAGGACCGTTTTTTATAATATTTAAATCTTCCGGAGAAAAAAATACAATATTAATAATTCCGAATAATTCACTTGCTTTCTTAATGGGAATTTTATTGATAGCAATTCCTTTTGGATTATTTTTCTTGAGGTGTAAATCTATCTGGAACGGGACTCCCCGTTTTTCGATTATTGTTTCTATATGTGACTCATCACTTTCAAATCTGATCAGATCGCGATCTTTCGTTCCCCGGTGAGATTTGGTAGTTCCTGATAAATATATAGCTTCCAGAATATTTGTTTTTCCCTGCGCATTATCGCCACAAAAAATATTAGTTGCCGGGTTTAATTCAATATTCAGCAATTCATAATTTCTATAATTCTTTAATTTTAAAGATTTAATAATCATACTATTTTAAATATTTCATGATTAAAAGAAATAATATCGTTTCTATACAATTTTCTACCACGTCTTAACTCGGTTTCTTCATTGACTTTAACTAAACCATCTAATATTACTTCTTTCGCTTCTGCTCCTGAACTAACTAATCCGGCCGCCTTTAAAGCCTGCCCCAGTTTAATAAACTCACCTTTTAATTTAATTTCCATAGTTTCTCCTATACTGCAGCATTAAAATTAACCGGCAGTATTAAATAAATATAGCTTTCTTTTTCATCTTTGATAAAACAGGGAGACTTTGCATTCATGAAATACAAATCCACCTCTTCTTCATCTATTACCCGCAGCGCATCAATCAGGAACCGGGGATTAAATCCAATCTTTAAATCTTTTCCTTCTTTGTTGCTTAAAATTTCCTCATTCATAGATCCCAACTGAGACTGGATTTTAAGTTCCATAGATTCATCACCAATATTAATAATTATTGGTTTTTTATCGCCCTCTTTAATCAACAGAGTGGCTCTGTCAATACAGTTAATCAGTTCTTTTTTATTAATTCTAACTTTTGTGTCATAATCACTGGACAACATCTGATCAACTTTAAAATATTCTCCTTCAATCAATCTTGATACCACAACTGATTGATCAAACTCGAAAACGATATGGTTATTCGTAAAATAAATATTTACCATTTCTTCTACTTCACCGGAAAGAATTTTACTTACTTCCTGAAGGGTTTTACCGGGTACCACCACTTTTTTGAACCCATAGGATTCTTTTAATTTAACTTTACGAATGGAAATACGATGACCATCCAAAGATACAACTTTTAGCATATCATCATTAATTTCAAAAAGTTCTCCACCCATAATTTTATTACTATCATTATCAGCAACCGAGAAAATAGTCTGTCTGATCAATTCTTTTAATGTAAATTGGGAAAGCTCAATATTCTCTTCTTTTTCCACAAATGGAAGATAAGAAAATTCGTCTCCTGATTTTCCGCCGATCGTAAACTTCGCTTTCTCACAAGTAATAGTAGTTTGAAGATTACTGTCTGCTTCAAAAACCACTTCATTATCAGGCAGCTTTCGGACAATTTCCGAAAATATTTTAGCATCAATTGCAATAACTCCCTTTTCAATCACATCACCTTCGATAATGGTTTCAATACCGAGTTCTATATCGTTAGCGGTAAGCTTAATGGTATCGGTGGTGGCATCAATAAGAATACATTCCAGTATCGGCATTGTTGTTTTAGAAGGTACTGCTTTTGATACAATATTAACTCCCTTTAACAGATTATTTCTTGAACAAATAATTTTCATGTGTATAAACTCCTCTCGCACGCCGTATAGTATATTAATAATAAAAAATCTTCTTATTCTTAGTAGGGGCTGTGGATATGTTTATAACCCCCTTCAGCTATTGTAAACAGAGGTTTTCTACAAAGGATAAGTATGTTGAAAAATGGTTCTTACAATGGGGTAAAAAAGGATAACTTCTTATACCGGATTGATTTTCTTATGAATGATATTAATGGTATTACTAAGTGCTTCGTTAATTTTCAAATCTGCAGTGATTTTATCCACACCATGTTTCACGGTAGAATGATCCCTTCCCCCTAACAGAATCCCTATTGTCTTCAAAGGCGTTTGAGTCAATGTACGGCAAAGATACATGATTATCTGTCTTGCCTGGGCAATATCAGAATTACGTTTACTGCTTTTTAAATCAACTAATGGAATCGTAAAATGCTCTGAAACAACATCAATAATAAGTTCAGGTGTTACTTCCCTGTTTTCACTTGGTGATATAATATCTTTTAATGCTTCTGCTGCTAAGGCGATATCGATCTCGGAATTCTGGATCTTATATAACGCAATTAATTTGTTAAGTGAACCTTCCAGTTCACGAATATTTGATTTTATATTATTAGCGATGTAGTTAATTACTTCATCAGGAATGTTATATCTCTGAAGTTGATCGGCTTCAACTTTCTTTCTTAAGATAGCAACCCTTGTCTCATAATCGGGTGCGGAAATATCGGCAATAAGACCCCATTCAAACCTGGTACGAAGTCTGGCTTCTAAAGTTGCAATGCTCTTAGGCGGTTTATCACTGGAGATGATAATCTGTTTTCCCGAAACATGGAGATGATTAAATGTGTGGAAAAACTCTTCCTGGGTACTTTCTTTGCCAATAATAAATTGAATATCGTCAATTAAAAGTACATCGATATTCCGGTACTTTTCCCGAAACGTTGTCATCGATGATTGATTGCCGGTTTTACCGCTTTTAATTGCATCAATAAGCTCGTTTGTAAACGTTTCACTGGTTACATATAGAACTTTCTTTTTCAGATCATGGGTTAAAATAAAGTGCGCAATGGAATGCATCAGATGAGTTTTCCCCAATCCAACTCCTCCATAGAGGAAAAGCGGGTTATACACATCACCTGGTGATTCAGCTACGGCAACTGATGCAGCATGGGCAAAATTATTATTTTTACCCACAACAAACGTATCAAATGAATATTTGGGATTTAAATTTGCTTTTTCATAAAGATTTTTACTCTTTTTACTTTTACTTTTTAAATTAAGAGTTTCTAATTCTTCAAAAGAAGCATCATTTTCTTCAATAAATTTAATTTCAAATTCCTGATCTGTAACTTCAGCAATACAAACTTTAAACGGAAGAAGATACTTTTTTTCAATGTAATCTATGCTTCCGTTTAATGATACTAATATATAAACCGTATTTCCAATCACATCATAAACTTTTAATGGCAAAATCCATGTTTTAAATGAGACATCAAGCAAACTGTGTTCTACCCTCAGCCGTTCGATTATTTCCGGCCACTTTTCTTCCACTATATTCATTATTTAAGATACTCCTAATTTTTGGTACGTTTATTTAAACAAACTTCGTCTTTTATATTTTACATCAAATCCAAGATTTAATCAATTAGATTTCAGTGTGGATAACTTTTTGGACATGCTAAAAACGATGTTAGTCATAAAAAAAAATAAAAAAAATGTTTTATTAACACGTTATCCACCTATTATAAACAATTTATCCACATTTTGTGGATAAAAATA
>Ga0153999_1001007_pt1 | contig 11584 bp, 10 predicted proteins | sample TSNC083MetaG_FD_104675 | JGI IMG/M metagenome (GOLD analysis project Ga0153999, IMG submission 104675) | Attine ant fungus gardens microbial communities from North Carolina, USA - TSNC083 MetaG | ecosystem: Host-associated > Fungi > Mycelium > Unclassified | place: USA: North Carolina, Lumber... | reverse complement strand
TCTTCTATTAATTATGGTTTTTCAAAAGTTTCAGAAATGCAGTTAATCAAAGAAGCTAACCGTGTAATTAAAAATTCTAAATTAGGTGTGCTTTTACTGCCTGGTATCGGAACTATTGAAGATTTAGAGGAAGCGAAAGCAAATGGCGCTCAGGTTGTCCGGGTAGCAACTCATGTTACCGAAGCAGATATTGCTGTTCAACATATTGGCCATGCAAAAAAAATAGGTATGATGCCGGTCGGATTTCTGATGATGTCCCATATGTCGTCACCCGAAAAAATTGTTGAACAAGCAAAGATATTTGTCGATTGTGGCGCTGATTATATTAATTTAGCTGATTCGGCAGGCTATATGGCTCCGGACGATGTTCGTGCCCGTATTGACGCTTTGGTGAATCATATAGACATTCCCGTTGGCTTCCATGCCCATAATAACTTAGGTCTTGCAATTGGTAATTCTTTGGCGGCCGTGGAAACCGGAGCCACATATATTGACGCCACATGCCGTGGTCTTGGAGCCGGTGCAGGCAATGCCCAAATCGAAGTGTTATGCGGCGTTCTCCAAAGAATGGGTTATGATACAGGGATGGATTTTTACGGAATTATGGATGTGGCTGAAAATATTGTCGAACCATTGATGCAGCGGCCGCAAGTCATAAAAAGTGCCCCGCTTATGCTTGGATATGCCGGTGTATACTCAAGCTTCCTATTACATACTTATAAGGCTGCTGAAAAATTTAAACTCAATCCAAGGGATATTCTTGTAGAATTAGGCCGGCGTAAAATGGTCGGCGGTCAGGAGGATATGATTGTTGATGTGGCGTTTGCTTTATCTAAACAAAAGTAATATAAACCAATTTTTCATCTAAAGAAAGGGGAATTCTTATGAAACGTGTTACACTTCTTTCCACTGTTGATTTTGAAGCCTGTAAAGGCTGCAAGGTCTGCGAAAAAGTCTGTCCGGTATATGCAATACGTGTTGCAGACAAAAAAGCGCATGTAAATGAAGCTGGCTGCAGAGGCTGTGCCAACTGTGCTGATCGTTGTCCATTCCATGCCATAACCATGGTAAAAAGAGACAATCCATTTGAGGTTAAAGTAGATCCGGCGCAGTATGACCGTGCTAAGATAGATGCGCTTTGCGCTAAAGCTCATTTCAACCCTCAACAAGTCCTCTGCTATTGCGTAGGCACAAGAGCTGAGGAAATTGCAGCGGCAATTTTAGGAGGCGCCTCCACTCCTCATGAACTTTCATCCCTGACAGGCATACGTACCGGTTGTACGATTGAATGTATACAGCCTCTTCTAAGGCTGCTCTCAGCTGCAGGTTATCAACCGGAACCAGATAAGGAGGGCTGGCAATGGTACGGAAAAACCGTAACAGCCTGGGATTTACCTGAGAAGGTTAAGGAAAAGTACAACAGCCGCGGATTTTACTTTGAAGAAGATAAAGAATTATTAGAAAAAATCGCTGATACTAAAACGATAGGAGGTAAATGAAATGAAGGATATTATCCAAGCACCCATTATGCCAATCGCTCCTAAGCCTTCCCAATATGGCATCAATCCAGCTTTAGTTAAAAAGCGTGTTGCCCAGATGCCTGATATGTGTTCTCTAAAGCTGACCGAACTCTTTCCTGAGCTCCCTCACGTTATATTTCCTGGTGGTGAAGGGGCGCTTGATAAACTTTATGAAGTTGCGAAAGATGAACTGCGAAAAGTTGACATGCGTTATATTAAGCCGGAACACAGCGTAAACGTTTTGGCCTCACATCATGGTTTTACTTTGTTGGGCGGACAGCCATATGCCATCCTTCTTAAAGCAATTCGTGATATTGTTGAGGAGAAAACCGGCTCTAAAAATATTCGTCTCCGTGCCGGTGTGGGCATGCGCTTTAGAGAAACAGAGGAATACATTAAGCGCTATGAGTTAGACGTATATTATGGTCATGGAAAAACTAAAGGTGTTGCGCCAATAGATGAAGGAATTGCAATTGAGACAGAAGTTGGAACATTATATGGCATCAAGGCAGTCTATGATGCGGATTGGATTATTCATGCACATCATACGGATGTCAGGGAAGTCCACTTCCACCGGCAGATTGATAAAGCCGTTAAACCATTCGGGATGTCTTATGCACGAATCGAAACCCGGTCTACATATCATCAAAACTTGGGACCGCGTGCGGCGAACTTTACAGCCAGGGCTATTTTCGATTCTGAATTTGTCCAAAGTAAATTTGCTTTTGCCGCATTTTTAAATGTAGGCCCTCATGGCGTTATCGGCGTGGATGCAGATAATAATTTATATGCCTTGAATGACCGTGCCACATTTATTGGATGCCAACTCTATGGGAAGGTGATGACCCTGTTTGGAGAAATTGACGAATGCATCGCTGTTCTCGACTTCCCCTGTCCGGTTCCCTATGTGTTCTCGGCTGGCGTTATTTATGCAAACTTTACAGGAGCAAATACAGACTTATATGACATGGAAGCAACGCCGCTTCCTCCTTATACATGGTACACAGAAGCTTTTTATAAGCAAAATGGTACGCCAATATTGGATTCTATCCCACCTTTAAATCCTGCAATTAAAATGTGTGTACATAATTATGCATGGACCGGATATCCTTCCGCATTCTTCTCAGAGCATATACCTACAGTTGTTGTAGGCCAGGAGCAGGCAGATTTGTTTGATATGGAACCAATGAATATCGAGTATATGAGCCATGCTGTTGTAACTAAAACAACTGATGCCGCCATGGAATTTGCCTATCATTCTACAGGAACTGATAAGGTTATTATATTCGATGGTGCTATGGGTGGAATGAATTGTTCTAAATCTCTGGCAAAACTTTTAATCGAAAAAGCCCCTGAGGTGACAAAACGTGTAGAAACAGAGCTCTTACCTAAATGGCTCCACCAAAGAGGTGTTGATATTTCGATCCTTGATGATCTGCAAAAGTAATTTTAACCTCCTAAGGAAGTCCCCCGCTTCTAAGCGAAGCGAAAGCGGTGAGACAGAGTCAAAAACACTCTGGGGACTTACTTGTTTCAGTGAGCGTTCAAGCGCTCACTGAAATAGCAGCAGAGCTGCAAGGAGGTTACGAGTAAGTAGCGAAGCGGATTACGAGTATCCTCTTTGACTGATAACGAAGGAGTTGTATATATGAAAATATCATTAGTTGAAAAAGGAGCCGGGTTTAAATCCGGCCTTGGCGAACTGTCGAAGCATTTAAATGCTAAAACAATAACATCAGGAATTATTTCTACCATATTTGGCTGTACCGGTCCGGCTCTGGTTACCATTAATGCAGCCACTACTGCTGGTTATTCCACTGCTGAAATCGTCTCATGGATTTTCGGGATTTATGTTTTTGGTGGTCTGTTGGGCTGTATATTGGCTCTGTATTATAAACTTCCTATATCCGGTGCTTTTTCCATCCCAGGAGCTTCTATGATGGGAGCTGCGCTTATGGGATATAGCTTCAGCGAAGCTGCCGGTGCTTTTGTTCTTGCCGGTGTACTTGTGCTTATCCTTGGGCTAACCGGTTTTATCGGGAAAGTTATGCGCTGGCTTCCGTTACCTATTGTTATGGGTATGATTGGCGGTTGTATGCTGCGTTTTGGAAGTGGGATTGTGGCAAATTCCATTGAAGACCCGATTGTTTGCGGTACATCAGTTTTGGCTTTTTTACTAGTCCCAAGAATCATTAAAAAGTTTCCGGGTGTGCTTGCCGCATTGATTGCAGGTGTTGTCGCAGCTATTGCCACAGGTGCCTTTGCTCCCGCCTCCGGTGCTTTGGGATATATCCCGCCACAGCTTGTTATCCCCAAATTTAATCCGGCATTAATCTTATCTTGTTCAGTACCTTTAGCAGCGTTGGTTATAGGAGCAGAAAATGCCCAGGCAATCGGCGTTTTGTATACACAAGGTTATAAACCCCCGATTAATGCGATGACAATCTTTTCTGGTATTGGCGGTATTGTATCCGGCTTAGTGGGTGCTCACAATGCTAATATTGCAGGTCCCATGACCGCTATATGCTCTTCTGATGAAGCAGGCGAAAAAGACGGTCGCTACGTTGCTTCCGTTGTTAATGGTATTACATTTGCAGCATTTGGACTTGTAGGCAGCTTTGCCATTGCTTTTGTATCATTTATTCCCAGTTCATTAGTCAATGTTCTGGCGGGATTGGCAATGATTAATGTACTTATTCAATCCTTTAACGAAGGTTTTAAAACGATGAAATATAAGACAGGTGCATTTGCCGCCCTTGTTGTGGGAGTTGCTAATCAATCAATTCTTGGTATCGGTGCTGCCTTCTGGGCTCTGGTTATCGGTGTTGTGGTTGCACTTATTTGCGACGGTAAGGATTTTAAAGAGAGTAATTAGGTTGGGAGGATATGATGAAGCAATACGTTTTAGCACGCGTTATAGCACTGCAGGAAAAGCTAAAAGAGTTAAACTTAGACGCCGCCATGATATATGACCGTGAAAATCTTATTTACTTTGCCGGAGTAGATGACTTGGAGGGAGGAGCCCTGGCTGTTCCCTCTGAAGGTGAACCTGAGTTGTTCTGCATGTGGATGGATAGTGAGCATATGCATGAAACCTCAGGTATTAAAAAGATAACACCTTACTATTTCCCAAAGGATAACCAAAGTACTATGATGGGTAAATGGCTGAAAGGCAAAGGCTATAAAGCTCCGCGTCTGGGATTTACCAGATATTTTATAAGTTTGAAGGATTTTCAATGTTTAAGAGATGCGGCCCCTGATTTATATGTAGGTGATATTGCAGCATTGTGCTATCAGTTGCGCAGCATTAAGTGTGCCGGGGAAATATATAGAATCGAAGCAGCATCTGATGCACTTAAAGCGGGTATGGATGCCGCAATAAGGTGTGTAGAGCCAGGTATGCCAGAAACCGAAGTGTTGGCCGAGGCGCAATATGCTATGCAAAAGGCTGGATCTCAGGGTTCTTCCTTCAGAATGCAGGTTCTTACCAGGGGCAGGCAGATGCTGATGCATCCATATGCAGGAAATAACCCTATTCAAGGGGATGCTCCGGTTGTTATTCATTTAGGAGCATCTTTTGATGGGTATGTATCTAAAATGTGCCGTACCGTTTTTCTTGGAAATGCGCCCAAGGAGAGCCTCCGTATTTATGAGGTTTTAAAATGTGCACAGAAATTAGCCCTTGAAAATCTTCACGACGGTATTACGTGCCGTACTCTATATAACCTGGTTACAGATTATATTATTGAACAAGGATATGAAAGACAATGGATGATGGAGCATATTGGATACGGTGTCGGTATCCGGCAGTCAGAGTTCTATCCTATTATTGCTAAAGGAAGTGATGTTGTACTTAAAAAAAATATGGTTATCGATCTTCTGCTTCCGACCATTTATGTTCCTGATGTTGGCGGACCAAGGATTACTGATACCATTTTGGTCAGAGAGAAAGACGGGGAGGTTTTGACAAACTATTCGTCACAGACAATTATTAAGTAAATGAACTAAATTTCAACTTTACAAGTTAGCCTCTTAATACTATACTTAATTTTAGGAGGCTAGACAGCTCTCTTACTTTAGAACTTTAGCAGAGGTACTTGAATGAATATAGAAAATTTATTAATAACAGTTATCGACGGACAAGGGGGCGGCATGGGCCGTTCACTTGTTGGCCGTCTGCATCAGGAATTTCCTGAAATTAGGATCATGGCTCTTGGAACGAATGCTGCGGCCACCAGCGCAATGCTGCGAGCCGGTATTAAGGAGGGCGCAACAGGTGAGAATGCTATTGCTTTTAATGTCAGTCGCGCGGATATCATAACAGGACCTGTTGGCATTATTATGCCATATGGCCTCTCTGGGGAAGTCACCTTGCGGATGGCTGAGGCCATCGGTAATTCCCGAGCGAAAAAGATTTTACTTCCCTCTAACCAATGCAACATACGTCTTGCTTTAGGAGAGATGCAGACAATGCAATTTTATTTAGATAATTGCATGAAACTGGCCAAAGAAGAAATTGACAGGCTGACAATCTGATATTTCTTTTATAAAAAAAGAAATGAATAAAAAATAAGATAAGAACCTTTGGAGGAGACCATATGCGATTGTCAGAGCTGCTAATATCAGAAGCAACAGAATATGAATTTAAACAAGCACTAGAAATCGGAAAACCAAAGAGTTGGTTAAAAACGGTGAGTGCATTTGCTAATGGTCTGGGCGGCAGCATTTATTTTGGTGTTAACAAACAGGGTAAACCAGAGGGCGTAGAAGACATTCAGAAGATATCAGAAAAGGTTAGCCAGTTGATAAATACTAAAATAGAACCTATGGTATATGTAAACATGACACCGTATGACGTTGAGGAAGGACGCAAGGTGTTTCGTTTAGAAATTAAGCCGGGACCTATGACGCCGTATTACTATTCATCAGACGGAAATAAGATAGCTTATGTCCGATTAGGTGAAGAGAGTGTTCAGGCACCGCCTCACATATTGAATGAACTAATATTAAAAAGACAGAATCAGTCCTTTGATGCAATGGAAAGCCAGTATGATAAAAGAGATTTTAGTTTCTCAATATTTGAAGCGGCTTATAGAGGAAGGACAAGAAAGAAAGTAGAAGAGAGTGATTACCTTTCTTTTAAATTGCTAAATGAGAAAGGGAAATTGACATATACCGGGGTATTGATTTCAGATCAGTGTCCGTTAATACAGTCAAGAGTATTTTGTACTAGATGGAATGGGTTAAGAATGGGGTCTGTATTTGATGATGCGATTGATGATAAAGAGTATGAAGGTAATATTTTTTCGCTGTTAGAGAATACGAAACAATTTATAAAAAATAATTCAAAGGTCCGATGGAGGAAGACACCGAATGGCCGTATTGATATGCCGGACTATAATGAGGAGGCCATTCACGAAGCATTGGTAAATTCGCTGGTGCATCGCTCGTATTTGCTGCCGGGTACGGAAGCGCATGTTGATATGTATGATGATCGATTAGAGATTACGTCGCCAGGAGGTATGTTCAGCGGGAAGAAGATACAGGAGCTTGATTTATGGAAGATTCCATCAGAACGAAGAAATCCGATACTTGCAGATTTATTTCAACGGCTAAAACTAATGGAACGCCGTGGAAGTGGAATTAAGAAGATTTTAGAAGTTCATGAAGGAAAGAAACAACCGGAACTTGTGTCGACAGAGACGGATTTTATTACTACTTTTTATAATGAAAACTATAAAAAACAGGTATTCGAAGAAGGAAAACAGGTATTTAGAGAAGAAAAACAGGTATTTGAAAAGCGGCTTGAAAGTATGTCCGGTACTAATAAAACTAAATAGAATGCCAGAAAGCTATTAGACGCATTTTCAGATGGAACAGTATTTGGCAGGAAAGAAATCATGAATATTATTGGAATAACAAAAAATCCGGCTGGTGATTTGTTAAAAAAGATGGCAAAAGCTAATTTAATTATACTTGATAAAGAATGTGGACGAGGAAAGTACAGTGTAAACAGAGAGACAGATTAATCTGATGCACTTCCTGACAAGTACAGAATCAAGGAAATATATAAAAGAAATCCTGATGAGCTAATAGCTGCTTAATCGGGATTTCTTTTATATATGCCTTCTTTTGTGCCTGAATTTTTGATAAAAATCTTTGTTATCCAATATTACAATATAAAGGACAAAAATACAATTATTTCTAGGCAATCTATCTAATCTCGGATCTCTGGCAAGGCGTGGAATATTGTTCTATTATTTATATTGCCGCATTTACAAGTGTTAGTAGTGAATTGCATGAATTGATTATATTAAAATGCGGAATGATGTTTTCAACAGGATTTGAGAAAGTACTGTTTATTTATAATCCAAGTATCTATGAAACAGCGGATGTTATTTCTACTTATGTGCAGCGTATGGGTATTGTCCAGCAGCAGTATGGATTTTCAGCGGCGGTTGGTCTGTTTAATTCACTAGTAAATACTGCATTAATACCCTCCATTGGCAATGGAGGGTATTAATATCTAATTATCTAAGTCATGATAGAGGTGGTTCAGGCCTCTGTGGATCGATTCAATAAGCGTTAAGCAGTATTATTCCGATACTGCAAAGGCGTTACGCTATACTTTAATCGGTAATTTTATTTGACTGCAGTAATGTGGGGAGAAAAGTTATAGATTCTTTTAATCAAAAATCATAAGAAAAACCTCCGCAAAATAAGTTGATTTACTATTCTTAATTAGTATCCAAAACGAGAAAACGTTTGCGTTAAATAACTGGCTAAAAAGGGAAATATGTTGCGTAATCATAGCTTTTATCATAGTATATTTTAGTGATATGCAGCTGATAATGTGAAAAATGCACAAAATAAAATAATGCAAACTAGTGAAATAAATGGACAACGTTTGCGTATCTAAAAAGAACAGTTGTAAAGAGAATATGTTAGTATGAGTATAAAGTAAGGGTACCTGAGTTGTAGGTTGCATTGTCAGCTCAGCTAATTAAGCTTTCTGCAGCTTTCACGTTTTGCAATATAAAAGGGCAGGATTGTTTTCATCGGAAGCTTGTGGCCGCCATTAATGCGGTCTATGAGGATTTTGGCAGTCATTTTCCCTAAGTCTTCAAGCGGAATATGTACAGTAGTCAGCATAGGGGATAAATACTGTGCCGTATCAATATCATCAATACTAATGATGGATATATCGGAAGGGACTTTTAAGTTTCGTTCTTTGAGGGCATGCATCGTTCCAATAGCGGTTTTATCATTAGCACAAAAAATAGCTGTCACATCGGTATTCCTGTCAATCAGCATATTTGCACCGGTATAGCCACCGTCGGAAGAAAGCTTCACATCGGCTGTGATTTCCGGGAAAAAAGGCAGGCCTAGCCGCATCAATGCGTAACGGCGGAAATGGGACAATGGATGCCTGTGGGAAAATACATAAAGCATGTAACCTTTCCAATAAAGATATTTATGTTGTCGGCATTCCTAAAACAATAGATAATGATATTGCCGTGACGGATCATGCACCTGGTTTTGGAAGTGCGGCAAGGTACATTGCAGCAACAACGGCTGAGGTTGGAGCGGATGTGAAATCTTTGCCTATTCATGTGTGTATTATTGAAGCCATGGGAAGAAATGCGGGCTGGATTACGGCAGCTTCGGCTTTCGCCAGAAAGAATAAAGGGGATGCTCCCCATTTGATCTATTTACCGGAGAGAGCTTTTAGCGAAGCGGAATTTTTGCAGGATGTCAAGAAACTATATGAAGAAAAGGGTGGAGTTGTCGTTGTCGTCAGCGAAGGATTAAAGGATGGAGCGGGTCATCCGATTGTGCCGCCGATTTTTAAAAGCGGACGTTCAGTTTATTATGGTGATGTCAGTGCCCATCTTGCAGCCCTGGTGATTAAAAAACTTGGGATTAAGGCGAGGAGTGAAAAACCGGGCATATGTGGCCGTGCATCAATTGCCTGGCAGTCACCGGCAGACCGGGAAGAAGCCATACTGGTCGGGAGGGAAGCGGTCAAGGCAGCCATAGGAGGAGAGAGCGGCGTCATGATTGGACTGTTTCGTGATAGTGAAGATAGACAGCCATATAAAATACATACAAAGAGTATACCGATTGTTGAAGTCATGATGAATGAACGGGTAATGCCATCGGAATATATAAATGACAGAGGCAATGATATAACAGCTGCGTTTGTTCAGTGGTGTAAACCGTTAATTGGCTCTGAGCTTAATAACTTTATAGATTTGCATATGGAGGAGAAAAAATGTCATTAATACCTTTACGACCGGTACTGGAAGCATGCGAAAAATACAACTATGCACAGGGTGCCTTCAATGTCAATGCCGTAGTTCAGGCTAAAGCTGTGATTGAGGTTCATGAAATGTTTCGATGTGCAGCTATTTTACAAGGGGCGGATTTGGCCAATGGATTTTTGGGAGGGCGCACAGATTTTCAAAATGCAACATTGGAGGATAAAAAACGCGGGGCAAAGAATATTGCTGATGTTGTCAAGGGGTTTGCCCGTGACAGCCAGGTTCCTGTAGTATTACATCTGGATCATGGCAAAGATTTTGATAGTGTAAAGGCGGCCGTTGGGGGAGGCTATACAAGTGTTATGATTGACGGTTCATCCCTGCCTTTTAATGAGAATATGGAACTGACAAGGGAAGTGGTGAAATACGCTCATAAGCGGGGTGTGAGTGTAGAAGGCGAATTGGGTGTATTGGCAGGAGTGGAAGACCATATATCCTCAATGAACTCTACATATACAAATCCTTTAGATGCCATTACCTTTATCAGGAATACGGGTGTGGACTGCTTAGCCATCAGCTATGGGACGATGCATGGTGCTTCTAAAGGGAAAAATGTAAAGCTGCGCAAAGAGATTGCCATAGCAGTTAAAGAGAGCCTGATCCATGAGGGTATCTTTTGCGCACTTGTCTCTCATGGCTCTTCTACGGTACCTGGTTATATTATTGATGAAATAAATGATTTAGGCGGAAATATTAAGAATGCCTGTGGTATTGGCATAGAAGAACTTAAAAGTGTCATTCCCTGTGGGATTAGAAAAATTAATGTGGATACAGATATCCGGCTTGGTGTGACCCGCAATCTAAAAGAGCTTTTTGTGGCACATCCTGAGTTTAGAAACAGTCCATACATCGGGGATATTTATCGTTTGTTAGAAGCTAACAAAGAAGCTTTTGATCCGCGGCTTTTTCTGACACCGGTTATGGACATGGTGATGTATGGAACAGCAGACCATGACGAGTTAATAGCCATAAGTTCCTGCCTGGAACGGGGTGTTAAAGAAATAGCAGGTGCATTAATCGTTCAATTTATGGGCGTTGGAAAAGCACCGCTGGTCGAAGAAGCTTCTCTTGAAGAGATGGCAATGCGTTATAAGAAGGGATAATTATAAATTAGGAGATAATGTGAGGATACATGATGAAACATATTTATTTAAACTTAAAAAGATTTGATATCCCGGCTGAATGTGGAGGTATCAATTCCATTGCCCCGATACAGGAGTGGGGAAAATATATTATTGAACATACACAAGAAACTTTAAAAAGATATGATTCCAACAATGTAGAATTTGTTATGTATATGCCGGAAGCCCATATTCTTGCCGCATCAAATGTCAGGTCAGCCGATAGTCCGATCAGATTAGGCGCGCAGGGGATTTACAGAGAGGATGTCAGTCAAAATGGCAATTTCGGAGCATTTACGTCAAATCGGACAGCCAGCGTGATCAAGGCAATGGGGTGTGAGAGCGTATTGATTGGGCATAGTGAAGAACGCAGGGATAAAGTGGGAATCATGGCAGAAGCAGGGGTTTTTGATTCAAAAGCCGTTAACCGGTTGTTAAACAAGGAAGTAAAGGCGGCTCTTAAAGCAGGATTAAAAGTACTGTATTGTATCGGTGAAACGCTTGCAGAACAAAGCCGATGGAAGGAGGTTTTGGCAGAGTCTCTTACGATTGGACTTGAAGGCGTTGAAAACCTGAGGGATAAAATAGTTATTGCTTACGAGCCTGTCTGGTCCATCGG
>Ga0153999_1001005_pt1 | contig 11588 bp, 10 predicted proteins | sample TSNC083MetaG_FD_104675 | JGI IMG/M metagenome (GOLD analysis project Ga0153999, IMG submission 104675) | Attine ant fungus gardens microbial communities from North Carolina, USA - TSNC083 MetaG | ecosystem: Host-associated > Fungi > Mycelium > Unclassified | place: USA: North Carolina, Lumber... | reverse complement strand
TGTCGTAGAAGCGGAGCAAGATCCCGCAATAGCGAATCCGTTTGAATATGCTTTGAAGTCCAGAAAGTATATTGCGCAGAAAACCGGTTTATAGGTTAAAGACGTAAAATACGTTCGCGAGAACGCATAAAGTTGGTTATTTAAGTTGATTTTAAAACGATAAATTAAATAAATATACATTAAATAAATAACATATATAAGAAAATATGCACAAATTAATTTGGCTTTTATGGGTAATATAACCAAAAATAAACTGTTTGCATTTAAATATTGTGATTTATGTAAAAATATGCTATAATCACAAAAAATGACGTTCACGTGAACGCGAGTTGTAAAGAAAAGGAGTGTAATTATGAAAAAAAGATTATTGGTAACATTAATGGCAGGTGTACTGACATGCGGAATGCTAACCGGCTGTGGCGGCAATTCGGACGGCACAGGAGATTCCGTCGCCACGTCCTCATCCGGATCCGGCAAAGCAATCACTCTGGTGTTGAGCCAACGTGATGAATGGCTATCGAGTCTGGATACAGCGGCGCAGAGTGCGGCGAAAGATGCCGGATATACAATGACATCGCAGGATGCTTTATCTGACAGCAGCAAACAGATTCAGTATGTTTCGACGGCGGCATCAGCGGGAGAAGAGGCAGTTATAGTAAATCTGGTAGATCCGAATGTTGCCGGAGATATTATTGAAGCAGCCGGAGATATGAAAGTGGTATTTGTGAACCGTCCGCCTGAAGATATGAGTTTACTGAATGAAAGTGCCATTTATGTTGGTTCTGACGAAATGACATCCGGTTATTATCAGGGCGAGTGGCTGGCTGAACATTTTAAAGAGCAGGGCAAGACAGAAATTAAATACATACTGTTAAATGGAATCTTAGGTCAGGTTTCAACCACCAATCGTACTGCTTCGGTTCTGCAGGCACTTGAAGATAATGGAATTACGGCAACAGAGGCTTCGGCACCGCTGGCCTGCGATTATGACCGGGCGGAAGCAATGACGCAAATCACTCCGCTTTTGTCATCTGGGGTTGAATTTGACTGTATTATATCTAATAATGACGCTATGGCAATTGGCGCAATTGAAGCAATGGAAAATGCCGGTAAAGATCCTTCATCAATTCCGATTGTAGGAATTGATGCTACTGCCGATGGTGTTCAGGCGGTAAAAGACGGCAAAATGGCGATGACCGTATTCCAGAATGCAGTTGGGCAGGGCTCGGGGGCAATGCAGGTTGCGGCCAATATGGTGGCTGGAAATGATATTGCAGAAGGAACCGGATATGAGGTTGATGATGAAAACCAGTATGTAATCTGGGTGCCATTTGAACCGGTAACACCTGAGAATGTAGCCGATTATGAGTAATTAATTATTGGCAGCGTATATCTGATGAGCTATGCGCTGCCATAAAATTTAAACAAAGAAGAGGTGAGCAAAGTGAGCCAGGATTATGTCCTTGAAATGCGTAATATAGTAAAAGAATTTCCGGGAGTCAAGGCACTGAAAGGTGTGGATCTTAAGGTACGCCCAGGTACGGTACATACGCTGATGGGGGAAAATGGTGCGGGAAAATCAACACTGATGAAATGCCTGATCGGAATGTATAAGCCGACCTCGGGGCAAATAGTATACGATGGGAAAGAAGTGTCGTTTAATAACACCTTAAGTGCAATGAATGCGGGAATATCAATGATTCATCAGGAATTATCGCCGGTTCCGGAGCGGACAGTATGCGATAATGTATGGCTTGGCAGGTATCCAACGAAAGGCCTGGTCATTGATAAGCAGAAAATGCGCAAGGATTGCAGTGCACTTTTTGAAAAGCTGGGTCTGGATTTGGACCCGGATGAAAAGATGGGAAATCTTACGGTTGCGAAAATGCAGATGGTGGAAATTGCCAAAGCAGTTTCTTACGATACGAAAGTTGTTGTTATGGATGAACCTACTTCCGCCTTAACCGAGTCGGAGGTGGAGTATCTTTTTAATTTAATTGATGACTTGAAAGCTAAAAATGTTGCGATCATTTATATTTCGCATAAGATGGATGAAATTTTCCGGATTTCGGATGATATAACGATTTATCGTGATGGTGAATACATAGCCACGGATCGGGTCGAGAATCTGAATATTGATAAGGTAATTTCACTGATGGTAGGACGGGAAATGGGAGCGCTGTTTCCGAAAGTTGAATGCCCAATCGGAGATGTTGTTTTAAAGGTGGAAGATCTTTCCTCGGGTCGGGCGGTAAAAAGTGTATCATTTGAGCTTCACCGGGGTGAGATACTGGGATTCGCCGGACTGGTCGGAGCGGGACGAACCGAAACTGTAGAAGCGCTTTTCGGGATTCGCCCCAAAACCGGTGGTAAAATATACAAAGATGGTATGGAACTGAAAATAAAGTCACCGGAAGAGGCGATCAAACACGGGATTGGACTTTTGACCGAAGATCGTCGCGGGAATGGGATCGTTGGCTTGCTCAGTGTAAGGGAAAATGCCATTCTGGCAAATTTAAAGGCATATGGTTTTGTGCTGAAGCATGCAAAAATACGTAAAGATGCGGAAGAGTATGTAGAAAAACTAAATGTAAAGACCCCATCACTCGATGCTCAGATTCAGAATCTATCTGGCGGTAATCAGCAAAAGGTCTTGGTTGCCCGATGGCTGCTGACGAATCCGGATGTCTTGATCGTAGATGAGCCAACCAGAGGGATTGATGTTGGCGCAAAAGCAGAAATACATGCTTTACTCACAAAGCTGGCCGGTGAAGGAAAAGCGATTATTATGATTTCTAGTGAACTGCCGGAGGTGCTTGGCATGGCGGATCGGATTCTTGTTATGCATGAGGGAAAAATGACGGGTATTCTTGGTCGAGAAGAAGCATCACAAGAATTAATTATGAAATATGCTACCGGCGATTCCAAAAACGCTGAAGTGGCACAATAAGGAGGAGACATAGGTGAAAACGAGTAAAATGGACTGGAAAAAGTTCATGTCACAGAATTCGATCTGGGGCGTACTGATTATATTAGTTGTTTTGTTATCGGTTGCACGGCCGGCCTTTCTTAGCTCGGCTAATTTAAAAGGCCTTTTGGAAGGTGAATCAATTAAAGGTATCATGGCGTTTGGTGTTATGTGGGCAATCCTGGCAAAGGGAATTGATCTAGGACTGGGTGCGGTTGCAGCCCTTGTATCAGTTATTGTCGCGTCGCTTGTACAACCAGCAGAGCTGGCTACACGGCTGTTCCCGGGAGGAACACAGCTTCCGGCAGGGGTAGCAATCATTCTGGGTCTTTTAATCGGTGCACTTATTGGTTTGGTAGTTGGTGCAGTTATCGCTTATACCCATATACCACCATTTATTGCTACGCTGGGCTCGCAGTTGATTTGCCGTGCGCTTTCTAAAATCTATTCTACGGCACCTGTTTCTAATTTACCGGAAGGTTACCGCTGGATTGCCAAGGGTAAACTGTTTGGCTTTATTCCGATGATTGTTGTGATATTTATTATCATGTTTATTGTTTCTGCATTTTTACTTACCCAGACCCGCTTTGGGAAAAATATTTATGCCATTGGCGGCAATGATCAGGCTGCCCGTGTAGCAGGGATTAATGTGGAAAAGAATCTGATAATGGTGTATGTATGGTGTTCGGTCTGTGCGGCGCTTGGTGGAATTCTGCTGGCGGCGCGTACCGGTTCTTCCGATCCGTCCACTTCCGGTCTCAACTATGAACTTGATGCGATAGCAGCAGCTACCGTTGGAGGTACCTCGCATACCGGTGGTATCTGTCGGGTGTCAGGCGTATTATGCGGTATTTTAATCCTGGGTGTTATCAATAATGGCCTGGTTATGCTGGGAGTCAATGATAATATGACCAATATTATCAAGGGGCTGATTATTGTCGGAGCGGTTGCATTTGATATGCGTAAAAATACACGTAAAGTATAACTAATAACAGGAGGTATTTACTATGAAAATTGCATTTGATGTTGATGTTTTAGCAAAGCAGATGGATATCAACAGAATGGTACACCAGGTGGCTGATTGGGGTTATAAGTACATAGAACAGTCCCCCCATCCGAGAATCAACCCATTTTATAAGCATCCGCTATTTTCCCGGGAGTGTGAACAGGAATATCGGCAGGCTCTTAAAGAGACCGGTGTTGAATTGTCATCGTTGATTGCTGTCTATCGATGGTCAGGTCCGACCGAAGAGCAAAGACAGTTTGCGGTTGCCAACTGGAAAAGACTAATCGAAATCGCTGTAAATCTGGGCGTGCCGGTGATCAATACGGAACTTTCCGGTGACCCGAATCAGCAGGAAATCTGCAATGGTATGTGGTTTAAATCAATGGAAGAATTGATGCCGATCTTGGAAAAGGAAGGCATCCGGGTAGAAATACAATCTCACCCTTATGATTTTTGTGAGTTGAATAATGAGTGCTGTGATTTGGTGAAATCATTTCGCTCCGACAATCTCAAATATGTATATGCAACCGCTCATGGTTTCTTTTATGATCAGGGCAGGGGTGATGTTAGGGGAATGCTTAACTATGCAGGTGAAGATTTATCGCATGTACTTTTCGGAGACACCTTTAATCAAGAGCTTGACTGCCGATATATTGTAAATCCGCCCTGGCTGAATAGTCGTGGTGCGGCCGATGTTACGGTTCATCAGCATCTGGCGATGGGGGAAGGCGATGTTGATTTTGAGACGATTTTCCAGACTTTGCGTGAAATGAAATTCGCAAACCGCAGTTTTAAAGTGGGCGGAGAATCAATTGTTGCTGTTTCTTACTTTGGTTTTCCGGAAAAAATGATTAAACAGGCTCCGGAAGCAAGGGAAAGAATTGAAAAAGAATTGTGCTAAGTTAAATCGGGGCAGCTGCAATTGGGTTATTTTGCAGCTGCCCCGAATTTTATTTAGCTTAGGTAAGTCATTAACAATTCATTGACCAGTTTGCCGTCGGCTTTTCCTTTTACCTTCGGCATTAACTCTTTCATGATTTTGCCTTTATCTTTTGTGGTTGGGGTATCCAGCCCCAGATCAGATAATACGGTAGAGATTACCGCTTTCATTTCTTCTTCGGACATCATCTGCGGTGCGAATTTGTTAAGCACAGCTATGCGGTTGCGGCATTCGGTGATGATGTCGGTACGTTCTTCGGGGGTCAATTCCAGGGTTTCTTTGGTTTGCTTGATTTCCTTTAGGATTACCTGGGTTTCTTCCTCTTCAGTAAGGTCTTCCCGTTTGTCGATTGCTTTATTCTTAAGAGCGGATAACAGCAGTGACAGAGATTCTTTGGCTTCTTTGTCGCCGGCTTTCATAGCGGCAATCATTTCGCTTCTGACTTCTTCAATTTTACTCATTTTATACCTCCGTTTATTATATATTTTACTCGGTTTCTACCGGTATAAACTTAAATTGAGTGACATCAAATAATCCCATATCGGTCAGCTTCAGTTCAGGAATGACCGGAAGGGACATGAAACACAGCGTCATGATCGGTTCGACATCACTGCTGATGCCCAGTTCGTGAAAAGCGATTTCATGAATCGCAGACAGTTTCTCTTCTACCCACTTTCCGCTTTGATCACTCATAATTCCACCAATTGGCAGCGGCATACTCGCTAACACGTTTCGGTCTTTTACCAGAATAATTCCGCCATTCTGGGCGATCAGCTGTTCTACCGCAAAAGCCATATCGGCGTCATTTGTTCCAACGGTGATAATATTATGCGAATCGTGAGCGATTGATAGGGCGACCGCACCACTGGAGATGCCGTAATTTCGCAGTAAGGCTACGGCAACGTTGCCGGTTTCCTGATGTCTTTCAATCACGGCCACCTTGGCAACTGGAATCGTGGGATCGAAGACAAATTCGCCATCGGCATCCCGTTTGATCTCAGCTGTTCCTTTGCCGGTTACAACACCGCCTGGCAGTATATCAATGACATGTACAAGGGAAGAATTGAGTGTTAAGGAAAGTTTTTTTATTGAGAAGTCTTTTACATGAAAACTTCCCTTTACCGGGGTGATATCTTCTTTGGTAACTTTAGGAAGATAGCTGCCGTTTTCAGCAGATAAAACACCTTCCAGAAAGATATGGGTAACCTGAAAATCAGTCAGATCCTCCATCAGTGTGATATCGGCGCGCAGACCAGGTGCAATAGCACCGCGATCCTCAAGCCGGAAACACTCTGCGGCATTTAAACTGGCCATTTGAATGGCAGTAATTGGATCAATACCCTGATTTACACAGATGCGGAGGTGATCGTCCAGATGACCTTGTTCAAAAATTGTTTTCGGTTGCCGGTCATCAGAACACAGCAGGCAACGCCGGCTGTTGTGGACGGTAACGCCTTTTAACAGCGGAGCCAGATTGTGGCAGGCCGATCCTTGGCGGAGCAGCACATACATTCCCCGCGCAAGCCGATCCAGCATTTCGTCCACGGTACTGCATTCGTGGTCGGTGTGAATCCGCGCGGCAGCGTAAGCATTCAGCAGATTGCCGTCTAGGCCGGGGCTGTGCCCGTCAATTAATTTTCCGGCATCATATGCGACCATTAATTTATCTAAAATTTCATCCTCGGCATTGGTTACACCAACGTAGTTCATAAACTCACCCAGTCCCAGGATCCGATCATCCTTAAGCGGTACCTCCATCGCGGCGGCATTGATATCGGCGCCGGCATGTTCAAATGGTGTAGAAGGTACACAGGAGGGCAGCATATATTTAATATCCAGCGCTGTCCGCGCTGAAGCGCGCAGCATGTAATTCATCCCCGCGATGCCTGCGACGTTTACAATTTCGTGGGGGTCGGCGATGATAGTGGAGGTGCCATGCGGAACTAACAGACGGCCGATTTCTTCCGGGCTGACAAAAGCCGATTCAATATGAATATGGCTGTCAATAAAACCTGGGGCAGCGTATTTACCATCGGCATTGAAGATATGTTTGCCGTCATAATTTCCAATTCCAGCGATCAGACCATCGGTGACAGCAATATCGCCTTCAATGATAGAGGCATTATATACATCTACTACTTTACAGTTCTTTATGACCAGATCAGCGGGGCTTCTCCCAGCTGCGGTATCAATTAATCGTTTTAATCGTTTTTTGTTCATGACCTTACCTCCTTGCAATTTGGCTACGTAATCAATTAAAATATATCACCATATAAAAAAAAAATCAAGTTAGGGAATTACTTTGTTTTGACTTGGGAATAACTAGTAATATATGGAAAAGATGGATTTAAGAACTTAGGTATGCTAATATTATCATGGAGTTGAAATGGTGGAGAACTGAGCTGTGTTGGCTGCGCGATCAGATATCTTACATTGTGGACAAACATTAGATTATACGTTAGTATATTTTTCCTTTGTTTCACAAATAATAGTATCAGCAATAAAATTTACTATTATTATTATTTATGGAGGAAATACATTTATGAGAGCAACCGGAATAGTCCGTAGAATTGATGATTTAGGAAGAGTCGTAATACCAAAAGAGATACGAAGAACACTGCGTATCCGAGAGGGAGACCCGCTGGAAATTTTCACTGACAGAGAAGGAGAAGTCATTCTAAAGAAATATTCTCCAATCGGGGAATTGGAAACATTTGCCAAAGAATATGCTGAAGCTTTATCACAGGTTATTCACCACGGCATATTAATTACCGACCGGGATATGATTGTAGCATCAGCCGGCGGAGTGAAGAAAGAAATGGTCGGCAAGTCGATCAGTCAGCAGATGGAAGACGCCATTCAGGAACGTGAAAAAGTAATGGCAGTCAAAGGTGATAAGAAGTTTATCAAAGTGTCAGATAGTGGACTGGATGAGTATAATACCCAGATTGTCTGGCCAATCCTTTCGGAAGGTGATGTGATTGGAGCAGTTGCCTTTATGGGAAAAGATGCAAAAATTAGAATGGGTGAAACAGAACAGGCGTTAGCACAGTGTGCGGCAAGTTTTCTGGGACGCCAGATGGAACAATAATAATAAGAAGAGACTTTGCAGATGCAAAGTCTCTTTTGCTCTGTTCTAAAACCCTTTGTACAATCATATTTTATTGAAAGATGAATAAACAAGGAGGGTGAAGAAGGATGGAGAAAAAACTGAGGCGAGATTCAAAAGTCATGTGGGTGTTGAAATCATTATTGGTCTCTTATATAATAACAGGCATTTTGCTGTTAGTATTAACCCTATTGCTTTACAAATTTGATTTTGACGAACAAAAGGTATCATTTGGCATTATCGTAGTATATGTGCTCTCAACGTTAGCCGGTGGGTTTGTTTTGGGGAAATTTGCTAAGGTACGAAAATTTATCTGGGGGTTGACACTTGGGGTAGCATATTTTGCTCTGCTGCTGCTGATTTCGATTGGAGTATACCGTTCACTTCAGGGAGGCGGCGCCAATATTCTGACGACCTTTGTGCTGTGCGCGGGAGGGGGAATGCTGGGCGGCATGCTTTCTTGATTTTGTAGGAAATGATTCTTTCTTAAAAACTCTTTTAAAAGGAGTTTACATATGATATAATAACAAAAGTTAAAGACTGCTTAAGGAGGAATATATCATGAAGCATATAAAGACACTGAATACCCAGACACTGAACCAGACGGTGAAAAAGGGCGGCTGCGGAGAATGCCAGACCTCGTGCCAGTCGGCATGTAAGACATCCTGTACGGTTGGCAATCAGGTTTGTGAGCAAAAGAAATAGACACATAGTATAAAGTAAAAACCAAGACAGCGGCCTGGCGTCGCTGTCTCTTGATGTTTTAGATTAGAGGGATTTGTAGTGGTACACCAGTATAAAAATAATGGATATAATATTGTCCTAGATGTGAACAGCGGTGCGGTGCATATGGTAGATGAGCTATGCTATGATGTGATCACCGTTTTAAATGAATACCAGCAGGATCTGGCCGATGCTGACTTGATCTTATCACATGTGCTTGATAAACTGAGTAGTAAATATGATCAGGAGGCGTTGACGGAGGCGGTACAAGAGATTATGGAAGTTACCGCACAGGGTCGGCTTTTTACCAAAGATGTCTATCGTGATTACATTGGCGAAGTGGTGAAACGCAAGACGGTGGTTAAGGCGCTCTGTCTGCACATTGCCCATGATTGTAATCTGGCCTGCAAATACTGTTTCGCCGAAGAAGGGGAATATCATGGCAGAAGAGCGCTGATGTCCCTGGAGACCGGTAAAAAAGCGATTGACTTCCTGATTCAGAATTCCGGTACTAGGAGGAATCTGGAAGTGGATTTCTTTGGCGGTGAACCGCTGATGAACTGGCAGGTGGTAAAGGATATTGTGGCCTATGGACGAGCGCAGGAGCAGGGACATAACAAACATTTCCGCTTTACCTTGACGACCAACGGCGTACTTTTGAATGATGAAGTACAGGAATTTGTCAACCGGGAAATGGATAATGTGGTAATCAGTCTGGATGGACGTAAAGAAGTAAATGATTCGATGCGGCCATTTCGCAATGGACGCGGCAGTTATGATCTGATCGTTCCTAAATTCCAGAGGCTGGCCAAAAGCAGGAATCAGGAACGGTATTATATCCGGGGCACATTTACAAAAAATAACCGTGATTTTTCTGAAGATGTGATGCATTTTGCCGAACTTGGCTTTCAGCAGATATCGATCGAGCCGGTGGTCGGGGAAGTGACCGATCCATACGCACTGCAGCAGGAAGATCTGCCAAAAGTATTTGAAGAATACGATAAGTTGGCTAAATTCATTATTAAAAAAGAAAAAGCGGGAGATGGTTTTAATTTCTTCCATTTTATGATCGATTTAGAGGGTGGTCCCTGTGTTGCTAAGCGATTATCAGGCTGCGGCGCGGGAACTGAATATATGGCAGTTACCCCGTGGGGTGATTTTTATCCTTGTCATCAATTTGTTGGACAAGAAGAATTTTTGATGGGAAATGTGGATGTTGGAATCAAAGAATTTCAGCTGGCAGAACAATTCAGAGGCTGCAATGTATATACGAAGGAAAAGTGCCTGAACTGTTTCGCAAAATTCTACTGCAGCGGTGGTTGTATGGCCAATGCTTACAATTTTGGCGGCTCCATCTATGATGCCTATGATGTGGGGTGCGAGATGCAAAGAAAACGTGTAGAATGTGCGATTATGATAAAAGCGGCATTATCGGAATAAGAAAGGATATTAGTAGAGATGAAGAAAAGCAAAGCAATCGTGAGCCTGATTCTGTTGGCGGCATTATTAGCAGGTCTGTCATATATAGCATTTGTCGGAATTGGCAAAAGTAACAGTGGCTCAATGAAGAACATTAATTTAGGGCTGGATCTGGCCGGGGGGGTCAGCATCACTTACCAGGCAACCGAGGAAAACCCGACATCAGAGCAGATGAGTGATACCGTCTTAAAGCTGCAGCAGCGTGTGGAACAGTATAGCACCGAAGCGAGTGTTTACCAGGAGGGCGATAACCGCATCAGTATCGAAATACCGGGGGTCAGCGATGCCAACCAGATTCTCGATGAACTGGGAAAACCGGGCTCGCTGCAATTCCAGGATACGGATGGCAACGTGGTACTGGAAGGTACCGACGTTAAAGATGCTTCACCGCAGAAGACGTCCAACAGTACTACAGGGGCCACGGAATATGTAGTGGCACTGACCTTAACCGAAGATGGGACAACTAAGTTTGCCGAAGCAACTGCGGCCAATGTAGGAAAAACAATCAGTATTATATATGATGGAACCGTCATCAGCAGCCCCAAGGTTAACGAAGCGATTGAAGGCGGTGAGGCAACGATCTCCGGAATGGAGTCTTATGAGGCGGCTGAGACACTGGCATCGACGATCCGAATCGGTGGCCTGCAGCTGGAACTCGAAGAACTTCGTTCCAATGTCGTTGGTGCCCAGTTGGGGGAAGAAGCGATTGATACCAGCCTGTTAGCGGGTGTGATCGGACTGGCAATTGTATTTATATTCATGTGTTGGGTTTATCTGCTGCCGGGACTGGCATCCAGTCTGGCGCTGCTGATCTATGTAGTACTGGAGATGGTGCTGCTTAATGCCTTTGATATTACCCTGACCCTGCCCGGGATCGCCGGTATTATCCTTTCCATCGGGATGGCGGTGGATGCCAATGTAATCATATTTGCCAGGGTCAAAGAAGAACTGGCTGAGGGCAAAGCGGTAAAAACGGCATTGAAGGCCGGATTCCATAAAGCGTTATCGGCGATCATCGATGGTAATGTTACCACCCTGATTGCGGCAGCGGTACTGGGAATTATGGGCAGCGGGAGTATCCGGGGATTTGCTCAGACGCTGGCACTGGGTATTATCGTTTCGATGATTACGGCGCTATTTATCACCCGGCTGATTATTTATTCCTTCTATGGAGTTGGGATTCAAAATCCGAAGCTGTATGCGAAAAAATTAAATAAAAGAAAAACATATGATTTTCTTAGTAAACGGAAACTGTTATTCGGTATAGCGATCGCCATTGTGGTTGTGGGATTTGCGTTTATGGGATTCCAGGCGGGAAATGGGAAAGGGTTATTTAATTACAGTCTGGAATTTATCGGCGGTA
>Ga0153999_1001004_pt1 | contig 11589 bp, 10 predicted proteins | sample TSNC083MetaG_FD_104675 | JGI IMG/M metagenome (GOLD analysis project Ga0153999, IMG submission 104675) | Attine ant fungus gardens microbial communities from North Carolina, USA - TSNC083 MetaG | ecosystem: Host-associated > Fungi > Mycelium > Unclassified | place: USA: North Carolina, Lumber... | reverse complement strand
GTATCCAAGCCATGTATGAACACTTTTCTTAGGATCATGATAACTTTTTTGGAATCGGTTCTCGTTCGCCGCCAGCCAGTCCGGCAGCCATTCCCATGCCCGTTCGGACTCATCAGCCTCGGCCTTGGTTATTATTTCAGCCGTAATCTTCTCGACCATGGCGATTGATTCTGCGCCGGCAGCTGGCTCAGCAACGCCAAATATCCACATGCTTGCCAAATAATCAGCCAAGGCAATACAGGCCATAGCGTCCAGATGTGATTCCAGCTTATTTTTATATTTCGTTCTCAGTGCCAGGCGAGTTTTATTATAAGTTTCGCGCAGCCAGTTATGATCCGTTTTAAGCAGCTGCTCAATGAATAACTTGCCGGCATGGCCGTAGTTACGCGCTGTGAACGGATAAAGATTTGAAGCAAACAGATCGTCGTCAACCAACGGGCCTCCCCTGAGCTCAATAAGCCGCGTAAATATGCCGCCGCGACTATTGGCGCGGGTAATTTGCGATTCGCCTGTCATCAGGGCTATAGTACGCCAGGAAACAGTTTTTTGCAGGCCGTCTTTAGTGGCGCGTCCTTTTCCCTTGCCCTCACTGATCATATATATCATCGAATCAATTTCGCCTTTTCTGCGCTCGTTTAGCAGTTCGTATTCGTTAATACCTAGCGGCAAATCAGTGAACAACGAGGCTGTACGTTCAACATTGCTTTTACTGTCGTCAAATGTGCCGGCAATGCTGTCCGGTTTACCCCATACAGATAAGGCGGCGTGTAGTGTGGCTGATTTCCCTCCGCGAGTATTGTCCCAGTTATGGATTAGGAATGAGCGTTGCCCAACGATTTTTAGTAGTGGCGCCGCAAAGCTGGTCGCCATAATAAACCTGGCTTTATTTCGTGTTCGAAGCTGCTGCATGATGCCGATCCACGCGCCAAAGTCACCGGCCTGACCTAATCCGGAAACTGTTGATTCAGCCGCGTCATCGCCTATGTCAATCGTGTAGCTGGTGGCGACTCCCGGCAAGATAAATTCTGAATCGTTGTTACGCCATCCCATCTTAGATACGCCTTGCCGCATAGGTATTGTTTTGGCGTTTGCCGCCTCGAGTGCGGAAAGCCACTTAACCATTACCCTGGCTGTCTCTGAGGTGACGATTAACCCAGAATTAGAGATATTGACAATGCTTTTTGTGTTGTAGATCGTTGCTTTAGGTAAAACAATATGACGCCAGTAGCCAAAGTCCGTTTTGAATGAAACACGGGCTTTTTCCATTTGTGTATCGATATTAAATATCCGCTCTGATATTACTACCGGCGTGTAAGCTGCCTGTTGATACTGTACGCCGTTTTCTGTTTCTTTTTTCAGTTTAATCCCTTTCTCGTTAAACACCCACATGGCATAGTTTGAGCCACTGCCTGGCATTTTCAGGTTTATTGGGATATCCGGCACCATCGGGGCTAACCATTGCTCGCCGTTTTGATCAAGGGCTGGAGCGTCTTGTCCACCGCCATCGATGACGGTGAGTCCGGATTGCTCCCGTTTGTATTTGGCTAACTCCTTGCGAAACGTATTTTTATTGACCTGGCCAGTCAGACGTTGGTAAAACGAATCGTATTCCGCCGGCACCTCTTTCTCCACCACTGCTACAGCTGCCATGACTTGCGATTTATAGACTTCTTCAGCGGTCGGCACTATGATATTACGAACTATTGCCCTAGCCTGCGGCACGCGCCCCAGTGACCAGCCGCAAGGAGCCTGTACACCACAGCCATTGGCAGGACAGCCCTGAAACCCTAGTTTCCGTATGTAATCGCAGTTCTGTGGACTCATAACGCCCAAGGCCTCATCAATTTTTTTATCTGTGTCGCTCTTTTTGTACCGCTTTGGATCCATTGCCGATACTGCATGTACCGCATCAATGCCGTCTACAGCCCGGACAAGATTTGTGATCATGGCCAGCCATTCGTTATAACTAAGTGTCGACGCATTTAATTGACAATGCTGCATAAACATACAGTTCTGCAGCATATAACTTGCCGGCCCATCTGTCGGCCGGCGCTCAAAGGCAGTTGTGCGTGTGTTTGAGGTCGCAGCGGTCTGCTCCAGAGCAGGTAAAATTTCATCGATCTCGGATGGATTGTATCGGATATCGGATAATTCGATTACCTGGGCTAATACCGACTGTTCAGGTAATTTTATGTTCAGCGTGCCAGGCAGACGCATGACGCGGCAGATATCCTGTGTAGAGTCCATATGCCAACCATGAGACATGGCCTGCCGACGAATATGCAATTGAATCCGCGTTAGGATGTCCTGGGCGCGTTTTTTCTCCTCTGGAGTGTCAAAATACCAGGGCTCCCGAAATAGCCAGTATAAGTGGATGCCGTAACCACTAAACACAATCAGCGACGGTGGCAGGTTGTCCGGCAGGAGGACGTATGCCTCCTGCACAGACTTAGGTAAATTAGGTTTAGCGTGGACACGTGGATCCGGATGCCAAATGTCGATATCAACCCATAACCCTGGGATGCCGATAATATCAGCTTCAGCCAGTTTGTGGTTTTTTGGCTGGGCACATATCCCCGGCGAAAAATAAATGTCTTGCTGACCAGCTGCTTGGATGGCCGCCGGTACTGGCGAAAAATCGGTGACAGGTATTGCCCTGGCCGCCGCAGTCGGTAGCGTGAATACTTGCGTGTATCCTGTTTCGGCGTATTGATATATAGTTGTCAGAAACTGAACTGCGTCCATAGTCGTCAACCCCGTAAAATCTGTATTGCATCTTCCACTGATCGAGCCACGCCAGCGCGAGCGCCGATACTTTGCATTTGCTCAATAAAGTTTAACTGTGCAGGTGTCGCCTTACGGGTTTTATTTTTGACTTCGATAAACCCGGCAACGGCAATCTGTTTGCCAACCATCTCTGGCGTAATAACCATCGGCACTACAACGGTTAAGTCGGAATACCCTTCCGGCAAACCGGTCTGGAATGGGCGCGGATCCATGATAGTCATACTGCCGTCCGCATTTTTATGGATGTTATTACCGGTCCATGCCCGTCCGACATTGGTTCGGAACGATACGCCCAAACGTTGGTTGGATATCTCGATACGGATCTGATTTTGTATGTCATGTTCATTCATCAGGTAATATCTCCACGAGGTTTGTTATCGCATACATATAGTTCATGTGTTCCGCTACGTAATGCCCGCTCTTCATCGGACATTTCATAGCCAAGCCTTTCAAGATAGTTATACATCAGATCAAGACTTTCATTTTCCTGATACCGTCCTTGCCAGTCATGGTATTTGCTATGTTGATCTACAGTGCTGCAATATGCTGCAACTAATAACACTTTCTCCGGTGATGCATCGAAGATATCAGAAATTAAATCGAATGTTAATTCTCCATCATCTTTAGGAGCCTCAATACCAAGCATCTCGAAGAAACTTACCCCAGCGCCATAATAGTCTAAACCACCCCGCATTATTGCCTGCACCATAAACGCCATGATATCACGAGCATGTTTTTTAGAACTTGTATAATTACGGACAAAATCGTCACGTAGCTGAGATGCTCTTTTGTTGATTTCATTAAGGCGCTCACGCTGTTCTTGTAATTGCCGTTGCTCTTTGTTAGTGGATGAAGCAGCCTTTGTGTTCTCACCCTGTTTTGCCTCTATAAGCAACTGTATGCTATATTCTCCAACTAGAAAAAAATATTTTTGTTCTCCGGTATCGGTCGGCTTTATTACTTCGCTTCTGTTTTGAAAGTGAAAGTATTGCGTCGTAATCAATCCGTCCGCCTTTTTAACCTGCACGGCAAATTTCTCAAGCTGGGTAATTAGTGCGGCTTTATTCTTTTCTGATTTTTCCTTATCAATAGCTCTTTGAAGGGTCCATCGGAAATCAGATGTCCCTATCTTTTCAAGAACACTGTTCTTTATTTCGACGTCCTGAATCTTATCCAGCTCTACATAGTCTTGCAGTGTGGCGCCACGTGTAACAGCCTGCTGGAATTTATCCTTGTCGAGATCCAATAGCTTTGCGCGGCGTCGCACAGTGCTTTCCGAAAAACCAGTTTGCGTTGAAATATCCTCAACGGTGTCGCCAAAGTCTAGCATCATCTGGAATCCTTGCGCCTGCTCCCATATTGTCAGATCATTGCGTTGCATATTTTCAAGCAACATGGTGGAAATCTGCTTTTTATAATTCATTCCGGAGATTACGCACGGAACTTCCGTTAAGCCAGCAAGTTTCGCGGCGGCAAGACGGCGATGTCCAATCACGACAATATATCCTAATTCCTCTTGCTGTTTAGGATCATCTGCACCTACACCGGTAATTCTCGAGAACCACGGTACGACGGTCAGATTTTGCAAAATACCATTGGCTTTGATACTATCTGCGAGTTCAGTTAGGTCGCCCAGGTCTTTACGGGGGTTGTCGGGGTGAGGTCCAATTTTGTTTATGTCTATGTTTACGAGCATGGTAATCTCTCCTTACTTTTTTCATGGTTGTAGCCAATACCGATCAATCATTTATATCCAAACCTCTTCGATGACTGGATCGTCATCAAAGGAACGCCCAATATTTATAAAACCATAGGGTATTTGCTCTCTTATTTCTTCTAATGTATTTTTTACAACAACTACTTGAGTTAACTTCCCTATCTTCCCTATATTCCATGATCTAGCTACATACTTACCAGGGTAGTCGGACGGGTTATTATATACCGCAATTATCGGTACTCCCCTGGCAACTGTATCACAATTAATATCAGCAAATATTCTAGGCATTTCCTCCGCCTCCAAATGGTATATTTTTATATTCGCACTGCTTTATAATCCAGCCAGGTTTATATCCTCGTTGCATGGCAATCTGCTCTAACGTCACTACATCTCTAGCCCGGCCAACCTCTTGACGCAGCCGTTTTTTCTCAAGCTCAACGACTTCGGCCAACTCACCGGCGCGCTGCTTCGGGCCTTCCCGTTCTTCGACAGGATATTTGTGGCCGCAAAGCGTACAAGCCGGACCAGGCTTATGAGCGCCGTAACATTTAGGACAAACTTTTAATGGGATTTCCATCTTTTCTGCAGACTTCTTTTTAGGTGTGCCCTCAAGCGTCCATGTTCGGTCTTCATCCGGTAAGCCGTGGCGATACACGTTGCCAACTGCATCGATAATTATAGCTACCTTGCCACGATTGCTCTTGTCTGGTCGCATAGCCCGCATAGATTGCTGTATATGTAATGTCAAGCTTTGCGTAGGCCGGGCCAGAATAACGGCATCCATATCAGCACAGTCATACCCCTCGCTAATCAGATCAACGTTGCATAGTATTTTAATGGTTCCTTTCTTAAACTCATTTGTTGCTGCTCCGCGTGCCATTTGTGGTGTATTCCCATCGATGTGCATTGCCGGAATACCGGCAGCTCTAAACGCCTCGGCAGTATGTTGGCTGTGAGCAATGCTGGCACAATAACACACGGCTTTAGCACCTGGGGACAACTTTAAATACTGCTCTATCTGATCGCCGATAATTTCTGACTTGTCCATCCGGAGGGCAATTTCTTTTTGATCGTAGTCACCGTATTTAACAGCTCTCAGTCCCGCCAGGTCCGCTTTTACAGGTGGTGCAAAGTAACGAAAGGGCGCGAGATTCCCCCACGATATAAGTTCCTTTACGGATGGTCCCATGATTAACGATTCAAATATGTCGCCGAGTCCCTGTCCACCCATTCTGGCCGGGGTTGCTGTCAGTCCGATTACATAGGCGTCGGGAAAGGCTTCCATTAACTTTCGCCAGGTTGCAGCCGTGCTGTGATGGCAATTATGTACTGCTATTCCATTTGCAATATAGGTTCCATAGGTTTCAACTTCAACATTGTAGACATAACCGTCTGGACACACTCTTGCAAATTCCCCATTACTTCCTTGTTCGTAAACCTTAATACGAACCACCCTTGCGATTTCAAGAATTCTTCTTTCTTTTTGTCTTGTGCTTTGCGCGCCAATGCATTGTGACTGGCTCCGTCCACTTCGATCGCAATTTTTAGCTTCACGTTGGCTATATCTATTTTGTAGTGAGGCGGATAACCTGAACCTCTCGGCATGCCTGTTGCTTCGATATACTCTATTCCCCAGCCTAATGTTTCTGCAAGCAATTGCTGAGGTATTGCAGTCGGTTTTCCGTTCCCCCCTTGGACTGGTGGCTTGTGTCTTTTTGATTTGAGCGTATTGGACATTTTTTCTCGACAGCTTTCGTCCCACATAGGATTCCGTGTAGTCATTCTGATTGGCGCTTGCCAACGATTTCTTTCTGCCATATCTAAGCGGTAACAGTGCTGACATCTTTGCGCTTTTCGACTCATGTTGCCCCCGCATCGCGGACATATCGGCATATATCAAATCACCTTCTTTTAAACAATTGGCGCTCTTCCAACTATCAATGGTAAGAACAGGATGATTACCGGTACAGATAATTTCTTTTCCGTTATCGCATTGAATACCGATTAATTTTTGTGGAGCATTTTTTTTAAATAGATGGGTAACTTTTGACAGCGTAATTTCCTTTGTTACCTCATCAAAACATGGTACTTTATCACCAACTTGAATATCTTCAATCGGCACATTGCCTATCATAGTACCTTTGACGAAGCACTCGTCCAAAATAATAACCTGCGGAGTGATTATCTTGTCTAAGCGCCTAACGACTGTTTGAATACTAGCAATCTGTATATACTCTGCAGGGGATGACGGATAACCGGCAGCGATAATCCCATGAGACACACCTAATGCTTGAAAGGTGTCGGATGATTGTTGAATGAGCTCTTGACGATGCACGGCAAAGAGTGTTCTGTTTCCTTTTAAACGCGCTTGACTGGCCATATAGGCCATAATTACAGTCTTGCCGGCGCCACAAGGCGCTACAATACAAGTCCGCTTTTTCCCGCCCTGAAACTCAAGCCTGGATCCTTCAATGAGCATTTCTTGATAAGGTCTAAGCTGAAACATATAGCCCCCCAGGGAAAGCATAGGCCGTCCAGCGAACCAGACGGCCTATGTAGTTTACGATTTTTGAATGTTGCTTGCAATTAGGTCAGCAGTGTGCAAAACAGTTATCAGTGGGTATGTCTGCATAGCTGCCGATAACTGGAGCCCGCCGGCATAACTCCGGGCTGTATCGTCAAAGCCTCCCATGTGCCAGCGAATAGCCATCATTTCTTCATCCAACAAGTAGATATATCGCTGAAGGATCATTACTGATTTTTCGCCATGCCCTAACGGCAATTGGTCGTCAAATTCGTAAACTTCAATAGATTCCCATTGTCCGGTCTGCTGATTTTTTATATTACGGATTGCTTTTCGATAAAAGTTAGCCTTACAAACATCGTGCAATAAAGCCACGATGCGCCGGGAGTTCCATTGTGTAACCAGCCCGATACTGTTGCATACCAAATCGATATTTTTATTTACCGCGATGGAGTGTTCCAGTAATCCACCTTCCTTGGCGCCATGGTATTTCGTACTTGCCGGCGCTGTGAAAAAATCAGTCTGGGTATCAAGATAGGCGATTAGATTATTTATCCCTGGCCGCTCAGTCTTGAGCAGTAGATCAATAAATTGCTGTTTCATAATTAAAATGGCGAGTTACCGTTAAATCCTGGCGGCGGTGGCGGTGGTGGTTGCTGACCTGGTACTCCATACTGTTGCTGTGGTGGCTGTACGGCTGGAGGCGCTGCATTGGCTACACTGATTAATGCCCACCGACCGTTAATAAGTTGATACTGATTACCTAGAGCATCAGTATGGTATTGTGGTGCCGCTGCAGCCGGAACTGGCGGGGCAGGTGGTGCGGCCGGCGGCGCTGGAGGACAGCCAGGTGTTGGCGCTGCGGGATACGCCGGGGCTGCGCCGTAACCAGGTATTGGCGGAGCTCCATAATTGACAGGCGGTGGTGTGTAGCCCTGCGCTGGCTGCTGTGTTGCTGTAGGTTGTGCGGTCTGATCCGGAAAGTCAATATATTCCACGTTGCGAACGTTAATCTGCTTATCACGCTGTTTTGCTTGTGTTTGTTGATCTGTCCATTCATTTTCTTCGATATCACCCTCAACTAAAATCCGTTTTCCCTTAGCAAGCTTGCTCACCCGCTCGGCGGTTTTCCCCCAGGCTGTGCAACTAAAAAATGTGGCCTTATCCTTGTTATGGTTATACGCAATCCGGAAATTGCAGCGGTTTTTCGATTCTTCTTGCCCTGCCGTAAATGTTGGGTCGGCGCATAGATTGCCGGTTAATATAAATTTATTCATATTGGTTGCCCCCCTTGTTTTCGTTGTGCGTATCCATAAAATTCATGCCATAATGCGTGGCATTCTTCGACGGTTAATTGTTGTATTGGTCGGTTAAAGCGTTTTTCGATGTACGCCGGCAGCAGTGTTAAATCATTCCATGGATGTCCGGCCGCGACCACGCAGGATATGATCTCGTTCTCATACTGCGGGAAGCCGTATACCGTTGGCGCGGTCTGCAGCTGTTGTTCCTGCACCGGTTGCCCATACTGTGGCTGCCCATGCCCAGCGTACCCATAAGGCTGCTGATATCCCTGGTAATATTGCGGCTGCGTATCGATTCCCATATTAAGCCACTGCATGAGCGCGGTTCCTGTATCTTCTGTTGGGACAAACACTTTACCATCAAATAGCCCTGTCCTGTCTTTGCCTGATTCAGCACAATGGCTTTTGTTGTCTAGGTCAAGCACAACAGTAAATTCGTATTCAAGGCCATCTCGCTGGATCGGCGCCATGCCTTTTTTGACCGGTACCGCCTTGCCTCTCTCGTCTTTCTCAATTTCATAGGCTGTTTTGGAACGCATCGTGACAATGATATGCATTTTTGACTGAAGGATCGTGTCAACCAATGTGTTATGCATCGGCGTAACGTGGCGCCAGGCACTAAAACTATTCGCGCTGCTCTTGCGCTTGTCGACTTCTTCCAGGAGGCCGCCCTGACCAGCCCAGGCGTGGGTTAAGCTGTCAATAATTAAAATGTCATAACCAGCACTCTCGGCTCCTTTTATTGCGCCAATATACTTTTCAACAGTGAACGGCGGCGCGATCTCAGCAGCATCGTAGTCGGCAATATCACAATATAGCTGGCCACTGCCGTTTTCGGTATCCAGCAGGGCGATCTTGCCACCCATGCCCTTGGCTATTTTTAATGCAGAGTATGTCTTGCCGGATCCAGACGGGCCGCACAGGGCTAACCGCAACTTGGCTTTCCGGCGCTGCGCCTTTTGAAATATAGGTGTGCTCAAATTCTCACTCCTTCCGGTACACGTTCAGCCCAATTTTTAAATCCGTCTCCGGGACATCGCGATTGCCCTCGGTACTGGCCACAATAGTTGATTTACCTGAGCTTGATTTGCCGTACTGTTTTGACAGGTCAACCGTGATCGTCAAGATATTATCGGTTACTTGCATGTTAACGTTTTTCAACTATTTCACTCCTCACGCCTTGGCGTACCTAACGCCGCCAAGGTCATAATAACTAATCATTTCACTAACAATCTTAGTGCTTCGGCAATATTTGCACACCTCGCACCGCTTTGGCAGCTCTACACCGTTTTTAACAGCCATGATGCGTGGCATATTGTCCTCAATATTGTTTAACTCCATGTGTATACGCTGCTCATCATACAGTGAGATAACGGCTTTGTCCGGCGGGTTTTCTTTGCTTACAGCCACGATGATGGGATGCAGCCATTTGTCCCGGCTGCTATGCAGCCTTTCAATTTCGGCATATACAGCCATTTGCACCAGGTAGTCATATTCCTCAATAAAATTCAAGCGCTGCCGGTACCTTTCGGACCAATTTAATTCCCGGATACTACTGGTTGACTTTAGGTCCGTAAAAAATCCGTAATCGGAATTTAGGACATCAATTTTAATTTTCCATGGTACATCGGCAAATACAGCGGTGATGGCAACTTCCTTTTCCCCTTCCAGAAACGCCATACAATACGGGGCGCTTTTTAGTACAGCGATCATTTCGTCGATTTTCTTAAATGCTGCATAGGGATCGCCCTTTTTGTTGTAAATTGTGTCGTGATTCCTGACTTTGAATATGTCGAGTGTGCCCTCATTCCAGGCATGGAAGTATTGGCCGGCAGTCAGTGACTCTCTATCTATGGGATGGTCTTCACCGCGTATTTGAGCTAGAGCGGCAGCCTCACACTTCATGAAGTTTTTATATTGGCTTACTGACATGTAGTGCATGTTAGCTTGCTGAGAATAGTAGACTTCGGGGTTGCTCGTAATGTCCACTACCTCACCCTCTCCTGGCTTACGACTTCGTATTTGATATTATTGCTGGCAAGATGCTGCTTAAAGCCTTGCGCTTGCTCAAATGTTATTTGGGGAAGTTTTAATACAACAGTCCATATCTCTGTTGGTACCGGCGCTGAAGGCGCCACAGAAAAATTAGTTGGTGTCCGCATAGGTGGCGGCGCTGGTGGTACCGCCGGTAACGGTGTTGGCGGCGGAAAATCATTCGAGCACTCATATTCGTAGTTCAGCACTGTATTGGGCCATTCGTTGCACGTCTGGCGCTCAGGCACCGGTGGTATCGGCGGCGCTGGAGGCATTGCCGCAGCTGCTGCCCGTAACTCCACCTCTCGCCGCTTCCGGCACTCTTCGGCAATAATACCGGACAATTCAGCTAATCCGGCATGCTCGACAGCAGCCGCCACATCGATGCAGTTTACCGGTGTACTAAGACCGAACGCTTTACTATTTGAATCGCACAGCTGCTCAATCAGTACGAATCGCTGCCGCTTAAGTTCAGCCGCTTCATCCGCCTGGCGCTGCTTGGTTAACAGACTATCAATTTCGTCAACAATCTCCTTATGGACAATTGATTCTCTGGCTCCACGATTGGTCCACTGCTGCCTTATCGTGATCGCAAAGTTTTGATCACGCAGCCCTAATTTTTTAGCGGTTGTTTTCGCCCACTCCAGCAGTTCGTTATGACAATTCTGTCGACGAGTATCTTCAAATTTAAGAATCTGATCCTTCAAGGGAGCTTCAGCCTTATCAACAATCGACAGCAGCTTTTTGATCTCGGTTTCAAAATCATCAACGGGAGCGGATAGCTGTTTTTTCTTTTCCTTTCGGAATTTATCGAGCTTAATGCGGAAACTTGCAATTTCCTTTTGGGTTTTTTCCATATCAGAAAGGTTTTCGTCGGTGACTGCTAAGCCGACATATCTTTCGACAACCGATTCCAGTGCTGCTTTGGCATCGGCGTAATTCCATTGCAAGTCGTAGCTGAAAGAAATTATATGAGGTTCAATATTGATTGTTGCAGGTAGAGTGGTTACGGCTTCCGGTGAATCGTTTATGGTTTCAGGATTATTAGACACGGTTTACCTCCTGTTTTTGTTTTATGATAGTTTACCTATCCAGATATCCCCCTGACGACTGGCCATATAGCGTGCAGGCAGTTCAATGCCTGTTTTTATCAAAAACTTGGATAAGCTTTTAGTCCATAGCCGCCGGTGGCCGGCGCCGGCCTTGTTTTTATGGAACAATAGGCC
>Ga0153999_1001001_pt1 | contig 11593 bp, 10 predicted proteins | sample TSNC083MetaG_FD_104675 | JGI IMG/M metagenome (GOLD analysis project Ga0153999, IMG submission 104675) | Attine ant fungus gardens microbial communities from North Carolina, USA - TSNC083 MetaG | ecosystem: Host-associated > Fungi > Mycelium > Unclassified | place: USA: North Carolina, Lumber... | reverse complement strand
TTATATGCTGCATTGAGATTATCTCTGTGCAGTATCTCTTCGAGCAAGCTGTATGCACCGTTCTTCTCTTCGGCTTCCAGTCCGGCAACACTCCGCGCTCTCTTGTTACTCTCCGGTTCCACCTTACCCTCACAAGAGTAGCCAGGTTTACCTGTTTTCTGCTCTCTATGCATTGCCTCACCTTCCTCTCGGTTGAAGAATCTACTATTGTTCAGTCCTTCCCGAAAAATTTTTTCCCGGTAATATGACTTCTGCTGACTTCTCACGGTTTAGCTGCGCATCACTGCACAGGTTCGGTTTTAAGTCTAAATAAGGTAACGCCAATAAATATAAATATGTGAAATAATAATAGATATAATCATCAATGGAAAGGCGATTTTTAAAAAGCCCATAAAGGAAATAGGATGCCCTTCTTGTGCCGCAAGTCCTGCTACAATAATGTTAGCACTTGCTCCTACTAAAGTTCCATTACCACCTAAACATGCACCTAAAGCCAAACTCCACCATAGGGGTTCTAAATTGGTAATCCCTAAAGCTCCCATATCCTTTATCAGCGGAATCATAGTAGCCACAAACGGGATATTGTCAACAAAAGCTGACGCAATCGCACTCAGCCACAAAATAAGAACAGAAGTAGCCACCAAATCTCCAGCCGTAATTTCCATAGCTTTAATGGCCAGATAACTTATAACGCCTGTTTCAACAAGACCGCCGACAATGATAAACAGCCCTACAAAGAAAAACAGAGCCACCCATTCCACTTTACCAAATACCAGATGCTCCAAATCATGCTCAACTTCTTTTCTTGCTAATATTAAAAGCAAACTTGCCCCGAATAAAGCCACTGTGGCTGATTCTAAATGCAAAGCTTGATGCAAGAAAAATAAGACAATCGTAATCGCTAAAACGCCTAAACAAATTTTTAAAAGACTAGGATTAGTTAGTTCTTTAGATTCGTCAAGTTTCATCAATTGCGCTTTAAGCTCGTCCGAAGTATGAAGCTGCTTGCGATAAATTAGCGTCATTATAGCCATAGTCACAATCCAAATAACTATAGATATAAGGGTTAAATTTTGGATAAAGGCCATAAAAGTAAGTTCCTTTACAGCGCTGCCAATCATAATATTAGGCGGGTCACCGATAAGTGTCGCTGTTCCGCCGATATTAGAGGAAATAATCTGAGATATCAAATACGGCAAAGGAGGGACTTTTAACTGTTTTGTGATACTTATAGTTATCGGAACAGTCAAAAGGACAGTCGTCACATTGTCTAAAAAGGCGGAGCAGGCAGCGGTAAGAAGATTAATGACAATTAAGAGTTTTACCGGATCTGCGCCAACTTTTTTGGCAGACCAGATTGCCAAGTAGCGAAAAAACCCTGTCTCGCCAGTAATTCCGACTATTATCATCATTCCAATCAACAGTCCCAACGTATTAAAGTCGATATGATGAATAGCCGCTTCCTGGGACAATATCCCTAAAATAATCATCAAAATTCCACCGACTAACGCAATAATTGTTCGATGTATTTTTTCAGAAACAATTATTGCATAGACTCCTACGAAAATACTAACAGCCATAATTACTTGAGAATCCATTTGCAAAATAATTCTCCTTTCAATAGCTTCGCGCTAAAATCATTACCAATATTCGAGTCCTCACCGATCACACGCTTTAATAATTTACGCTGCGTTAGTTCGATATTCGCCTTCATTGTTTGACTTTCCGACACTTAATCCACTCAATCCACTCCATTCAATTTAAAATTAATTGGCTTAGACGCAAGCCTGGCTCCCCCTTCCGTCTCTCCTCCTCTCCTCTTCAATTGAATTGAACCGTTGGCTTAGGTATATAGTCAGCAAAATTGCACCAAAAAGAAGCAAAACTCAAATAGAGTTTTGCCCCTTAATATCTAATAGCTATAGGCCTTTAATACTCGGCAGATTAAATCTTCAAAACTTTAAGTTTATTATACATCAAAGCAATTTCTTCGTCAACTGCTGCCGTATCATTTTTGCTACATTTTTACAAATATTTGTCTAATTAGGCCCTAAAGGTATTCCCAGCATAATAAAGGCGAAAAGCAAAATTGTCCAAACAACGAAGAAGCTAACAGAGTAAGGCAGCATATTAGAGATAATTGTTCCCATACCGGCGTTCGGCTTGTATTTATTCATATAGCCTAGAATAATAGGAAAGTAGGGAAACAGCGGACTGATCGGGTTAGAAACAGAGTCCCCGATCCGATAGGCCATTTGGGTCAGAGCAGGGTCAAAGCCCAGGATCATGAACATGGGTATAAAGATTGGCGCTAAAATTGCCCACTTGGCTGAGGCACTGCCAATAAACAAATTAATAAAAGCAGAGAGAATAATAAAGCAGAAGATCAGACCCATTCCTGTTATACCTGCATGTTGCAGAGTTTCAGCCCCTTTAATGGCCAGAATAATGCCTAAATTGCTTTTCGTAAACAATGCCAAAAACTGGGACGCAACAAAGGCCAGCACAATATACGGTCCCATTTCCCCCATAGATTTACCCATCATAGCTACAGCATCCTTGTCACGTTTTATCCTCCCTGTAACAATTCCATACACAAGCCCCGGCACTAAGAAAACTACCGTAACAATGGGTATTGTCGCTTTCATGAGCGGTGCATTTACATCAAGCACCGACCCTGTCTTCGGATCGGCTAAAAATGCATCTTGGCCCATACACAAAACAACAATAACGGCCACTACGGCAACAAAAGCCATACCGGCAAGTCTAAGACCTTTTTTTTCGATATCGCTGACCAATGCGATAGAACTGTCTTGTTCATTTTTTATATAGTCAACATTTTCAAAACGGGGAGCAACGATCTTTTCAGTTACAAGCAAACCAGTAAAAGCTAAAAAGAAGGTAGATACTAAAATAAAATAATAATTCATAGCTGGTGAAGATACATAGCCAGGGTCAATGATCTGAGCAGCCGGTATAGTAAAGCTGGCTGCAAGAACATCGGCTAGATTTACGATAATATTGGCGGCAAAACCTGCCGCCACTCCGCCAAATGCTGCAAATATGCCGATGAGCGGGTGCCTGCCAACACTCATATATACAACTGCAGCCAGCGGAGGTAATACGATAAAGCCGGAATCACCGGCGGCATTAGCGATAATACCCAGCAAAATCACCACAAAAGTGATTAAGTTATTAGGCAGGTTAACAACAGTATTTTTTAATGCTGCCTCCATCAGCCCCGTCTTTTCTGCAACGCCTACACCAATGATGACAACAAGCACTAAGGCCAGCGGCGGATAGTTCTGGAAGTTTGCAACAATTGAGTTAAGATATTCTCTAATCCCGTCAATTGTTAATAGGTTTAGCACTGTTACAACAGAGCCGTCTTTGGGATGAATGACGGCCAGGCCGGAATTGGCAATGGCGGCAGATAGGACAAAGACAATTGCACAAAGGATTAAGAATATCGATACAGGGTCAGGCAGTTTGTTGCCGATCTTTTCTACCCAGCTTAACGCTTTATAAATAATACCTTGCTTTTCATCTGTCATCACTCGCCCTCCTACACTTCACACGTTAAAAAGTCAACAGCTATTTGGCATAAGCAAGCTGACGAAATAAGCAAGTTTCGGTCATCCCACATAAACGACGGATTATGGTGAATAACCGGTTTATCTTTGGCTATGCCGACAAAGAAAAATGAGGCGGGGACATGCTGGCATAAATAAGCAAAGTCTTCCGCACCCATGTTAGGCTCCTGCATGTACCCCACGTTTTTGGCCCCCACTACCTTTGCCGCTGAAGTTCTTACTATTTCCGTTGCTTTTTCATCATTAACCAGCGGCGGGAACCTTTTTAATACCTGAAATTGATACGTGGCTCCTTGAGATTTTGTAATACCGTCGACAATGTCTCGCATTGCCTGAGGAATCCATTCCCTTAATGTACTGTCAAACGTTCTGATTGTACCCACTAAAGTGACAAAATCCGGGATTATATTATGAGTCTCTCCCCCATGGATTGACCCAAAGGAAATTACCGCAGGCTTAAGGGGACTTTTTCTTCTACTGATAATCATTTGTATATTGGTAATGACCTGAGCGGCAATGACAATGGGATCGACTGTATCCTGAGGCATGCCGCCATGACCGCCCTTGCCGATAATCTTTATTTTAAATTCATCAGGGGACGCCATCGTCGGACCATTGCTGACAAGTACTGTTCCTTCTCTGGCAGTTCCCCATAGGTGGCAGCCAAAAGCAGCGTCGACTTTGGGATTTTCTAAAATGCCTTCTTGAATCATGGGCTCCGCGCCGCCTTCTCTTTCTTCACCCGGCTGGAACATAAGCTTTACATTGCCGCATAAGTCTTCTTTCATTTCATTCAACACCATGGCACAAAGCAAAAGCCCTGCCGTATGGCCGTCGTGACCACAGGCATGCATCACGCCCGAAATTTTCGATTTATACGAAACGTCAGCCTCTTCGGTCATGCTGAGAGCATCCATGTCAGCCCGGAGCAGCACTGTCTTGCCCGGCTTACCGCCTCTAATCAGGCCAATTACACCCGTCTTAGCAATAGCTGTCTGCACTTCAATCCCTAGCTCTGTTAACTTATCTGCGACTAATTTTGCCGTTTTTTCTTCTTGAAAGCTTATTTCGGGATACATATGCAGCTCATGTCGTATCCTTACCCCTTCTTCATAATACTTGCCGACAAGCGTTTTAATTTTTTTTGTGTACATTCCACCACTCCTTAATCGTACTAACAGTTAATATCTGATCGAGTATGAGTATTGACCTTGATAATTATATTCGCATAAATTTCCGCGTATCACTCCATTGCTTTTCCTTTAGTAAAAAAACAAGGCTGCGGCGCTTATGTATAAGCTTCCACAGCCTTATTTATCAACTTTTTAATATTGCCAGAACATCTGCTGAATCTCCTGGGTGTTTTTTGTTTTGGTTAAGGCTAGCATCAGCAGCACTCTGGCTTTTTGCGGGTTCAATGTATCTGAGGCAACAAAATCCAATTCATCATCGTTAGCCTCGCCATTGCGGGCGATCATACCGTTGCCGACACGGGAGCTGCGGACAACTATAACACCTGCTTTCCGGGCATCGATCAGACCTTCTTTGACTTCTTTATAAAGGCTGCCATTGCCAGTTCCGGCATGAACGATGCCCTGAGCGCCGTTTTCGACCATAGCATCAAGACCTACTCGCGTATTATTGGCATAACCATATACAATATCTACTCTAGGTAATGTATTTATGTAACGAATATCAAATTCACTATAAATAGTATGCCGCCGGGCAGGTTCCCGATAAAATAAGGCTTTATTTTGCTGTATGTAACCAAGAGCGCCAAGCTCTGCCGCCCGGAAAGTATCTACTAAAAATGTGCTGGACTTAGTGACTTCACGGGCGCTATGAATTGTGTCATTCATAGCGACAAGTACTCCTTTACCCCAGGCATTTTTACTGCCGGCCAATACAACTGCATTATAAATGTTAATGGGGCCGTCAGCACTAATGGCTGTCGATGGCCGCATCGACCCTACCAGCACTACTGGCTTTTCACTTTTAACAACAAGGTCAAGAAAGTAAGCCGTTTCTTCTATTGTATCTGTGCCATGAGTAATGACAATACCGTCGACATCAGAGCTTGCCAGCAGCTCATTGACTCTTTTCCCTAGCTTTAGCCAAATGTCATTTGTCATATTTTCACTGGCAATCTGGACGAATTGCTCACCGGAAACATTGGCAACATTCTTCATCTCAGGCACTGCCTGAATAAGCGTTTCAATACCAACAGTAGCAGCCGTATAGCCCACTGTCGTAGTGCTGCTCGCACCTGTGCCGGCAATCGTTCCTCCTGTGGCTAAAATTTTAATATTTGGCAGGTTGCCTTGTCCTGTAGCCAGCCCTGCTAATTGAAAAGCGAAAACAAATACCAACACCAATCCCATAATGAAATACTTTTTCACGCGCATGAAATTCCCCTCCTTAGCATTAGTGATGTTTATTCGATAGCAATAAGGTGTATGCTACTTAAAAAACAGATTTTTTCTTAAAATACTTCTCCAGTTACCTCTTCTAAATATTCTGATAAAGCGAGACTTATCTTGTGAAATTGCTCAATCTTTCTACTTCTTAAGCCTAGTTTCGCAAGTGTTTGTCCTAGAGTATATGGCTGTTGCTACCGCGGTTGGCCATGATAATTCCAAGAACAATGACAAGCACACGACAATGCCATCAAGTTCACCCCGGACGCTTGTTCTCTTGAAGTTTGCTAAACGCCGGTCTAAAGAGCGACCGGCGTTTAGCTGTCTTAGCTGCTATTATAGACTGCTGATACCAGCTGCCCTGTTGGCGCTTTCAATTGCCTGGCGCGCCAGCTCATTAGCCTGAGCAGCCGTATTTAGTGTCTGGTCAGGATTATGGAAACCCATGCCGTTTTCGGCTGCTATATAGTCCCAATACCATTGAGCTTTACGCACCAATTCGCGGGCTTTGGCCAGCTCGGCTTGGTCAGCATTCGCCACTGCGCTGGCCTTACCAATCACTTCATGGGCTCTGGCCACATTCTGACCGGCCATATGCATAATTTGGAATGTGTAGTCCTGCGTTGTCTTAACTTTTTCCAGCAACCAGGCAGCACCTTGACTATGGCAGGCACCGCATGATGCATCCAGATTTTTGAGCGGACTTGTCACCTGGTGTGAGCTATACTTTTGACCGTTCTTGCGCATATACGGCATATGGCAATCGGCGTAGGATACCCCGGCTTTGCCGTGTGTACCAGTTTTCCAGGTTTCAAAATCAGGGTGCTGTGCTTTTAGCATAGCTGCCTTGGAATCAGGGTGCTGAAAGTCCTGAGCAAAGCCGTTTGGCCTACCGGCATAATACTCGTACATCTGGTCTGGCCTTACTCCATTATCCCAAGGGAAAACAACCTGCATGCTGCCTGGGACAAAATAATACTCGCTATGGCACTGACCGCATACATAGCTGCGCATCTCTTCCCTGCCGGCTTTACTTATATCAATGCCTTGCCGCTGCATAGCCTCGGTAAAGGCCGGGTTGGTCACCCTAAGGTTCATGGTCTCAGGATCATGACAGTTGGCACAGCTGATCGCACCATGGGATGGGATTTGATCTGCCACTTCTTTAAACGGCTTTTTAGCAAAGTCCCAGCCTGATTCTTTGTAGAATTTATCAACATAAGGCGTCTTACATGTTATGCACGCTCCTGCTGACTTAGGACCAATTCTTTTTGTCGCGCGGACGTCATGCATAGAATATACGTGGCCACGGTCCTCAGTATAATCAAGACTAAAGGGCATGCCTTAAAATTCATCTTGTTCTCAGGCATCGAATCATACTTTTGGACATTGATGCTGCCGCCATAGCCCGTCGGTGACGGCGACCATAGATTGATGGCAGCGCAGACAGTTGTTCGCTATAATTCTTTTTCTCTGGGGTGACACCTTGATTACCGCCGCCCGGCAGGAGGACACTGACCCCTAAGTACACCTGTTAAAGCTGCTAACATCTTTTGACATCTATTCAAAATAGCGCATACTTGTCTTTTTGAGCTCCTGGGTACTGTAAAGTATCTGAAAAGCGTTAACATTACTCATCCTGCACATAGCATCGATATGTACTTCACACTCTTTCCTGGTAGCGGCATGCACCATGGTGTAAAGATTATAAGGCCAGTCAGCATGAGCTTCGCGTTCGTAGCAGTGGGTAACGACCGGCAGCGCGGCAAACATTTCGCCGACAGCCGCTATCCTTTCTTCAGGTACGTGCCACACACATAGGGCGTTAGCGTTAATACCGACACGCCGATGACGCAGCACGGCTCCTATTTTACGGATAACGCCACTGACCAGCATTGACCTGACGTGACGCAAAAGTTCATTTTCACTGTTCGACAGATTGTCGGCGACAAAGGCATACGGTTTTGCAGTAATGGGCAAATCCTGCTGTAGCTCGACGACTATCCGGCGTTCTATCTCTGTCATCATTCACACCCCACTGCTAAGGGAAATTTGACACTGACTTTAAATACTCGCTTGGCGGGCAGCGGCATCACTGCCTCCACCCCTGGAGTAGCTTGAATAATAGCTAGGATGTTATCAAGACTTTCCTTATCAGGCGCGATGGCGGTAAACCACATATTGTAATCACCTTCTCGCAGGTAGTTGTGCGTCACTCCGGTAAAACTGTTGACAACCTTGGCCACCTTCAATAAAAATTCCTCATCTACCTTCAAGGCGACCAGTACACAGACATAGCCCACCTGCCGACTGTCGATGCTGGCCCCGAGGCGACGGATAAGGCCTTTCGCGTAAAGACCGCGCACCCGGGTCAGCACAGCGTCTTCTGTCGAGTTGAGCTTTGTCGCTATATCTAAGTACGGCTGCTCTGACACCGCAAAGTCGTACTGTAATGCATTCAGCACCTTACGGTCAAATTCATCAAGTGTAGGAAAAGCCTCAGCGCCCATAACTACACCACGGCTCTTCTGCTAAATAATCACCATCAGAATAGTAGTACGCCCGGGCCCGGCAACCCCCACAGACATCGCCATAGCCGCATTGACTACAGCCGCCCTTAAGTGGCGAATGCCTGAATTCAGTAAACAACTGGCTCTCCCGCCAAATAGTATCAAAACTGCTCTGACGCACATTACCGGCGGTCATTGGCAAGTATGGGCAGGCATGAACATCGCCGTTGGGTAGAATGACGCAATAGGAGGTTCCTGCTAAACACCCTTTGCGGAAACGCTGCGGGATGCCTTCCTGCTGAGCAATACGCATAAACTGCGGCGCACAAGTCGGCTTAATTTCAATGGGAACCTGATTCTGTTTATGTAAGATGCGGGTGATTATTGCCTCATATTCAGCCGTCTTGAGGGTAGTTTCTTCAATATCTTTACCGCGTCCGGTAGGAACAAGAAAGAATATATGGTGAGCGACAGCTCCTAACTTGACGGCAAAATCTGTTATATCGGTAATTTCGCCTGCATTCCACTTTGTCACCGTCGTATGGATTTGAAACGGCAGACCAATCTCTCGGCAGGCTTCCATACCGCGAACTGCTTGCTCCCAGGCCCCTGCCGCACCGCGGAACGGGTCATGTTTAGCCTTATCTTGACTGTCGAGGCTGATACCGGCGCAAGCCAGCCCGGCTTGTTTTAGCTTGGCGGCCACATCCGCTGTAATCAGTATGCCGTTGGTGCCAAGGACAGGACGCATATTGACACTGCGGGCATGGGCAATAAGTTGATAAATATCTGGTCGGAGCAATGGCTCGCCGCCGCTCAGAATAACAATTTTGAAACCTGCCTGAGCCATTTCCACTAGCAGCGTTTTGCCTTCCGACGTAGATAACTCATCATGTTCCCGAATCCCGGCATCGCGATAACAATGAATACAATTAATATTGCAGGCTTTAGTGGTGTTCCAAGAGATAATCATTCAGCTCACTCCTTCCAGTCGGTTAAATAACAAGCTGGGTCTTCGCCCCATAGATTGACTGACATTGGCCTTGGCGTAGGCTCCCAGTTCGAACAAGTCATGCCTGAGAAGTGACTCACTGCCCGAAAAAAGCAATACAGGCACGCCAATACCTGCCAGATTATCAATAAATTTCTTAGCCTCGTCTGTAGTAAATTCACTGACATACGCGCAGTCCTTGGCGTCTATGTAGCAGTGGTCGCAGGACAAGCTGCAGCGATTGGTCGTATTCCAAACGATAATCGACGTAGCATCAGAGGAAAATTGCAGCATATTGGGCGGCAATTCGCGAGAACTGCGGCCATACTTGACAATATCGGATACGGTAGCAGTACGCAGAGTAGTTGTGTACATCCAATCATGAAAAAGCCTCCTTAACTTATTGCTTGGGTACTTGGGGACAGTAGTAGAATTGTCCACAAGATTATTTATACGGTGCATTGATTTTTTCATGCGCATCCATCCGGCCCAGATTGTACCAACCGTCATCAAGAACGGCCCCAGCCAGACAAGGCTGATTAACGGTTTGCGGCTCACCTCGACATCGACGCGGTTTTGCTCAAATTGAGCTGCTAAATCACTTAACCCAATACCAACTACCCTCTGCCCGAGGTTAATGGCTGTAAGATAAAATTCATATTGTTCAAATACTTTAACAGGCACAGGTATCATCTGGCCATTGCGGGATATAAGCTCAGGTCTAGCTTGTTCGAGTTTGCCGTCTTTCGTAACCTCCAAGAGAGCAAATAACCGAATATCGCCACTGCTGCTATTGTCACCCAGGCCCTAATGGACAAGCTTGATTGTCAAGCCGTCTTGCTCAATTTGTTGCTCTTTCGTGAACATCATCTCTTTGATCTGATTTTCCTCATGCTGCGCAACCGGCGCCAGATAGATATCGGTGGCCTGTCATGGCATGATAAAAAGATGATTTCCGGTGATACCATCCCGCAACAGGACGGACGCTCACTGCCGTCAATTTGTTGTCCGTCGGAACATATCTTGACGACACCGGCAGTAGGCCTGATTTTACCCTGGATAATTATACCATTCTTGGTTGAACCGCTTTTGCAAACTTCTGGCTCGACTTGAGAAAAAATTAAACAATTATCTTGGTTTCTACATTCACTTGTGCTCTCATTGCTTGGCAAAAAGTTATGACGGTTTATGTATAACGACCATTTTGCGGATAGATCCTAAGTCCCTTCTTAATAAATAACGACAGTATTATCCTCTTTTCGCCACCAGACAACACTAGCAACTGATAAAACACTCCAAAAAATTAGATATTCATTGCTAATTATTCTGTACTACTATATTTTTTTCCTGCAAATTGTAGATTTTGTCTATAAAAGGAACAAACTTCAAGTAGGCTTTACCCCATTTGAAGTTTAGTCGAACATTATCCAGCGACTTAGCCGCTCTTAACTCCCGTTTACAGAAGAGGGAGTTAAGACGCGGTTTTAGTCATCGTATAAATAAATTCTGGACAAAAACCAATATCAATAAAATCCACCAGAATTGTCAGTTATGCCTTGCAAACACGAGATACTTATCGATATAATAGATATTACTTACTATATTTGTCAAACAAGAAAGGTTGATGCACATGCAACATGTATATGAAGGAAAAACAAAAACCGTTTATAAGCTGCCGGATGGCAACTATCTCTTAAAGTTTAAGGACGATGCCACCGGTGAAGCCGGCGTTTTTGACCCTGGATCTAATACGGTAGCTCTGAAAATTCAAGGTCTCGGCAAAGCGTCTTTGGCTATGAGTCAATACTTTTTCGAAAAATTAGCTGCCAAAGGTGTCCCGACGCACTATATCTCCTGTGACCCTGACCAGGCTACTATGGTAGTCAAACCGGCTGTCAATTTCGGCAAAGGACTCGAGTGCATCTGCCGGTTTAAAGCAGTCGGCAGCTTCCTAAGACGATTCGGCGGCTATGCTCAGCAAGGCCAAGAGCTGGACGGCCTTGTCGAAATTACAATTAAAGATGACGACCGCCAAGACCCCCCTATCACCAAAGATATTTTGGCAGCTCTTGGCATCATGAC
>Ga0153999_1000997_pt1 | contig 11608 bp, 11 predicted proteins | sample TSNC083MetaG_FD_104675 | JGI IMG/M metagenome (GOLD analysis project Ga0153999, IMG submission 104675) | Attine ant fungus gardens microbial communities from North Carolina, USA - TSNC083 MetaG | ecosystem: Host-associated > Fungi > Mycelium > Unclassified | place: USA: North Carolina, Lumber... | reverse complement strand
TAAGGATCTGGCTTCCGTCCCAAAGCGGACACAACGACCACTACTTTATAATCTTTCATTAAGGCAGTTTTTATATGCCGTATCACATGTTGTCTATTTTCTTCCGTTTGTACGGAAGTACCGCCAAATTTTTGAACCATTAACTGCATTTCTACACCTCGGATATTACGAATTCAGATAGTTGTTTTCAATCATTGCTTTTGCAATCTGCACTGAATTTAAAGCTGCCCCTTTTACAAGGTTGTCAGAAACAATCCACAAATGGAATCCATTTGAATGATCTAAATCTTTACGCACACGTCCAACAAATACTTCATCTTTCTCCATTGCATCAAGTGGAGTTGGATAGATTTGCTGTGATGGATCATCCTGTAAGATTACACCTTCTGCAGACTCAAGAACTTTATGAAGATCTTTAACGCTTAGGCCGTCCTTTTCTACTTCAACATAGACACTTTCTGCATGTGAAGAGAAGAATGGTAAACGAACGCATGTAGCTGCAACTTGCAAGTCTTTATCATGAAGAATTTTTTTCGTTTCATTAATCATTTTCATTTCTTCAAATGTATAGCCATTGTCTTGGAATAAATCAATTTGCGGCAGTGCATTAAATGCGATCGGATAATGCTTTTTGTCGCTTGATGCAGGCAAAAGTTCTGCTGTCATTTCTTTGCCTTCCAAGTATTGGCGGCTTTGATTTTTAAGTTCTTCCACTGCTTCATTTCCAGCACCTGAAACAGCCTGATAAGTTGAAACGATTACACGCTTCAAGCCAAACGCTTCTTTAATCGGTTTAAGTGCAGCGACCATTTGGATCGTTGAACAGTTTGGATTAGCAATAATGCCCTTTTGCATTTTCAAATCTTTGCAGTTCACTTCAGGAACGACAAGTGGTGTACCTTCGTCCATACGGAAGGCACTAGTGTTATCAACAACAACCGCACCATGTTTAACAGCTTCAGGAGCAAGTTTCTGGGAAACAGAACCGCCTGCTGAGAAGAATGCGATATCGACTCCTTTGAAACTCTCAGGAGTAGCTTCTTCAACAGTCAGATCTTGACCGCCGAATGGAAGTACTTTCCCTGCTGAGCGCTTTGAAGAAAGCAATTTCACTTCGCCGATTTCGAACGGCTTTCTTTCAAGAATTTGCATGATTTTCTGGCCTACTGCCCCTGTTGCTCCAACGACGGCTACATTGTATGCTTTTTGTTCTGCCATATTGTTCATAACCCCTTCCAAAAATACATTGCTTTTTATTTTGAAAAAACTGATCTCTTATATGGAGCAAAGACTGAAATGCCCGCACGCAATAAAGCGTGAACGGGCTATCTTTAGTTTTCTCTCCCTGATTTACTATTCTATCATATTTTAGTCATTATGCGGTATGATTACTGGCTGCAGTTGTCTTCCCAATATGGCTTCTTCAACCGTTTCACTAAGCAAATTCATGTTCGCCACCAAAGAAGTCGGCTTTTTATATGGATTATCCTGACCATATGGAATAAAGTAAAAATTCCTCGCTGCCATAAGACGCATCAAGTTCACGCCATTCAAGCCAAGTGCATCATTTGTTGAAATGCCAAGTACAACTGGTTTGCCATTCCTAAGCGTTGCTTTTGCGGCCATTAGCACAGGACTATCTGTTAAGGCATTGGCAAGTTTACTGAGTGAATTCCCTGTTAACGGCGCAATAACCATACAATCCAGAGGTGTTGTCGGACCGAGTGGCTCTGCACCTGGCATTGTCGTAATCGGTTCTTTCCCCGTAATCTCTTTGATACGCTTCATATGGGCTGCGGCTTCACCAAATTTAGTATCTATTGATTTCACTGTATTGGAGACAATCGGGATGACCTCCGCTTTTTCAGCTACAAGCCGCTCGAGCTGCGGAAAAATCTGGTCATAGGTACAATGCGACCCTGTCAAACCGAATCCAATGCGTTTTCCTTCTAGCGTCACTATATATTGGCTCCTTTCTTTTCGCTTGCCAGTACTTCTTTAATTACATCAGCGAGTATTTTACCGGATGTTTTTGGTGCAACGATGCCCGGCAGACTTTTTGCTAAAATTGCCTTTACACCGCGTTGGGCAGCATAGTCAAAATCTGTCCCGCCTGGTTTGGAAGCAAGATCGAGAATAATACCGTGGGCTGGCAATTCACAAATAACAGATCTATCAATTACCAGTGAAGGAATAGTGTTTATTACGATATCTGCTTTGCTTGCGATAAGTGGGAGTTCTTCAAATGAGATAGGTTTAGCACCTAATTCAGCAATTCTCGCTCGCTCCGCTGTGGATTTTGAGCAGACAGTAACTCTTGCACCAAGCCCTTTAAACATTCGAGCGACCGTTTGACCAACCCGACCGAACCCTGTAACAACGATGTGTGAACCATGAATCGTGAAATCGGTGTTCTCCATTGCCATCATCAAAATGCCTTCTGCTGTAGGAATTGAGTTGTAAATCGCCACATCATCCCGGTCCATTAATGTGACGAGCTGGACATCAGCCTCCTTACATGCATTTTTCAAGTCAGCACTTGCGATTCCTGAGAATACAATTGTGCCTGGTTTTAATTGCTTGAACCATTCGCTTGAAAGTTCAATCTTATTCTCTGAAAATACAGCTTCTAATGTTCCATCAGTACTGATGCCCCTTACTGGAAGAATTATTGAATCAAATTTGGACTGGTCCAAATTTCTCAGTTCAACTTGTTTAAGTCCTGTATAACTCTGATCCAATTGATCATATCCAACAAGGACGAGGCTTTTCTCTTTTTGCAGCTGACGAATCATTTCCAAATACCTGGCATCTCCACCAAGCACAGCAATCGAATGGTTCATTTGTCCAACACCCTCCAACTAGAATCAGTTGCTAACTTTCTTTACAGCTTATGCGATTGACCCAGTTTGGTGAATAAAACGAAAATAAGACCTGCATCCGAATGTTGGATGCAGGTCTAAATTATTCTTTAAACATGATCATATCTTCACCAATTTTTTCAATTGATGACCAAGAAATTTTTACTTCATCGCCTTCTTTTTTAAGTCCAAACCATTTGTAATTCGGTATAATCAATGATTCAATCTGACCTGTGTCTTTATCAATTTCTAAATCTGTCTGACCAAGAATGCCAAGTCGTGATCCTTCGTTCATATTGACTATCTCTTTGCTACTCATATCACGATATCTCACAGCCATCACCCTTTTAAAATGATTGTTATTCATTCTATGCTGATACAATTGATTTTCATAACCATTTCATCGTTCCGAGCTTGTGAGATTTTCAATCGTGCCCAGTCTGAGATCTTTCTGTTTGATCAATTTGATCATTTCCGGGAGTCCGGAAGATGCAGCTCTTGTCGGATGCATAAGGATTGTAGCACCAGGATGAACTTTCTCTTCTATACGTTTAACCATGACGGATACAGTTGGGTTTTTCCAATCGATTGTATCTACTGTCCAAAGAATCGTATGCATGCCCTCTTGATTAGCCTTATCGACAACATTCTGATTAAAGCTGCCACTTGGCGGAGCGAACCAGATTGGCTTTTTGCCAATCATCGCTTCAAGTATTGTATTTGTTTCGGCAATTTGATATGTCATCTCTTGCTGCGATATCTTTGCCATATCTGGATGATTATAGGCATGATTACCAATTAGATGACCCTCATCGGCAATCATTTTGACCATATCTGGATGTTTCTTCGCCCATTTTCCTTCAATAAAAAAAGATGCCTTAACTTTTTCTTCCTTCAGTGTCTTTAACATTTGAGGAATATACTCCTCACCCCATGACACATTGATAAGCAGTGCTGTCATTTCTTTCTTAGGGTGCCCCCTGTAGATCGGAGATGCTGGTAGATCATTTAATTGAATTGCTGGCTTTACTTCGTCTTTTACAAGTAATTTAGATGTAAATGTGCCGTTTTTTTTCATTTGTTTATAAGATGCTTGGACATTTACCTGAAGACCATTCCGCCCTGGTGTCTTCTTCCATACTCTATCCAAGTAGGCATTCTCAGGCTCTTCATTGTATTCATTTGCTTTCTGTTTAATTTCTTTAAAAAGCGGGTCACTTTCCGCTTTTTGCATAAGCGACACTTCTTTTGCCAAGCTAGATCCATCTTCTTTGCCGAACGGCATATAGATTCGGTTTCCTGCCAAAAGAACCATTGCTATAAAAACAATTGCTGTTAGCAGATTGCGCATATGGTACATCTTGCCGCCCCCTTCTACTGCATCTTATGCAGCATAGAAGGACAAGTATGCTTTTTAGACAACAAAAAAAAGAAACTGCAAGCAGCTTCTCGTTTTTGTATAGCTATATTAGTTAGAACTCTCCGAACCGGCTTTCTCTTTCTCTTCACGTGCTTCTTGCAGAAGAACTTTACGAGATAGATTCACACGGCCGTGATTGTCGACTTCTTTAACTTTAACTTCGATTTCATCCCCGATGGAAACAACATCTTCAACCTTGTTCGTACGTTCTTCCTGCAATTCAGAAATATGCACAAGGCCGTCTTTCCCTTTGAACAATTCAACGAAGGCGCCGAACTTCTCGATACGCTTAACTTTACCAGTGAATATTTCACCAACTTCAACTTCGCGTACGATATCTTCAATCATCTTCTTCGCTTTTGCGTTCATTTCAGAATCAGCTGAAGCGATGAAGACACTTCCGTCCTGTTCAATATCGATCTTGACACCAGTTGCATCAATGATCTGATTGATTTGCTTGCCGCTTGGCCCAATAACGTCACGAATCTTATCAGCTTTGATCTTCATCGTAAGAATCTTAGGTGCATATGCTGACAATTCTTCTTTAGGCTCGCTAATAGTTGCAAGCATTGATTCAAGAATGCGGATGCGTCCAGTTTTAGCCTGTTGCAATGCTTCTTGAAGGATTTCTTTGCTAAGACCTGCGATTTTAATATCCATCTGCAAGGCTGTAACACCTTGTTCAGTTCCAGCAACTTTAAAGTCCATGTCGCCAAGTGCATCTTCCATACCCTGAATATCAGTCAAGATTGAGTAATCATCACCTGTTTTAACAAGACCCATTGCGATACCAGCTACAGGTGCCTTAATCGGAACCCCAGCATCCATCATCGCCATTGTACTTGCACAGATACTAGCCTGTGAAGAAGAACCATTAGATTCAAGTACTTCCGAAACAACACGGATTGTATATGGGAAGTCTACTTCATTTGGAATGACTTTCTCAAGAGCCTTCTCACCGAGTGCTCCATGACCGATTTCTCGGCGTCCAGGTCCTCTCATTGGTCCTGTTTCACCAACACTGTACTGTGGGAAGTTGTAATGATGCATGAAACGTTTTGACTCTTCTAGGTCAAGACCATCAAGAATCTGTACATCACCAAGCGCCCCTAGTGTACAAATGCTAAGCACTTGTGTCTGGCCTCTTGTAAATATTCCAGAACCATGTGTTCTCGGCAATACATGAACACGTGAAGATAACGGTCTAATCTCATCTGGAGTTCTACCATCAGGACGGATCTTCTCCTGTGTAATCAAACGACGTACTTCTTCTTTAACAATTTTATCAAGGGCAGACTTAACATGTTTAATTGTATCGCCTTCAGCCTCTGCATAATCAGCAAGTACTGCTTCTTTAACAGCAGAAATAGCCTCTTCGCGTGCATGCTTTTCTTTTACTTGAATCGCTTCTACAAGTTTAGCCTTTGCACTTGTTTCCACTTCTGAAAGAATCGTTTCATTAAGCTCAAACAAAACGACAGAACGTTTCTCAACGCCAACTGCTTCCACAATTTCTTCTTGGAAACGAACTAAGCGGGCAATTTCTTCATGACCAAACATGATTGCTTCAAGCATAACATCCTCAGGAACTTCATTTGCTTCCGCTTCAACCATGTTGACAGCATCTTTCGTACCTGCAACCGTCAATTCAATATCTGTTTGCTCATGCTGTTCAATTGTTGGGTTGATGATGAATTTACCATCTACGCGTCCAACGTGAATACCTGCAATAGGCTGTTCAAACGGAATATTTGAAATTGAGAGCGCAATAGAAGAGCCAATCATTGCCGCAATTTCAGATGAGCAGTCTTGATCAACACTCATTACAGTACTAATTACTTGTACTTCATTTCTGAAGCCATTTGGGAAAAGTGGACGAATCGGACGGTCAATCATGCGAGACGTTAAAATTGCCTTTTCGCTTGGACGTCCTTCACGCTTTATGAATCCTCCAGGGATTTTCCCTACTGCATATAGACGTTCTTCGTAGTTCACTGTAAGTGGGAAGAACGGTAAATCCTTAGGTTCTTTTGAAGCTGTTGCTACGGACAATACGGTTGTGTCTCCGTATCTGACCATTACAGCGCCATTTGCCTGTTTGGCTACTTCGCCAGTTTCGACAATAAACGGTTTACCTGCGATCTCGGTCGAGAATACGCGTTTTCCTTCATCTGCCATTTGCGGACTCCTTTCGTGCTAAACAAATTTATTATTATCATTCTATAGTTAATGCGTCATCATGCAAAATTTATGTAATTAGATTTCCGCACAGTATAAAAAAAGCAGGATATGCTCCTGCTTTTTAAAATAAAAATTATCGGCGAAGACCAAGACGCTTGATTAATTCGCGGTAACGAGTTACATCGTTGTTACGAAGGTAGTTAAGCAAGTTACGGCGCTTACCAACCATTTTAAGCAAACCACGGCGTGAATGGTGATCTTTCTTGTGAATGCGAAGATGATCGTTCAAAGTAGTGATTTCTTCTGTAAGAACAGCGATTTGAACTTCTGGAGATCCAGTATCCGTATCGTGTACTTTGTATTCGTTGATTAGTTCATTCTTACGTTCTTTTGTGATGGCCATTTGGCCCACCTCCTGAAATTTTGTTTATCCCCTGTCCCCTAGCAACCGCCGGAGTTGCAGTTTGCCAAGCGAAGGTTTACCTTAATAAGGTTAACTCTTTTCTTTATAAATTGCAAGCGCGAACGGTCATTGTTTTGCAAAATATGCACGGATAACGGACTCATCTTCTTCCAATTGGGAAATGAGCGGTTGAATGCCTGAGAATTTTAACTCATCACGAATATACTCATGCCATTCAACATCAAGTTCTTCATCATAAATATCTTTATTAAAATCAAAAATATGCACTTCAAGCTTTACGTCTGGTATTTCATACTGAAAAGTTGGATTGTAACCAAGACTTGCCATACCTTCATATACTTCACCATTAAACCGTACTTTAACGGCATATACGCCCGTCTTAGGCAACAATGCATTACACTGTGCTTCAAGATTTGCTGTTCGCCATCCAAGCTCTCGACCACGCTTAGAACCGTGCACAACAGTCCCGTGAATGGATAAAGGTCTGCCAAGAAGATCATTTGCTTTTGCAAGTTCTCCTTCAGCAAGCAAATGGCGAATACGTGTGGAACTAATTTTTTCCCCGTCTAATTCTTGTTTAGGGATTATTTCAGTTGTAAAAGATGGATCTGCACTTAAAGCAAGATCTTGCATATTTCCTTGACCCTTCTTACCGTATGTAAAATCAAATCCGGCAACAAGATAGCGAATGCCCAGTCCTTTAATGAAATGCTCAATGAAATGCTCTGGAGAAAGTTCTGAAAGCTGTTTGTTGAAATTAATAATATAAAAGCGGTCTACACCCAACTCTGTTAGAATCGCTTGCTTTTCCTCCAAAGGAGTAATATAACGGATTTCCTTCCCATTCGCATTCAAAACTGCAGAAGGATGAGGGTGAAATGAAATAACAGCGCTTTTCATATTAAGTTCGCTAGCCTTTCGAACAGCTTTTCCAATAACCTCCTGATGCCCTTTATGAATTCCATCAAAGAACCCAATTGCTGCGACAACTTCGGGTAAATTTTCTTTCACTAATTGGAGCGGATAGCTGATTTGTATTGTTTCCATATTATCTCACCTACTTTTTTGCTCTTCTGTAAACACGCGCATTGGCTTAATTTCTTCATCATTTTTAGGGTTCATTTGATAAACTGCAAGTATTTCATCTTCATGTTTTATTAAATAAGGCTGATCTGCAATAATTTCTGTAGGCTTAGGAAGTTTTTGCCCGAATTTCACACGAATCTTCGTTTCATTGTCGACTTGAATCACAGGCAGATGGGTCACACCACGCTCAATCGACTGAAGCAGTTTATTAAGCGTACCATTTTCCTTAGCTTCTTCAAGCATTTCAAATGTAATTGCATTGGTTTTCTCAAATTCACCTGTTTTTGTACGCTCCAATGCCGCCATATGCGCGGGGAAACCGAGCATTTTTCCAATATCTACACAAAGAGTTCTAATGTATGTACCCTTACTGCAAACAATTTCAAGCCCAAAACAGTTCGGACCGCTCAGTTCATGTGGGACGATTCTAAGTGACTCAATAAAAACGGTACGTTCTGGGCGTTCTACTGTTTCATTGGCACGTGCATATTCATATAGCTTCCGACCATTCACCTTAACCGCGGAATACATAGGTGGGATCTGGACGATTTCCCCATTGAACTGTTCCAAAACCGCCTCAATCTCTTCTATACTCGGAGGATATTCAACAACTATCTCTTCTACCGTAGCGCCAGTTGCATCTTCAGTTTCTGTCGTGCGCCCAAGACTACATGCTGCAATATACGTTTTCTTCGTATCTGTTAAAAAAGGCACAATTTTTGTAGCCTGTCCAAGACAAATTGGCAGGACACCTTCAGCATCGGGATCCAGCGTACCCGTATGTCCAATCTTCTTCATTTGAAAAATCCGGCGCATCTTCATAACACAATCATGTGATGTAAGCCCTTTTGGTTTCCACAGTGGCAATATACCATCCATTCGGCATTCCTCCAATCGTTTTTCCATTGTCTATTGGCAGACAAGGAAAAATCTGCCCCGCCAAAATGGCAGGCCAGATATCAATTAATCATTCAATTCTCGTAAAATGCCTTCAATCCGGTTGCCATACTCAAACGCTTCATCAAATTCGAAGATCAATTCCGGCGTTTTACGCAAACGGATGCGCTTCCCAATTTCGGAGCGAATGAAGCCTTTTGCCTTAGCAAGACCTAGCAAAGTATCTTGCTTCTTCTTGTCATCCCCGAGAACTGAAATAAAGATCTTAGCTTGCTGCAAATCGCCTGTTACTTCAACATCTGTTACAGTAACAAAGCCGACACGCGGATCTTTAATCTTCCTCGTAAGGATATCGCCCAGTTCTTTCTTCATTTGCTCTGCTACACGGTGTGATCGCAATTCGCTCATAATAGAACACCTCAAGCTTTTCTCTGTTTTTAAACAAATTCAATATTAGTTATTGTACGTTCGAGCTCCGGTACTGCATCAATATCCTTTAATACGCTCTGCATTACTCGTTCAGCATGCACTCGTTCATTGGAAACAATAGCAATTCCAAGCATCGTTCGTTGCCATACATCATGATGATCTAGCTCGGCAACAGAAATATTATACCGTTGCCTAAGCCGGTTCATCAATGATTTGAGAATAGAACGCTTTTCCTTAAGTGAATGACCGTCATATAAGATGCATTCTACTTCAGCACTTAAAATCATGTACGTTTAATTTCCTCCATGATGAATGCTTCAATCGTGTCGCCTTCTTTGACATCGTTATATTTCTCAATTGTAATACCACACTCATACCCTTGAGCAACTTCTTTGACGTCATCCTTGAAACGCTTAAGCGTATCAATTTCACCTTCAAAGATAACAATGCCTTCGCGAACAAGACGAATGCCTGCATTACGTGTGATTTTACCATCTGTTACATAGCATCCGGCAATAGTACCGATTTTGGAAACTTTAAATGTTTCCCTAACTTCAGCCTGCCCAATAACCTTCTCTTCATACTCAGGGTCAAGCATACCCTTCATAGCGGCTTCAATTTCTTCAATTGCTTTATAAATAACTCTGTGCAAACGCAAGTCAACTTGCTCAGATTCAGCTGCTTTCTTCGCGTTTACATCAGGTCGAACGTTAAATCCGATTATGATTGCGCTTGATGCAGAGGCAAGAATAACATCGGACTCAGTAATCGCACCAACACCTGAGTGGATAATTTTAATCTTCACGCCTTCTACATCGATTTTGCGCAAGCTACCTGCAAGAGCTTCTGCAGAACCTTGAACATCTGCTTTGATGATGATGTTAATTTCTTTCATTTCTCCTTGTTTGATATGTTCAAACAAGTCATCAAGACTTACCTTTGTTTGCTCACTACGGTTCTCAACAATGTAGTTTTGCTGGCGAGCTTCACCAATTTGGCGAGCTTTTTTCTCATCACTGAAGACCAAGAACTGATCGCCTGCTTGCGGCACATCATTCAAACCAGTAATTTCCACTGGAGTTGACGGTCCTGCAACCTGAACGCGTTTGCCAATATCACTTACCATCGCACGAACACGGCCGAATGTATTCCCGACAACAATGGAATCACCTACTCGAAGTGTTCCGTTCTGCACGAGAAGGCTTGCAACAGAACCGCGACCTTTATCAAGCTGTGCGTCAATGACTGTACCGAAGGCATCTTTATCAGGGTTAGCTTTTAATTCCTCAACTTCTGCAACGAGGAGAATCATTTCTAGCAAATCATCGATACCTTCGTCTTTCAATGCTGACAAGTTAACGAAAATTGTACTGCCGCCCCAATCTTCTGGAACGAGTTCGTATTCTGTAAGTTCCTGCATAACACGATCTGGATTTGCTGCTTCTTTATCAATCTTGTTCACAGCAACAATAATTGGAACTTCAGCTGCTTTCGCATGATTAATTGCTTCAATTGTCTGTGGCATTACACCATCATCTGCGGCTACTACAAGAATCGCAATATCCGTTATTTGAGCACCACGTGAACGCATACTAGTAAATGCTGCGTGACCTGGCGTATCAAGGAACGTGATTTTTTTGCCATTACGCTCAGCTTGGTAAGCACCAATATGCTGTGTAATTCCGCCAGCTTCTCCTGCTGTAACTTTTGTGTTGCGGATGGAGTCAAGCAAGGTTGTTTTACCATGGTCAACGTGTCCCATAATCGTTACAACAGCAGGACGTTCACTCAAGTTTTCAGGCTTATCTTCTTTAACATATTTGTCAAAGTCTGTATCTTCCAGAATAATTTCTTTTGTTGCTTCAACATCATACTCGCCACAAATCAACTCAACTGCATCGTCATCTAGGTCTTGGTTTTTCGTTGCCATGACACCAAGGAAAAGAAGCTTTTTGATGATTTCAGATGCATCTTTATTAAGTTTTCCAGCAAGATCACCAACAGTCAGTACACCACTATATGTGATTTCTTTAGGTGTCTCTTTCGGTACAACTGGCTGTTGCGGACGCTGTTGTTTACCTCTTGCACCTTGATTTTTTTTATTTTGATTGCGCTGTGGCTTGTTATTTGGTTTTTTTGAATTATTTTGGTTTGGTTTAGGACTCTTAGGATTTGGACTCACTTTGTTATTCGAACTCCCAGTCTTTTGCTTATCTGTATTTTTTGTAGCAACTTGCTCTTTATTATTTTCGGCAGGTTTCATTTCAAGCTTCTTATGCATATCTTCGGTGATTACTGCCATATGGTTGG
>Ga0153999_1000993_pt1 | contig 11655 bp, 16 predicted proteins | sample TSNC083MetaG_FD_104675 | JGI IMG/M metagenome (GOLD analysis project Ga0153999, IMG submission 104675) | Attine ant fungus gardens microbial communities from North Carolina, USA - TSNC083 MetaG | ecosystem: Host-associated > Fungi > Mycelium > Unclassified | place: USA: North Carolina, Lumber... | reverse complement strand
CATTAGCCATCATGGGTCGCAAATTTTGATTGAGCTTTACTCCCGGCCTCAGGTCACTTCGTTTGGCTGTGAATTCGATTGTGCTTGGAGACTTCAGAGCAACATCGCATCTGATCCATTCCTCAGGGCGTAACTTCATCTTCCTTTGTATCCGGTCCAGTCGACGCACTAAGCTGGGTCGACTAACTGTAAAACATGGTAAGAGAACAAGTTGATGTAAAAGGTATGAAAACATACCAATTCCAATGAAATTGTCTGCCAAGGCTTGGAGGATGCCATTTTTTATTAGTTCATAATCAGAAGATATGTACTTCTCCAATATGAGAGCACGCCGCTCATACCAGGCAGCTCTTTTTCCTTTTCGCCAATATGTTTGTCCCAGAAGTTCTTCGATGATAGAAAGTTCTCTGTGGTGTTCTTTCAGAGTGGCGTAGGCAGTAGCAGCTTTGTGTACCATCTTTGTGTACACATAACCTAAAATGTGTGTTGAGATGACTGTACCTGAGGATCAAATATCATACCACTTGCCAGCTTCAAATCGTTCGAGACCTGAAGCACGCATCGCCGCCTTCCCTTTCCCCATGTTCTTCCTTACCAGCAGCGCTTTCCATTTCCTTTCAATACATTCTTTGTAGAGAGTAGTGACATGTCTCGCGCCCTGGATTGACTTCGATACCCTGCCCTCAAACTCCTCGCCATCATTTGGTATCTCCACTGGTGTGGCTCCCTTTTCTGGAGTCGCTGGTGTCCTAAATCCCTTCTCAGAGGCTAGGTTGTCTGACTTGGTCATGTCTCCTGGCAGGTTCTCCATTTCCACATCTAAATACAAAGCTTCTTCATATTCTAATAGATCTTCTCGAGTCGGCCAGATATAAGCAGTTCGTTCGTACCGATATTCTGGAAAATCCCACTTCTTGAACCCAGCTAGAAGTGCAGGTAGACAGAACCTAGTGGGTTTCTCAGTCCCGCGATAAGCAATAATATGGAGTCGGCCAACAAGCCAATAGAGATTGGGATTAATCTTAACGCATGGACCTAAGGCGATTAGTGTTTTGTCAAGCAAACGGTAGAGAATCAGTAGCCTACCGAGTTTTTCCATGACCATTTCACGGAGACGTTTCATTTGAGACGTACATTTTGGTTTCTGACCAAACGACAATTGGGACTGCATCATCCCATCATATTTGCGCATTGGTTTCTTGTTCGACTTGCTGGGCAAAGTTCGCTGCCCAGTCGCGTGGTTGATCATTGCGCTTACGAGGGCCTCTTTCTGAAAAAAAGGAAAATGTAAGAATGTGGCACGAGACATCGACAAGCTATAATCCTGACTTTCATCTTCATGCCAATTTTCATTGATCTTGATATTTCTTGAAGTTCAGGGATGGTCAGCCGAGTAAGTGCCTCTCGAGCCGTCATCGTAGTCTGGTCTCTAAAGAGATAATCAAACCTTAGATTCGAGGGATCAACGACAGGCTCCTCCATCTCAACATCTGAAGTTTTTATTGATGGCTTCTGAAGGAAAGACTGCATCTGTGTCGCACTTGAACGTAAGGGAGGGTTAGGAAATTCCTCATCACCTGAGGCTTCCTCTGCTTTCACAATCGTTCCCGGTGTAGTATCTTGTCTGGGAGAAGATGGTGAGGAGAGGTCGAATTTCATATCTTTGATAGGCACACAAAGTGCTGTGAGAGCATCTGCTAGTCCTTCCTCCCCTATCTCTGTCGAATATTTGTCCATAGATGAGAGGGCATGCCAGTCCGGTTGCCGAAAGACCAGACGGACCAGAAGATATCGCATACGGTCTATAATGGCCAAGAGATCAGAGAAACAATTGCAGAAAACCAAGCAGGAAATGGCTGGTACTACATCACATACAGTCAAGTCTGCGATACACTTTCAACACATCCCATTCTGCATCACTAAGTAAATGAGCCTCTTTCTCCATGACAATATTCACCATATCTGTCTCCAAGATTCAGCGAGAGAACTATGTAATGTAGAAGATCTGTACCCTCACCCTCAAATACCCTTACATACAGGGAGGGACGGTTGAATTGCTTGCCCTCACGACGCGCTTCAACTGACTGTTCATCTATAATTTCTAACTCTTGTTCAAGCTGCTCGGGTTCTTGATTGCCGAATACATAAGACCAGAAGTCTCTAGCCTCTTTGCTGAGTTTAAGCATGGTGTTTAGGCACGATATATGTGAAACATTGTCAATTCAAAAAATTCGATAGATTGTAGAGAAGATATTGATATTTGAGAAAATTGTGACTGGAGTAAATGTCGGTCGCGATTGTCACGCGCAAACCAAAATTTCTTTATATCAACGTGACATCTTTTGGTAGCCCTTGTTTATGGCGTCATTTATGATATATTTTAATGTGCTATCTAGAATACAATGCTTGTTGCGTGGAAATTAAACGAGCAATTATTGAATACAATGCCAATGACAGATATTAAAGCAAGAAAAATAAAGGTAAAATAGGAGGTCAATGACTTGGAAGTCATGACAAGCAGAATGAATGCTCGATGAGATAACCAAACGGAAGAGGGGGAAGAAAACCAGCACAGGCTTCCAAGTATTCTTATTTATGAGCAACTATCTTCTCGAGCTCCTGGACGACCTCTGACATAGTCGGTCGGTCTTGGTGTTCTTGCGCCCACATGCGTTCTATGAGGTCTACAATTTCCGGACACCACTGCTTACGAAGGCCAGAAACACTTGGTCTAAAGGAAAAGCCTGTTCAACAGCACATTTAGAACGAGCATGATCAAGACTCACCGCTGACGCTTAGCACCGACAAGATCGTATATAGCATGTTCATTCATCCCCTCCCATGGATGCTTTCTAGTCGGCAGATGCCATTGCAGCATCTCCCAAAAAACTAACGCACAAGAGAAGACATCCACCTTATGGTTGTATTTTGGATGAGCCGTCCAGAGCTCTGGAGCTTGCCAGTTAACAGTGCCAACAACACTCTTGATCATAGAACGCGTTGACTGTTTAACTTTTGCCAGTCCAAAGTCGGCAATCTTTGCAGTTCCCCTTGCAGTGATCAATATGTTAGAAGATTTGCAGTCGCGGTGTATGACAGACGGTTTGCAAGCATGCAGGTATTCAAGACCACGAGCAATGTCTAACATCATATGCAACTGAGGATACGATTAATGGGAGGAACACAATATTTGACCCGAAGACAACTCACAATTTTGTGTAGGGAGGGAGATTTGGTGTTGCGGATGTAATCAAAAAGATCACCATTGGAGCATAGCACACTGACAATCTTGACTGGCGTCTCTTTCGTGTTCTTACGCCAAGCTATTGAAAAGGAAATTAGCAAATCACGAACAAAAACGGCAGTTACTCACAAATCGCACGATATTCGGATGATCAAAACCACCTAAAAGTTTGAGTTCTTTGATATCCACTGCAAGGACGTTCAAATGCGTCCTACAGCTAAGAAGTGGCCAACTCACTAGCACTTAAAGTACCTCTAAACTCTGAAATCGCCACTCTTCTACCTCTGAATTTACCAATAAACACATCTTTAAACCCTCCACTACCGATCTTCTCCAGCTTCACGAGTTTCTCCGGCGGTATCTCGCGATTCTCAAGGCCTAAACTCTCAAGATCAAGCTCTAGGTCAGGATCTGTTTCTTTGCCCCCGTTGGGCATTGGTGTCCGAGGCTCATCTTGATGGGTGTGCTCAGATCGCAGAAGCACAGGTGTAGTGGTCTCTATCATTGAATTGGTAGCTTTGCACCTGCGTCTTCTTGTGGATGAAGGTGGTTGAACGGTGTCGATGATTGGAATAGATGAAGGCTCATTGGCCTGGCGATCTTGCCACTGTAACAGCGCTTTAGCGAGTTGATGTTTCGTACCCATAGGTTCGAGATGCCTCATCTCGCAAAGGCGTATTAGGTCATCACGGCGGAGACGACAAAGGGTCTTGGCAGTGGCGACAGCGAGGTCAACTTAAACGGATATCAACTCATATGCAAAAGATGATGCACCAAAAGTATACACACCTTCCTCTTCCATAACTTTATCGGTCTCGCCATCAGTATCTACATCGACTTCTGAGTCGGTGTCACCTCCGACCTCTTCTTCCTCCCCTGTTTCACTATCTTCCTCCCCAATATCTTCCTCTGCTGTTTCATTCTTGTCAACAATCCTGTCGGCCTTCAGCTTCCAAGGCTTAGCAGCAGTAGTCTCGTCTACATCCATACTTTCTCCATTGACCCAGACCTCGTCTGCTACTTCGCGTTCTTCACTACATGTTGTCTCGCCTTCATCTTCTTCACCCCCGTCGCTATCATCTAGGGTTAGACTCCCATTTCTGGTTCTAGGGCGCAAACGCTTTCTCAGAGGTGTTCGATGCCTTTGAGACATAAGCGGAGTGGTTGAGGCAGATGATACTAGTTCATCAGCCTCATCTTCCACCTGCAGTATACTTATATTGACTTCTTCTTCTTCATCTTCATCTACCACATCCGCTTCCTCCGCATTATTTTTGGTCCTATCTCCATCTTCTTTTCCACCCTCCTCTCCAGTCTCTTCCCCAGCGTCTTTCCTTTCTTCTTTGCTCTCACCCTCTTCACTCCCATCATCCCCTCTTCTTTCTAATGTATTTGCCTCCTCCTCCAGACTGTCTTTTATCTGCACCTGACCGCTCAATTCCCAGACACCTCTTTTTGAGAGTGTACGGGTGGCTCTCTTCACATTTCTGGAATCGTTGACCCTCCTTTGTGAACGTGTTATCATTCTCTGCGATCTCGCTTCCACATTCACAGCAGGAGTTTTCTCCTTTCCCTGGTCACACGCTGCTTTGCTTCGTAATCGCTGAGGACTTGATTGTGATAGACTGCCATCTGAGACATCATTCAAAGATTCTTCTACTTGATCGATACCTGCCAGGTCACTCCCTTGATCCGGAACCTTGACTTCAGCTTCCTGTTCATCCATTCGATTTCGTCGACGTTTGGTAGGTGCTTTCGACTTGACTATTTGCTCAGTGAAATCGACTTGTTTGAATTTAATCCTACTGCCGTGTGCAGAAGAGGAAGTGGCACTGGCAATAGAAGCCGCATAGGACATTTTACATCTGCGAAGGCGAGTCACAGGAGGCGACTGACGTGTGTTTGTTAACAGGTATGGAGAGAATCGAGCTGAGGTACGCCTCCTGAGAAATAAAATCAAAAAGAGCAGGATCAAGTCACAAGATAATTCACCTTCTTCTGTTCGACTCTCCAACAGAATTCTTTGTGCGGGTATGACTGACACCGGTGGTATCATGATCAATGAGATTACCTACGGACATGCTACGACCTTTCGGGATATGCCCGATTCCGGTCCCAAAATCTTGCAACGTCGCTCGTCGCCGTGGGGTCCCATTCAAACCCTTATAACCATTGGCTGCTGCATCGGTCTCTCCGCCACCGGCTATGTTTCCGTCGTTAGTCAAGAAACCGGAGGAACTATCGTCACTACGATCGACAGGTGACAAAGATGGATCAACTACAAAAGATGCAAAAAATGCATCGTCCTCCCGTGCCAAGATCAAGCTGTCGATAATTTCATGTTTCGTGAAAAGTTCTGCATCATCAGCAAGCCCAGCAATGGTGTATAGTCGCATCAGGTCTAGTTTTCTGAGTCGACCTAGTTGTCCAGGTGTGGCGAAATGAAGGAGGTGATCATCGCCTACATGAATACAATAGAGTTCGTGGATAAACAAGATATAATATCAGTTCTGAGATACATACTTGACGACTCACTTTCCCCTTCTTCCTCCTCGTTCTCCTCTATTTCGTTTCCCGGCATTTCCTCTCCTGCCGTGAAAGATGAAGAGACGAGAGTGTCTAAACCTATATCGGTTTCGTCAGAAAAGTAATTTCTCGTTGTCGTTCTGAGCCTTTTCCGCCTCGAAACACCCTGGTCACTAACCAGCACGTTCTCATTACTGCTCCGTTTTCGTTTAGCTCCAGCACGGGTCACCCGATCACTGCCCCGCGCGATCATGTTTCTGTCAGATACTTTGCAAACAGAATCTCTGGAGTACAGATTGGGATGGAGAAGTACAAGGACGGGTCGATGATCCTGGTTTGTAGGCGATGAAAGACTCGGAACGTGGAGAAATCTCCGAGCTATGGAACGCCTGAACAAGTACCTTTTACGGGAGACTGCAGGTGAGTCCGACGATGGTAAACTTCTACGATGGGCTGAACGTCGTGTATAAGCCATGGGAAGGCAACTTCCTCGAGCCAGATGGACACAAAGGGGAGAGCTTAGGTCCTACTTGGTGCTGACCTATTCGGTACGCCCAAAAAAAGTGTTGGGGTGAAATGAGCCTGGGATGTGGTTCGAAACAACGAGTTTGTCAGTGCTTGTTCCAAGTTCACTTTTGAGTTTGTTCATCATACCGCTGTCAAACAGAGCCCAGTACACACAGTCACATGACATTACCGGTGATTGCCATCTAGATAAATGGAATGCCGAGATTGGAAATCATAAGGTGACCGCCAAATTCGACTATTCCCGGGTACAAATCATGATTTTGCTTCCCTCTTCTGAGCGCTCATTATGCTCCTCAAGTTCACAACAACAAATATGTTCAATACTTTTCTCGTTGACGTCGCCACCGGCGAGCGTGCTTACGAAATCCATACTGTCTCTGTTCCCAGCCCACCCGCAAAACCGAAACCTTTTTCAGAACCTTTATCATCCTCTGATACTGTTGCACCATCTCAAGAATTTTCTCCTGTAAAACACTATCATGTTGCTCCAGAGTCAGCCGACCCAAATGTTGTCTTCCGCCAAACCCAAATCCGAGATACCGCTGGGATTATTGTCGCTGAAATTCAGTGGGAAGGACGCTGTCCACATTTTACGATCGACGGCCAGAAGATAGGGGGGTTGCAAGATTTGTTCGGTACTTCAAGCGCCCGCTTTATGTGAGCTCTGTTTTGTTCAAATGGTTTCTCCCTTCTCAATCGACACCAGGCCCAAGATACTTGCTATCCCTACTAAATACGACCCAAATTACATTTGGACTGCAACACCGAACTCCCTGAAAGTAAGCGATGCCATAGTTTCTGAACCTTCTGCCTGCTCTTACCTCAACCTCAGTTAGTGGATTATGCCACCAACGAAGTCAAGGGGACCTTCCATCAAAATGTCCTCCGACTCCCCTGTTCTTACAAAGCTCTCCAGCATCGACTTTCTGTAGGCGTACAATCGCCGACTCTTCTTCAATCTGGCTCTGATCTCCTTTTATCAAAGTCACTCTCTAAATCTCCATCACGCATCTTCTCGTCGTCTTCATCGCCCTCACCGACACCGAAGACAATCTTCAAAGAAGCGCCGATGCAATCCGTGTTTGTCTCTATCCCTGGCCTTGGCTCAAACTTCCTTGAATTCACGACACATCCGAAGACAAACAACGGCGAGATTATTCGTGAGTTTCTCTTCAGCCCTCACACCCTGGTTCTGTCCTCAGATATCTCCCATCAGTGTCTTTCCTTATCGTGGAGATTCTCCGGCGCGGGAGGTTCAACCTTGCGCCGTACACTTTCGATAACCTCCCAGTGTGTCAACTCAAAGAAGCTCGTAATCGTTTCCTTTGCCGAGTGCGAAGGAACACTGTTTGAGCTCAAGATCTGTGCTTGAACTTCCTGGCGTTTCAAAGCTTCTTAAGATCCACTTGATTTTATTCTCATTATTTTAGGGTGATGTATACCCCACGCCGCACTCGCTGGGTCTTTTGTTCTTTCGATACCCCTGTATCTATAGTGCCTTTCTGTATCAATTACATTTTTCCAGGCTCTATTCATCATGTTTACCAATTACTGTCAATGTTCGCGGACAAGGGCGAGACAACAGTGTCACACAAGTGACACAAATCAATAAAAGATACTTTTTCTTCCAGTGGCCTTGAAAAATGGTCGTAGCATGCTCACCGCAAACCTCCCAGCCATCTGTCAAACGAAAAAATCGTAGAAAGCTACATAAAAAGCCAGGCGTCATAGCTCCTGTTTCTTCCTCATACACCGAACCTTCAAATTTAGAGCTCGCAGACATTACCGAAACACTCTCCCAACCCATCGACACTTCCTCGCTATTTGCATCATCGAAACAACCGCCTTCCAAGAATGCGAATGACGATGATGAGCTCATGATCGATGCCTCCGTACCCACTTTTACTGCCCCTTCCGCTGCTCCCATTTTTCCTCCAGCTGCACCTTCAAAAAGCAAAAGCAAGGCCCTTCTAGCCCCTGAATCACGTAGAGTCCCCATGCCTCCGCATCGGATGTCCCCTCTCAAAAAGGATTGGGTAAACATTTTCGGGCCTCTAACAGAGATCTTGGGATTGCAAGTGCGGATGAATGTGCAAAAGAGATGCGTCGAGATTAGGGTGTGTAATGCTTACTTCTGTATTTTTTTCGTCGAGCATCCTTACACACCCGGATGAGCCAGACTTCAAAGTTTACCAAAGACATCGGAGCGATTCAGAAAGGTGCTGATTTTGTCAAAGCATACGCACTCGGTTTCGATGTCAATGTCTGTTAAGCCAATTGACTTATTATTCCTACATTATTAACCAAATCGATTCTCTCAATAGGATGCTATCGCCCTCCTGCGCATGGATGACCTATATCTCGACTCCTTTGAAATCAAAGATGTCAAATCTCTCCAGGGCGACCATCTCTCTCGGGCTATCGGTCGTATCGCCGGCAAAGACGGCAAAACAAAGTTCACCATTGAGAATGCCAGCCGGACGCGCATCGTCCTTGCAGACTCGTGAGCTGATGGCCCTCGGTCGCTTGATCATGCATTGACTATCATATTCTTCCAGCAAAATACACATCATGGGTTCCTTCCAAAATATCAAAATTGCTCGAGATGCAATCGTTTCTCTCATTCTAGGGTCTCCACCAGGCAAGGTCTATGCTGGATTGCGGACAATAAGCAGCCGCATGAAACAAAGGGCACTCTGACAACTGTACATTAATCTTAAATTTGATTGGTCTACGAATGATATTGGATAGGAAGAACCACTAGAGTTAGGGATAGTGAAAGGCTGACTCAGTTTACACTCAGTCTATGTATGATTAATGATGCTGGTTCATTCATCAGTACATACCAGAGAACTTGTCCGTCATGAACTCACTTATCAATCGCAGCCTGATCTACAGGCGGCTCTCTAGGTCCAACCATAACCTTGAAACCTTCACTTGGGACACCGTTTATGAGCACAAAGAACCACCCTGGTCCTGGAGGATAGATCCGCTCATTTGGCGGGGAGGTTACACGGAGCTCCTGAACATCCCCTTCCATACCCACTACCAACCATACAAGTCTAGAGTTCATGTGTACACTGTGCGAGACAAAACCGAAGTCCATAAGAGCAACTGTAAGAACACAAAAAATTCAATACAACACCAAAAAAGTCATCCACGCATACCTTTGACCTGTTGACCTTCTTTCACCGGTCCGTCCAACCTGATAACGAATTCGTCTCCGAACTCTACACTGTGAGGAGCCTTTTTAATAACCGGCCTATCTAGCTGCATGTATGGCGGGCTCAACCACTCAACTCGATATTCTGTGGCATACTTAACCTCGCTCCGGTCGAAATTAGGATTACTTCCTGCGATCATGATATCACCCCTCGGCGTTAACGTTGCCACGCTATGGTATAGTCTTGGAATTGAACTAGTAGGCATATAGTCACCACGGTAAAAACGCTTTCCATCTGGTGCGTGAGGGTCATAGACGACTGGTGTGAAAACTGGGTTATCTGCATTAGATTGTCCAACTTGTTGTTTGACATTTTGGTATCCTGCGACGCCACTCTTTGCCCCATTGACAATGACAATCTCACCAGTCGGTAGGATTACCGCATCCGGCATCACTCGTGGTTCAGGCATCTGTTCAACTTGCCAACCCCGAGAAATACCCTGTTCTGTCAAAACCATCTGAGCACACTGAGCTGAAGCAGAATCTTGCGATGAGAGCTGCTGGGGCGGTGCTTTATCGTCCAAAGTAGAGCCACCACAAATCAAGACCTCGGGAGTATAATCATTTTCAGGAGACAATGGGAGCAGAAGACCGACCCCAGTCATAGGATACGTGACGCGGACGCCATTGGGAAGAGAGGGTAGCCTCTGTTCAGTATTTTCCCTCCAGTTGTAGATCATAGCTTCAGTATTAGCAGCAATGAAAAGCTTGCCATCAGGTAACAAGAATGCCATAGGGAATAAATTCGCATTAAGGGTATCCCTGAGAAACCGCATAGGTATCGGCATACCATTAGACCCGTGAATGGCCTTGGGTGGCCAAAATTCATATGTGGGATTGTTCATGTCTGGATTGTTGATGTAATCACCTCGCGTTGAACCACCAATGATGATTGCACTTCCATCATCAAGCCTAACAGCTGTTGGATACCACCTTGGGCTTGCCATGTGAATTCTTGATGGATTCTCGTATATCTCACATTTTCTTCCACTCTCTGAGTCACAGGGTTGAAATAGACGGATGGCTTGCAGTCCATTAGAATCGTCAAAGCCAGATTTGTCAACACCATTTCCTCCAATGTTAAGTAGGGTACCGTTCGACAAGAATGTGCCGCCTGCACAGAACGAATTGCTCTTCATTTCGAGGGGTTGGACTTCATCTGTATTGAGATTATAGAGAGCTCCCCAGGCACCATGTCCAGAGATATTGAGAGGGTTATGTTCCACTTTGTCGATGATGATGGCATGAGTCGAGGACACAACTGCTAGCTGCATGGCATTTACTCCAGTCGTTCCGCGCTGTACTAGATTCCATCGTGGGCGCGAAGAGCCTTCACCAGTCGGAAACAGTCTTCTACGTTTTCGCCCCAGATTCCGATTAAGTCCCATGAGAGGTTTCTGAATATTCAGTGTTGATAAGTTATATCCAAGAGTGACCACGAGTGCATCTATGTCCAGGGTGCTAGTGGTGAGCTTGTGGGCAGGTAGTTGGCCAAGATTAACGATCTTAATTGTATGTTTCCCGTCTTCGAGATCTGACCGATAGAAAAGCCTTTGCTGCTTTCTTGAAATTGCCGTATCACAGAATAGATTCACTTCTTCCTCCTCTCCGTCTAAATTTATTTGTGCGTGCCCATGGAACCTGTCGCATTCACCCAACCACTCTATTCCGGTACCAGAGAAAGACAACGAGAAGGATGCGCCGCGTTCTCTTGTTTTGCGTGAAGAACCAGAGAAGTAGAGATCCGACCGCGACATGGTCCATTTTCCTTCATAACGAAGATTCGGAGAGTCATGGATTTCCGATCCAAAAGAGACCAAGGGGAACATATTATCAGAGTTTTCCATGAATTTTACTGATGGATAACGCATCCAGGCATTTCGTTGCGCATTGACGCCACCTGCAGCGAGAAAAAGCGCAAGGTATTCTCTAATGAAAGAACGTAAATGGACCATTAGGGCGAACAGAATATCGACCTAAGAGCTACCCAGGAGCAAGAAAAAATGGTGGGCGGGTATTAGTTCAAGGACAAATAGACGACAACATGACAACATATCCTAGAGTAAGACAACAGGTTGGCGAAGAGAAATGGTGCTCTCATTTGTCATTGGTAGTGAAATGATACCAATACATT
>Ga0153999_1000992_pt1 | contig 11657 bp, 10 predicted proteins | sample TSNC083MetaG_FD_104675 | JGI IMG/M metagenome (GOLD analysis project Ga0153999, IMG submission 104675) | Attine ant fungus gardens microbial communities from North Carolina, USA - TSNC083 MetaG | ecosystem: Host-associated > Fungi > Mycelium > Unclassified | place: USA: North Carolina, Lumber... | reverse complement strand
TTTTTTAGTTGGAGTTGAAGATAACTCCATCACACTGGAATGAAAGTGTAGTAAAAAACTACTTACTACCATTATAAAGGAGGAACGATAGTTTGACTACCCGCCCAATATTTAAGCGCTTACGATATTAGTACAAATATGAAATTATTAGTATTTATAACTATACCAATTATAGTGTCTATCGGCTTCTACCCAATCTGGAGATATGCTCAAACTTTTGCCGCGTTAATAGTGATGGTAATGAATTTCTTTGTTATTCCAATTTACCTATTAATTATCATAAGTAAATTTGGGATATCATATAACATTAGTTTGTTAATCTGTATTCCTATATGCTTATTAATAAATACCGTTTCTGTTTTTATACAATATTGGAATTGGGGGCACAATACAGGGTTACTCTTGTCACCAGATTCAACAACTGTCATGATTTTTCAATTGGAATTATTATCTTCAACAATAATATTAATTATTGGTTCAATAATAATCTCAATAATAAAGTTGAAAATAAAATAAAGCTATCATGTTTTAGCAAACTCATTAATATTGAAGATATTTCGAAAGTGATTGGTTAGCTTATACTAATTATTATATAAGGATAGATTTTATGGAGAATGCCTAAACGGGCTAAATTTATAGTCTAAATAGACATTTTTAAAAATGTAGTACTGTATAGAAGCAGACTTGGTATGCTGAAATAGAGTTGGGATTATTCCGCACTGCTTTTTAAATACTCCTTTATCCTTATGCTATCTGATAAATGCATCATTTGATGCCGAGTTAACGGCAATAGAATCAGTCCTGAGACGGTTTTTTTCCCCCAAAAGTCTTTCAGCCACAGCGATCCTTTCTTTTCAAGTAATCCTCCTTCAGAAATCAATCGCTCTAGGTATTCAGAATTTGGTTTTCTCCTCAAATCATCAGGCGTTAATGACTTCAAAGTCTGACGTGTCTGACAGCCTACCCTATTGCGATAATTTATTAACTCGCTCTTATTTATTCTTTGGCTGAACTCAATTATTTCATTATCTTTCATAATATTACCAGTATCTTTGATAGTTACATTCAGCTTTTGCATCCAATCGTCATTAAAGATTTGTCCTTGCTCTGCAATAAGTAGATTACCGGTCAAGTCTTCTATTCTAGTAATATGCCATAGATGCCAAGCAATTGTCTCATCTTTTTTTGTCGGCATCACGCTATAATCTTTATCAGCTAGACCATCCAGAAGATCATCGCCAAAGGTAGCAGTACTGCTGGTTGAAACAACTTTAGTGTGTGGTATAGCGTGGATCTCGAGCGCGAGTGTAATAGCAGATTCAAAATTCTTTGGAGACTTAATTAGTTTTCGAAGCTGTTCTATCTTAGGGTTCCAGTCCTTTTCTATATCTAACATAACAAATACTCCTTACTTTTTTTTATTTGGTTAAAATTTACGGCAATATTTGGTAGACAATGTAACGAATCATTTAGATGTGTTATCACCTTTTATTACAATTAAGTCTTCTCTTGCGGAAAGTATGCCTGTTTTATCATTGCGGTTGGTTTTTAATATGTACTCGTTTTTTTGATCAAAACGCACAGATGTCCTTTTTGTGTATATTCCGGTAGATGGAAGTGTTTCGTCCAGAATTATACTTGCTTTATACTTACTGATGATTTCGTATATATTTAAAAGTCCAACGCCGCTTCCGCCTTCATCCTTACGTGTCGTAATCTGTTTCAAACCAAAATACCTTAGAACATCATAATTAAAATAATCACCACTGTCATAAATTTGAAATACATATTGATTCTCGATAAGATCAATGCTAATCAATATTCTTTTCGTGGTGCCATAACTTGCCGAAATGATAGAGTTGTCAATAATTTCAGCCAGCAGCGTATTTAAATCACTTTCGCTGATCACGGTTTGAATAAAATACTTTAGATTCGCTTGTACCGTTAAGTCGGTCGCAACCTTCGCCCTCGTCGCTTTGGCGGATAAATAAGTAAATAAAGAATCGAGGGAGGAGATACCAGTAACAGGAAGATGTTTCGTCTCTATTTCTATTTCGCTTAAGATGCCCTTACGGCTATTTGACAGACCCTTCAAATCTTCAAGTAACTTTCGCGCTGTTTCCGCTAATTCAGTAGATTCATTGTTTGTTTGGGATTTGAGTAATTTAATAATAGCCATTTCCATGGCGGGTATCAATTTATTATCCTGATGGATTAGTTTTCCTAAGGCGCTGTTTTGTTGTTTTAATTTTTCAATGTATTCGTCTCTTTCTTTAAGTGTATTTTGAAGAGCTAAATAATCTGCATCACGCTTCCGTTTTAAATATGTATTGGTTAACCATTTCTGCCACCATATTACAATATAAACAGTACATACGATAATGAAGGTAAATGGAAGTATGTAAATAAAACTTGTACCATCGTTATTAATTAATGTAACAATGCTGCATACGGCAAGAATGGCAATTGTTGTGCCAGTGCGGTCAGTTGCGTTTTCTGTTAAGAAAGGCATACCATTTTTGAGACGTCTTATACGGAAAAGTAATATTAGCATTATAAATTCAAGGATGATAGAAATCAATAAAATATACATTATCTTTGAAATAGATCCTAAACCAATGATATAAAGAATTATGCTGCTAATCATTGCGGATATTACAAAGGCAGAATTGCTAATTCCCCATGCTAAAATAGCAGTAATTAACGAAAGCCGGAATTCCGTTCTAGTATAAATCGTAATTATTATAGTAAAAGGGATAACCATTAAAGTTAAACCTATGTATGAAAACAAAGACCGGAAAATAGTAATCACTCCAGAAAGTACCAGCGATGAGAGTGAATAAAGTAGAAACTGGTATTTTGCATGAATACTTAGATTTAATAATTTATTATAAATATAAAAGGCAAAAAAGATAATAAAAAAATATTTGATAAATATTTCAAACATATGAAACCTCCGTAAGGATAAAAAATAATAAAACTTCAAAGAAAAGGAATCTTAAAATCTAAACGAAAAATTTGGTGAAAAGTATTATTCTATCATTCATAAGGATAGGAGGGATGCAAGATGAAAACAATTTGGAAAATGTTTCTTAGTGTAGTGGCCTTTTAAGGTTGATCTAATAAGGGCTGTGGAATTTATGACAGCCCTTATAAAAACATTACCATAATCGTAACAATTATAACTCTGTAGTGAAGTCAAAATAAACTGATTTCGAATTGATGTTTATCAAGTTTAAAATCATTTTACATATGGCCATTTAATAACAATTTTCGGTTTGTGTATATTGAAGAAGTGAACAAAAAAATTCATATGCTACCAATCACATATTTTATTTACTTCCTAATAAATTATATTTAATAATCTAGTAAATAGCAATAATTTCCAAATCATTTAAAATATTTAAAATAGCCATCCAACAAAAACCAACAAATCCCAACAAAAAATCTACCCCGCTCGACATTTATGTCCAATTAAACATAAAAATCGCCCTAAAATCTTAAAAAAGATTAGGGCAAATTTTTTTATCTGGTCAATAATCGTCAATTATTTATTCCTTACATATAGTCAGTTCTAATCATATTCGCATAATAATGCACAAATTCAGTCTGCGTCGGCATAGCCCGCTCAGGAGACAAGCGAGCAGTGTAATGCTTACACAACGTATCAACATCATTTGTTTTCCAAGCTCTGGTAATAGCATTCTGCATGGCGCGTTCTATGCTGGCATTGGACTTTTTATACCTTTCGGCAATAATAATACAATAATTTCGCTCCGTGCCATCCAGAACTATCATAATAGCATCGATCAAATATTTATAACCTACTGATTTTGGATTTATTCCAATTATATTCAGTTCATTCTGTATTCTTTTTGTAATCCGCTTCTTTTTCTGTGAAGGTGCTTCCGGAGAGCTCTGGGGAGAAACATTGCTATAATATTTACTGAAAATGGAATCCGATATAGTCAGCAGGAATGTGATAACACCCTGCGCGGAATAATCAGACTGATGTTTTGAAAAGATAAAGTCAGCCCCTAATTCACGCACTTGATCATAAGTTACCGTACTGGTATTATTCGTATTAACTAAAATATACGGTGAAATGTCTAAGGAAGCATCTCTTAATGCCTGCAAAAAGGCAATTCCATTGCCGCGACCCATATGAAGTTCTAAATCCAGAATAATAGCATGAGGCAGATATTCTTTTACATAGTCCATAGCTGTTTCTGAATTGTCGGTAGCGGCTGCTAAAACCGCATTTTCTGTCGCTTCTATACAAATCCTCATATCCTCGCGCTCGGCTGGATTATCCTCAATTAGTAAAATAATAAGTTCTTTTTCCATAATCTTAACTCCCACTGGATTTATCTTATATACCCTGGTTTATCCGATGACTAACCAGCCCTAATACCCCAAGCCTCGTGGGGCGGTGGAATAAGGGCTGCTAAGTCCCTGGATTGGTTCAACTAAATTCAGTGGGAGAAAAAAACTCCCTCTGAACCAAGTTTCACTTTATACTTATCATTATATTTAATTATTCTGTAAATAGCAACATTTATCAGCATAAATGTCGTCAATATATGCCAGTGTTTAGAACACTATCAGAAAAAAAGTCAAATTCCTTGTATCAAATGGATGAAAACGGTCGAAAATAAGGATTTTACATATAATCAGTTTTAATTAAATTCGCATAATAGTGGACAAATTCCATTGGTGACGGAGCTCCCCGGTACTCAGACAGGCGGGCGGTATAGTGTTTGCGCAATATTTTAATATCATTAGTCCGCCAGGCATTGTTGATCGCGCGCTGCATGGATCTTTCAATACTGGTTTCGTTTCGATTATATTTTTCGCCAACTTCAATACAATAATTGCGATCCATTCCATCTAAAACGCATAGGATTGCATCAGTCAGGTACTTAAATCCAACTGATCCGGGATTGATTCCAATCAGGTTTAATTCGGCTTGGATACGATTTTGAAGTCTTTGCTTTTTCCGGGCCGGTGATTCGGGCGCAATTTTCGCAATTGTATTTTGGGCAAACTTCTTTATAATGGTATCGGATATCGTTAACAGGAAAGAGACAACAGTTTCAGCAGAATAGTCGGCCTGATGCTTGGAAAAGATAAAGTCGGCACCGTATTCACGCGCTTGATCGTGTGTCACTGTACTGGTGTTGCTTGTGGTGATTAGTATATAAGGCGAAACATCTAAAGCCAGGCTTTTCAAATTCTGAAGAAATGAAATGCCGTTGCCGCTTCCATGATGAAGTTCCAGATCCAGGACGATGACATGAGGGATACGTTCCTTTAGTAGTTCTAACCCCTCTTCAGTTCTGGCAGTGGCAGCTGTTAAAGTTATATTTTCACTGGAGTCGATGCATTCAACCAGGCGCTGGCGTTCTGAAGGGTCAGCTTTAATTAATAAAACGGATAGTTCTCTGTTCATAACTACTCCTAAAAATGCGTTTTCTTGTATTATATTTGTTAATTTAACAAAAAGCAACAAAATGTAACAAAAATTGCAACGAAAACTAATTTCATTATTGTGTGAGTTAGTTTATACTAAATTAGAATTCTCATAAAGAGAACTTAACCCCTAACTCCTGGCAGCTCGCCAGGTACAAAGAGCGAGAGACATAGTCTTCTCGCTCTTTGTACGTATGCCGGCGGGTTTTGTATAAAATGTTATGAAATCGGAAATACTCTTCCCAAAACATGGAAGGAGATTAGCATGACAAAGAAAAAAGATAAACCAATCATATTAAGTGAGATCGAGCCGGAGGAGAAATTAAAGTACGAAATCGCTGAAGAATTGGGGTTATTAGATAAAGTTTTGAATGAAGGATGGAGATCCCTTACCTCAAAAGAGAGCGGCCGGATAGGAGGACTAATTACAAAAAGGAAACGAGAATCGCAAAAAAGATAACAATATTGTTAATTAGTATGAAGTTTTTGGTGTAAAGGTTGAAAAACCACCCGGCGTTTGCTATAATCGTTTAACTGAAGAAGAGGGATATTTATGAATAAAAAGATTAATGTATTAGATGTAATGATAGACGATTTTACAGCAAAAGAAGCAATGCGGAAAACGGTGGATTATATGCAGAGTGAACCGACGGATATTATTGGAATCATAACTGCTAATAACCTGATGGAATCATCTGAAATTGAAGGCTATAAAGATAATGTTGAACAGTTTGACATGGTGATTGCCGGTGATGTTTCGGTGCTGGAAGCAGCTGGTGTGGATGAGGGATCAAAGCTGAAGGAAATAGAAACGCAGCTTTATTTAAAGATGGTTCTGCGTTATCTGAGTAAACACCGTAAAAAAGTATTCCTTCTGGTAAGTAACGAAATAGCATGCTCGAAAATACAGGATTATCTGAAAAGTAATTACCGCAGCATAAATATTGCCGGGAGTATCGTTGTGCGGGAAAATGAGACGGCTGACGATATGATTATTAATGATATTAACGGCAGTGAACCTGATTGCGTAATTGCGATTCTGAACTCTCCGATGCAGGAGGAATTTATACTTAAGAATCGAACCCTTGTTGATACCAGAGTTTGGCTGGCGCTTAGTAATACTATAATATCTGTAAAAAAGGCAAAAAAGAACCGGTTCCGACTCATGGATTTTATTACCGGCCGTGCACTAAAGCGGGAGAATGATAAGTTAAAAAAAGCAAGTTGGAAGACCGTCAATGAGCACGGATATTGAGTTTGTGAACTATGTCCAGACAGTTAAAACTTAAGATTTTCTAAAAAAAGCGAGGAAATGCATAAAAATAGTGCGTTTCCTCTTTCTTTTTTTGTTGATATGTATTAAGATAGTACGTGAGCAAAAAAATGCGAGCAATAAAGGTAAGAAAAAATTTGTGAAAGATGTATATGAGTGGAGGAAAATAACATGATATCAAACCAAATACTTCAGAATACAATCGAAGGACTAAAGAATATTACCAGAATAGACTTGTGCGTCATGGACATTGATGGTAAAGTATTGGCGACGACTTCGAATCTGGATAATTATGAAAGTGCAGTATTGTCTTTTGTGGAATCACCGGCTGACAGCCAGGTCATTCAGGGACACCAGTTTTTTAAGGTATTCGATGACCATCAGCTGGAATATATTCTGTTAGCCAATGGCGGCAGTGATGACGTATATATGGTAGGTAAGATGGCAGCGTTCCAGATACAAAATCTGTTGGTTGCATATAAAGAGCGATTTGATAAAGATAACTTTATTAAAAATTTGTTGCTGGATAACTTATTGCTGGTTGATATTTACAATCGTGCTAAGAAATTACATATTGACACGGAGGTCAGACGTGTTATCTTTATTATTGAGACTGTGCACGAAAAAGATACCAGTGCGCTTGACAGTATGCGCGGCCTGTTGGGGAGTCATTCAAAAGATTTCATCACCGCCGTAGATGAGAAGAATATCATTGTAGTTAAAGAAATCAGCGACAGTGACGGCTATGAGGAGTTAAAGAAGCAAGCACAGGAATTTCTGGAACTGCTTAAAGAAGAAGGGGAAGAAGGGGCTCACATTGCTTTCGGAACCATTATCAACGACATTAAAGAAGTATCAAAGTCTTATAAAGAAGCAAAGCTGGCACTTGATGTCGGAAAGATTTTCTTCAATGATAAAGATGTCATTGCATACAGTCAGCTTGGCATCGGCCGATTGATCTATCAGCTGCCGATTCCGCTATGTAAGATGTTTATCCGTGAGATTTTTGAGGGGAAATCACCGGATGAATTCGATGATGAGACATTAGCGACTATCAATAAGTTTTTTGAAAATAGTCTGAATGTTTCGGAGACGTCACGCCAGTTGTATATCCATAGAAATACGTTGGTATATCGGCTGGATAAGCTTCAGAAGAGTACCGGGCTTGATCTGCGGGTTTTTGAAGACGCCATTACCTTTAAGATTGCGCTCATGGTGGTGAAATATATGAAGTATATGGAGACACTGGAGTATTAATAATTAGGAGGAACATATGATTCAATTAAAGGGAGTAACAAAAGAATATTCAAAAGGAATTGCTGCGCTTCACGAAGTGGATCTGCAGATTGAGCAGGGCGAATTCGTTTTTGTTGTAGGGGACAGCGGTTCGGGTAAGTCTACATTGATCCGTCTGCTAATGAAAGAACTGGATCCCACTTCGGGCACTATAGTCGTGAACGGACAGAACTTAAACCGTATGAAACATCGTCATATACCGAAGTATCGCCGTTGCCTTGGCGTTGTATTTCAGGATTTCCGGCTGCTGAAGGATCGTAATATTTATGAAAATATTGCATTTGCGCAGCGGGTAACCGAAAAATCAACCAGGGTAATTAAGCAAAAAGTTCCGGCAGCGTTATCGCTGGTGGGATTGGCGCAGAAATATAAGTCTTATCCGCAGGAACTTTCGGGAGGGGAACAGCAGCGTGTGGCAATTGCCCGAGCGGTAGTAAATGAACCGGTTATCTTACTGGCAGATGAGCCGACCGGGAATCTGGATCCCACTAACTCATGGGAGATTATGAAATTGCTTGAAGAGGCAAATGAACGAGGTACGACTGTTTTGGTTGTTACTCATAATCAAGAAATCGTCAATGAGATGCAGAAACGGGTTATTACGATGAAAAAGGGAAGCATCGTAAGCGACGAGATAAAAGGTGGGTATAGAAATGAAGATTAGTACGATTGGATATACAACAAAGCAGGGATTCAAAAATATCGCCAGGAATAAAATGTTTTCCCTTGCCTCCCTGGCAACAATGTCGGCGTGTATTTTTGTGTTTGGACTATTTTTTGCAATTATATTAAACTTTAATCATATTGTTCAAAAGGCCGAAGAACAGGTTGCAATAACCATCTTTTTTGAAGATGAGATTACGCAGTCGCAGGTAAATGATATCGGGGAGAAAATGGCAGCAGAACCCGGTGTGACCGAGGTGAATTACATATCTGCAGAAGATGCCTGGGATAGTTTCAAGGAAGAATATTTCGGCGAAAACAGCGACTTGGCGGACGGATTTAAAAATGATAACCCGCTGTCCGGATCCGATAGCTATGAAGTGTTTATGGAAGGCCCGGAAAAGCAGACGGAAGTGGTGGAATTCGCCGAAAGCCTGGATGGAGTCAGAAAAGTGAATAAGTCGGATACTGTAGCTAAGACACTGAGCAGTGTTAACCGGTTGGTCGCTTATGTCTCGATTGCAATTATAGCAATTCTGCTGTGTGTATCAATATTCCTGATCAGTAATACTGTTACCATGGGGATTGCGGTCAGACGCGAAGAAATTGCAATTATGAAATATATCGGAGCAAAAGATGGATTTGTCCGGGCACCGTTTGTAATTGAAGGTATCATCATCGGACTTTTCGGTGCGGTCTTGCCGCTGATATTGCTCTACTTCCTGTATAATAAAGCGATCTTATATATTATGGAGAAATTTCAACTGCTCAGTAACATTATTGATTTTCTGCCGGTATCGAATGTGTATGAAACCTTACTGCCGGTAGGATTGGTATTGGGAATTGGTATCGGTTTCCTGGGCAGTGCTTTAACAATACGCAAACACTTAAAAGTTTAGGGGGGGCACGATATGAGAAAAGTTCTTAGTTTTATGTTAATCGGTTTATTGGTACTTTCAATAACTCTGCCGGTACAGGCGGATACAATTGAAGAGAAGAAACAACAGGCTGAAGAACTGGAAGATCAGAAAAAAGCAGCGGAAACAGAGCAGGCCTCCCTAAATGAAGAATTAAGCGGCATCATAGCGGAGATGAAGCAGACGGAAGAAAATCTGACCAATAAGCGATTGGAGATTCAGACGGCAGAAGAAGAACTTGATGAAGCTAAGATAAATGAAAACGAACAGTATGAAGCGATGAAGCTGCGGATCAAATTCATGTATGAAAATGGCAACGCAGAATATTTTGAAATTCTTTGTGAAGCGGAAAGTATTGCCGATCTGCTGAATAAAGCGGAGTATATTTCCAAGATTTCGGAGTGTGATCGCGACCTGCTGGTTCAATTCCAGGACTTGGTTAAGGAGGTAGAAGAAAAAGAAGCTGCCCTTAAAGAGGAAGAAGAAGAACTGCAGACGCTTCAAACTACACTGGTTGAACAACAAGCGCAGGCAGAGCAACTGCTTGCCAGTAAAAACATTGAAATTGCTAATTTGCAGGAGGCAATCGGTGAGAATGCCACCGAGCTTCAGGCGTTGATTAACGAGGCGAATGAAGCGGCGAAAAGGCAGGCAGAGGCGGCAGCGGCGGCAGCGGCTGTGGTGAGTGATTCGTCTGCAGGATCAAGCGTCATCTCAGGATCCGGTGTTCTTTCGCATCCGTGTCCGGGATATTCCCGAATATCCAGTGGATTCGGGTACCGGGATGCACCAACGGCAGGAGCAAGTACGTTCCATGGCGGACTGGATTTTGCAGCAAATAGCGGAACTCCGGTATACGCAGCGGCGGGTGGTACCATAACAACATCTAGATTTAGCAGCACTGCCGGGAATTATATCATTATCAACCATGGTGACGGTATGCAGACTGTTTATATGCACATGAGTGCCCTGTATGTGAGCGAAGGATCCACAGTATCCCAGGGGCAGAATATCGGCGCGGTTGGTACCACCGGAGTCTCGACGGGACCGCATCTGCACTTTGAGGTGCGGATGAATGGAACAAAAGTTGATCCGAGTTATTATTTATAGAATGGAATTTAATATATGACAGAAAACAGTAAATTTTGGCGAGGGGCACTTTGTGGTGCCCTCGTTATGTTAGTAATTGCCGCAGCGGGTACTGCCGTTTGGGGATTCGCTGAGAGCAGAAACAGTAATACGGATGCGGCAGATGAGGGTATCCAAAAGAAGATTAAACAAATTGACAGTTTAATCAGCGAATCTTATCTGTATGAAGATGAAATAGACAGCGAGAAGCTGCGCGAAGGACAGCTCTCTGGCTATGTGAATGCATTGGAAGACCCTTATTCAGTTTATTATGATGAAGATGCTACGAATGATCTGCTGGAATCTACGGAAGGCGAATACAGCGGTATTGGTGCGGTTTTATCACAGAACACGGACACGATGCTGATTACCCTTGTAACGATATATAAAGGTTCGCCGGCTGAAGAGGCTGGTCTGAAGGATGGTGACATATTATATAGAGTAAATGACGAAGATATCACCACCCAGACTGTTACAGAAGTCGTTACTCAGATTAAGGGTAAAGAAGGATCAGATGTGGAATTAACGGTTCTTCGCGGTGAGACTCAAGAAGAAGTCACCGTAACAGCGACCAGAAGAACAATTGAAGTGGAAACGGTCACATGGGAGATGAAGGAAAACAATATCGGGTATATCAAGGTAACCGAGTTTGACAAAGTGACTTTAGATCAATATCAGACAGCGCTGGATGAATTGACAGCTCAGGGTATGGAAGGACTGGTTGTGGATCTGCGCAGTAATCCGGGAGGTAATTTAACGACGGTATGTCAAATGCTGGACTTAATGCTGCCGGAGGGAACGGTGGTGTACACTGAAGACAAAAAAGGTGAACGAACCACTGCAACTTCGGACGAAGAACATCAATTTACCAAACCCATGGCGGTGTTGGTTAATCAATACAGTGCCAG
>Ga0153999_1000990_pt1 | contig 11675 bp, 10 predicted proteins | sample TSNC083MetaG_FD_104675 | JGI IMG/M metagenome (GOLD analysis project Ga0153999, IMG submission 104675) | Attine ant fungus gardens microbial communities from North Carolina, USA - TSNC083 MetaG | ecosystem: Host-associated > Fungi > Mycelium > Unclassified | place: USA: North Carolina, Lumber... | reverse complement strand
TGGTTCCACCAAATGAAGCCCTTTATTGGCCAAATCAGTTTTTATTTAGAACGTACACTGGTTTAAATGTGACCATGGAGATCTTTGATATTAACGCGTTGAATAAAGAAGAAAGTGAGTTAATGAAGTCTAATTATTACCATGACATTTATGTAAAAGATTCAGAAGTATTTGTTCATGTTAAATAATCTTGAAATAAAAGTAATATCAAGGCAATTGAAAGGCCGGGGTAGATACTGTAAAATAAAAATAGCTATTTCAGATTTAACTATTTTCTTACAGACTGAATAAATTGATTGTTCAGTTCTATGAGTACTTGTTAGAAATGAAAGGCTAAAATAAGTTATAACCTAAGAGACTGTCTCCCCCCAAGAGACAGTCTCTATTATATATTTAACTCATTTTTTTGGTTAAAATGAAATAGCTAAGAACCGAAGAAACTTCAATCCTAACAGTATTATGGTTTTTTAGGATGGGATAAACGTTAAATAGGGATTTTGACAATAAATAACTTTAAATATTGTTATTATTGTAATAAATAAAAAAAGAAAGTAGGGAGTTAAACATGGAAATTACTTTTTCTAAAAAATCAAAGCTCTTCTGTCTGGCAATGTCGTTATTGATGGTATTGAGTCTATTTGCCAGTGCTGGTACAAGTGTATATGCTAGTGAATTAGATAATGAGATTAGCAAAGAAGATAAGGCTATATTAGACAACATAGACGTCAATTCATTTTATTCAGATGCAAACAAAGGATTGGATGAATTCTTTTCAAAAGCTGTTTCTGTAAATCCTACAAACGGAAAGTTTATTGTAAATGAAAATGGTATTAAAGATATGTTTGGCAGTGGAGTTGAATATAAAGCTATTTTAGACTTCATAGAATTTTTTAATGATGATAACAACTTCAATGAACTTGGTAGATTTGAGTTTAGAAATAATATTAGTACATTGGCACAAGGTGCTATACCGATACAACCTCGTGCTGGTGGAGCATTAGCTAAATGTGCTGTAGATTGGGCTAAAAATACATTTGGAGTGGGTATTAGTGTAGCAGCATTTAAATCCGTGCTGAATACTTATGGTTTTGCTAGGGCAGCAGCATGGTTAGCAGGGAAGGTAGCTTCTGCTGCCGGGAGAAATGTAGCTGCTGTTTTGACATTAGTGTACACAGCGATGACTTGCGCTCCTATAGAAGCTGAATAAAAAAAGAAGGGCTAAACTTTAGCCCTTCTTTTTTCTTGCCAAATCAGTAGTAATGCAGAAATTACACTAATTATTCCTGTGACGTAAAAGATATTTTTTGAGATTATTGCTGTATTAGACATGAAAAAAATTTTTATTAAAATAATCAAAAACAAAAATAGAGACCATAAGCGAACAACCTTATCAAAGAAAACTATTAGGGTATTAGAAATATTATCGTTGTTTTTCATAAATTGCTGGTCCTTTCTAAATTAGATTATATCTAGCCTGTTTATTTTAGTATATATTAATAGTGTTACTTCTGCAAAAATTCAATAATATATAAAGACATTAAAAAAGTATTCTACTATGGTTGTTAGCAATAGCAATGATTTAGGTCTATTTTTTTAAGAACATAATTTAGAAAGATACAGGATATTATTTGCTAAAAATTTTTATAAATGATAAGTTGTTACTGTATAATAAAACGCTTACAAGGAGGGGTTTAATGAAAAAGTTTTTGTTTTTTTTAGGAAGTTTATTGATACTTTTGTTTGTGGGGATTGGTCACTCACCAGGAGTCTTTGCTGATGATTTGAATGATTTGATTAATAAGCAAGTTTTAACTGGTAAAGAATTAGATGATTTTGAAAATGCCGAAAAACAGAATCTTTATAGAAGTAAATATTCTGTAACAAATTATGCGGAATTACAATCTGAATATGATGAGTTGGTATCTGATGGATTTATTGGATCAGATGTTACATTTGATATGTATGTTCAGATGGCTACAACGCCGCCTCCGACAGATCCAGTTGCTCCTGAATTTAGAGGTAAAACTACTCGTGGATTGTCAGATCTGTTGCCAGGAGATTTTTTAGTTACTAACGGAACTTCTTTTGGTGGATTAACTGGTCATGCAGGAATTTATGTGGGTAATGGTTTGGTAATGAGTATTCAAGGTGGAAATTATCACCCTGCAACTATGCACCTAATGGAGTGGATGTATACTTACAATAAAGCTGGTAAGTGGACCAAGGTGTATCGTCCAGCTGGACAGTACAGACCAGCGCTTGCTGCTCAATGGGCAATGAATAATTACAATGGTTCGGGATATAAGTATGGTATTACAACTAATATCTTTGGAAAAAATCCAACATATTGTTCTAAAATTGTATGGCAGGCATATTACTATGCTTCTGCAGCAGCACAAGTAGGAGGAATGAAACAGCCATTAATTGCTGCTCCTTATGATTTACCTAATTATTTCAATAATGTACCCGTTCATACTCAAACTTGGAAAGGCTAACTTAATAGGAGGGATGTCGAGCGTGATTAAATATGTATTAGGTATATCTTGGTTTTTTGTTGCTGTTTTAATTTCATTTTTATTTCTAAGAATAGTGACAGGAGCTAGTAAAATTGATTTACATGGCTATGGGTCTCTAGTGTATATTTTAATTGCGTTGATATATATTATTCTAACAATTTTATTTGGGATATATATGTCAAAAGGATGGTTTTACTTTATTTTAATCCTTGCTATGTTATGTATAATCTCTCCGTTTGCATTGATTTTTTATTTAAATAATTTGTTTTAAATTGCTTTGTAAGACTACATACTATAGTTATAGTATGTAGTCTTATTATTATGTTCCAATGACCCCAAGATAATGATGCATATAAAAGTACCAACAGGATATGCCTTGTTGGTACTTTTTCATATTCCAATTGTTACCAGGTAAACAGTAGGACATTCAAGTTGGGCATACGTCATTTGTGTAAAATATGAGTATACTCAAAATTTATATTTACTAATCCTTAACTAGAAATATTTTATAGTATAAAATTTACATGTAAAATAATGGGACAAAATCAGAGACAAAAACTTTTAGATATTAAGTACCATAGTTATTAAAACGAAAGTTGTTAATCTTACCTATAAGTTGATATTATTAAGAAGGAGAATTTAGTGTTGTTAATTTGGTAAGTAGAAACAACAAATTTATGCTAAAATTGATATAAAGAAAAATATGTACAGTGAAAAAAAGCTATTCTTTGGGATCACATGAACAGTTATTATTTAATTATAAAAAGGAAGTGTTCTTTTTTGGAAGATAAAGAGTGTTCACAATTACTAATAATTGGAAATGGATTTGATTTATGTTGTAAATTAAAATCTACATATGCTGATTTCTATAAGCAACATTTTGATCCTGAGATTATAGAAATATTTAGATCAAATAATATTAATCCAACTTTTGATGAAGATAAGGATTATGTAGGACAGTACGACTTATTAGAACTCATATTGCTAGATACTTACTCGGAGAATGAGAGTGGAGAGATACTTTGGAAAGATATAGAGTCTACAATTGCAGAAAGTGTGAACTTTGACAAACAGTCTTACTTATACAAAATATTACACAAATCAACAGAGCCAAAAATTTGGTTTATGATACAAATGTTGCAGAGAATTCATGGAAAGGAATCGCTGAAGTCTGAGCAATCAATTATCGACATTTTTAAAATGTCTGTTCATAAGTTAGAAGCAAAGTTTAAGGATTATATAAAAAAAGAGATATCAATTGAGGATCCATCATATGATAGTGATTATGTGGAAAATGCAAGAAAGCTATATGATTATCTAACAGAAGATAAATGGTCGGAAACATATGTTATCAATTTCAATTACACATACTTAAATATAACAGAGCCAAAAAAATTTTATGAGTATAGGAATGTTCATGGGCGATATAGTGATGACATTATATTTGGTATAGATACCTCGTCAATAAAAGGCAAAAACAAAGAGTTTCTGAATTTAACTAAAACGTATAGAAAAATGATTCTAGATGCGCAATCTAATTCAGAAACAAAGTCGTTGCCAAAAAATGTAAAATCTATAAAATTTTTTGGTCATTCTTTGGCAAAAGCCGATTATGCATACTTCCGGTCTATATTTGACTTTTATGATATTTATGCTTCAAATGTAGACATTATTTTTTATTATTTCAACTATAACAAAAATCCGGATTTCCTTGAGAAGCAGATTGAAAGTGTATATAGTTTACTTGATGATTATGGACAATCTTTTTCAGGAGATTTAGAGAAGAAGGGGGATAATTTAGTTCATAAAGTGAGCTTAGAAGGAAGATTGAAAATAAAAGAAATGGACGTTAACTATGCAAATAAATTACTTATAGCGAATATCCAAGATAAGATTTAATCCTGAAAAATTTATGCGATTTAACGAGTAAGACACAAGCTAGTTGTGTAATTTTTACCTAAAATCAAACAGGGCAGAAACTTCTCTTTTTCTGGACACCCAGTATATAGTACATGTTAACTTTTCCTTAAAAAAAACTAATAGTCTAGTAAACTTATTGTATTACGAGAGAGGTGAGTAAATGGAATTAGTAATTGATAATATTACAAAAAAATTTGGAGAGAAACTAATTTTTGATAGAGCTAGTTTTCAATTTGAAAAGGGGAAAATTTATGGACTTTTAGGACGGAACGGTGCTGGTAAGACTACTCTGTTTAACTGTATTTCACAGAATGTTTCACTAGATGACGGTCGAATTTATTTAAACGATAAAGACGAACAGATTCAAAACTATGATAATACTGACATTGGGTTTGTTTACACTACACCTCACTTACCAGCATTTATGACAGCGTATGAATTTGTCCGCTTTTTTGTAGATATCAATCGTGAGAAGATTAAGGATATTCAACGTATAGAGGATTATTTACTATCGGTTGGAATCGACAAAGAGGATCATCATCGATTGCTTAAAGATTTTTCCCATGGTATGCAAAATAAGGTTCAAATGTTGGTTTCCTTAATGGTTCAACCACCAGTATTATTATTGGATGAACCTTTAACATCGTTTGATGTGGTGGCGGCTCACGAAATGAAAGAAATGATTATTCACATGAAATCTGCGTCAGTAATTATTTTTTCAACGCATATTCTGCAGTTAGCACAGGATTTATGTGACGAAGTTGTGCTACTGCATCATGGCAAGTTACGAGGGATTCCTGCTAATCGTATTCATGACCAAGATTTTGAAAGGGAAGTAGTGCAGTTACTGTTGGACAAGGAGGAGCTAGTTGATGAAAGTATTAGCTAGTTTTTTTAAAGAAGATTGGCATTATTTTAAGTATAACTTGAGTAAAACACTTAACGGAATTTTCTACTTTTTACGTCGGGTTCCCGGAGTTAAAAAAGTAATCAACGAGCGAGTATACGCGGCTTACGAGTTGAAATGCCTATTGAGCATTCTCTTAACGATTTTGAGTGTCTTATATTCCTTCTTAATAAAAATCTTTGTTTTTGTAATAGTTATTCTCACCCAAATCTCTTTAATAACATTTTTCAAAGGAGACAAGTTTTCTGATGTTTTTTCTAAAATTGATCAACCAATGATGCAACAAGGGGCGTTCCTGTGGCTTTTGTTAGTAGTTGTTATTTGGGGATTTTATAACCACTTTTCAGTGATTACTACGCAAAAATTGATTGATTTTTATACAGCGTTCTCTTTATCACGCAATCAGTTTATCTTAGGACAAAAGTTTGTTGAAATTATAAAAAATGCTATTTTTTATTTTTTTGCAGGTTTACTTTATGGCTACGTAGCTAACAATCTGACGCTGGTATTATTTATACCTCTTTCATATTTAGCAGGAAACTTTTTACTATTTAACTTCTGCCGGCGAATCTATATGCTCAATTACAGTACAGTAAGACGACGGTGGCTTGGAGTAATTGCTACAGGGATTTTTTTAGTTATTATAGGTAGCTTGTATTATCTTGATTTAGTGGCTCCATTAACACGTATTTTTACTAATTGGATGTTACTACCAGTTTGGGTGATTTTAATTTTTGTTGGCTACAAAGGTGCGTGGAATTATCCTAAACAAAATGAATTTATAAGGAAAACTATCGTACAATCATTGTCATTTTATGAAGCTATTACAAGTACGAAACAAGAAAATGACCAATATATAGGTCAAGGGTTGAAAATGCAAAAGCAACTACAAGTTAACAAAGATAACCAGATAGATAGGTTAGAGGGAAACGAGTATTTGAACGCACTGTTATTTAGTCGTTATCGTCAAGTGTTCAATAAAAAAATCCGTGCGCTACTCGTTGGATTTTCCATAGTTGCAGTAGGCTTAACTAGTCTGAGAATTGCGGGTGTCAGTAACTATATTAATGAAGTTGATACGTTGCAGCTTTTACCACTATTATTCCTTTTAATGTATTTTCTTTCTTTTGGTAAACAAATTGTACAAATGCTGTTTGTCAATTGCGATTCTTCAATGTTGTATTATTCATTTTATCGCGAAAGATCCACTATTTTGAAAGGGTTCACTTATAGGTTAAGACAAATCTTTAAATATAATAGTTTAATTATTTTAGAGATTTTCCTATTATTTGTATTGTTACAGGTACTGAATAATTTCTACTTAAGTTGGCAATTTTTTGGAACATTACTGTTATTATTACTTGCGCTAGGACTTCTATTTTCCTTTCATGAGCTATTTATTTATTATTTACTTCAGCCTTTTACTGTTGATATGTCAGTTAAAAGTCCACTGTATAAGGTAATCACTTGGGTATTCTACTATTTTGCTTATATGAATACACAGGTAAGATCAACCGGTTTTTTATATGTAATATGTATTTCGATTATTAGTATTTTATATGTAGCAATTGGATTAGTAGTAATTTATAAAATGGCACCGAAAACTTTTAAAATTAAGGAATAGCTGGTTAATTTTTTTAAAGCCAGTTTTGAAATTGTTTTTATTGAAATAAGTAATAATAAGTGATTGTTTATCACTTATGCAGTAAGTTACTTTTAACAGCTAGAACTACATTGGGATAGATAACTGATAAATGGCACTATCTAAAACACAGATAGTGCCATTTAAATCCGAAAGTTACGCCTAATTAATTGAGCTGCTGAAGAAGCTATGAAATGAGCAAATAAAAAGAGGTCAAAAGCTTAGGCGTTTCTGTACACAGTATTTTTTTATCTAGTTTTCAAAATTTCAACTTCTTTTTGTGTTCATAAACTTATATCAAAATCTATTTAAAACCATTGCTGAACGTTGAAATGTTTCTCGAACAACGATTTATCGCTATTTAGATAAAATGGAGGAAAAAAATGGAAAAATAAATGCTCACTAGTTTTTCAGATATTATGGAGAATAGAAAGAAAATCATTCAGTTGTTAGAAAAACCTTTGATTTCAGGATATGGAATAGAAAAAATGCCAAATGGTCGACTCTATTCTGTAAATTATCAAAGATACAAAAAAAGCGTCGAAAAAGAAAATAAGCCAATGGTTATTTTTGACACGATGTCAGTAAAAGTGGAAAAATTATTATTAGAGTTGGCCGAAGAAGAATTGCGAGTTCAGTCTAAAACAAGAATATAGAGATATGGTTTTAGAAATGGAGAGAATTAAGATGGTTGTTCGAAAAAAAATATGATCCCTGGGGAATATAAATTACCACGTGGCAAAATGTAGTTGCTTATGTTGTTTGTGATTGTGCCAATTGGCTAGAAGAGAGCTGGGAAAAAATAATCATTTTAAATGTTGCATTACTATTGGTATCCAACATTTTTGTTTTAGTTAACATAAGATATATTATTCAAAGTTGAATAATAAGGTTGAAAGTTAAGATTAACCGAAACTATTATGTTTAAAAGGAGTATTTCGTTCGTATTTTTTGTTATTACTGGTATTTCAAAGAGTAAATAACTTGTATTATTCGTGTTAGAACTTTTCTTATTCAAGATATTTAAATTTGTTCTTTTCGATAATCTTTATATATTTCAGTTGATATTTATGTAAGACTATCATTAGATTCCCCTTCATGAGGTGTATGATCGTTTACCTAGTAGCTTGTTCACCACTCTAAATGGCCCAGTTAAGTGCGTAATTGTACGGATTTTTTATTTCATAACGTTTTTTGTTTCTTCTCAGATTTTTGAAATCAAAAATAATAATTTTCGGTAAATCCAGCTAACAACGTAAAAAAGCTGATACCAGTATTAATCCCAAAAAGCTAGAACTGAAAATCTAACTTTTGGGGGTTAGTACATTAATATGATGCTCTATTTAACCATTTTTATATGAAAAAATAAGTATGAAAAGGATTGTTTCTATTCTAAAAAGTAGATTTTTAGAATTATTGGATATTCAATCATTAAGGATAGTTTCTATTTCTTTTTGGAACGAAAGTTTTCCATAAAAGTCATCTTGTATTAGTTCTGGAAAAATATTTTTAAAAAAATATTGGACACTACTTAGCTCTCTATATTGTTTTACTGTTATTACTGCATCGAAAAACATATCCTTAAATACATTATCTGGATTTGATTTAGAAATTTCCTCGTATGATTCATACATTAAATCTATTTTGTCTGCAACAGATAAAATTTGACCTTCTAAAGTATCATCTTTTCCTTCTGAAAGTCTTCTTTGATAAATTGTTTGAAACTCATTAGGGATTTCTTGATTTATAAAAGCTTCTGTCATGCTTTCTTCAACAGAAGCTAACATGCTGCGTAATTCTTTATTAGCATATTTCACTGGTGTTTTTATATCACCAATAAATCTTTCCGTATAATCATGATTTAGACTTTTTTCATATAGAGTTTGCCAATTAATTTTATTACCGGATACCTCTTCTATATCAGCTAAAGTTTGAGCAATCATTGCTACTCTAAATGAATGGGCAGCTACTGTGTGTTCAGTATATTTAAAAAAACCTGGAGCTCTCCTTATTTTTTCTAAATTGGCTAATCCTGTTAAAAATGCATTTAATCCCATTACTAAATCATCTCCTGAAATGTATATTCACTTTTATGCCTATTATAGCACAAGAGAACATACAGTTATTATCCACCAACTGCTTTTACACTAAAAAATTCGACTAGATTTTTCTAGTCGAATTTTTATTTTTTGTCTGATATATTGCTATTACGTTTGTTTATTTGTTTTTAGCCTAAGTAACTTGTCAATTTCTGTGATAATAAGAATGAAAATACCCGATGCAATCGAAATACCCCAGGGAATTATTGACATCCCAGAAGTGTAAAACAAAGATTGCATAAATGGGACATAGGTCAAAATTAGCTGAAGAACAATCATAATCAAAATTATTACAAAGGCTTTTGGATTACTAAAGAAACTTTTTGATATTACCGGTTGACTAGTACGAATATTGAATAAGTAGAATATCTTACTCAATACCACAACATTAATCATCATAGTACTAGCAACTGCTTGGCTAACACCTTCTGCTAATAACCATTCATATGAAATAATACTTATCAGAGCCATCAAAACCGATACGTAAGCCATTTGCCATATATCATGATTGTTTAACAAACGATTCCCATTTTTACGTGGTTGTCTATGCATAATCCCCTTTTCAGCAGGCTCAAAGATAAAAGCAAACTGAATTGTAATTGCTGATACCATATTAATCCATAATAATTGTGTTGGTTGTAATGGCATTTCTTTTTGCGTCAAAATTGTAAAAGCAATGATTAAACCTTCAGCGAAAGATGTTGGCAGAAGGAATAATATGCTCTTCTTGATATTATCGTAAATTCTTCTACCTTCTCTGATGGCTACAGACATTGTTCCAAAATTATCATCTGTTAGAATCATATCCGCAGAATCTTTTGCAACATCAGTTCCGTTCATTCCCATGGCTACACCAATATCTGCTTTCTTTAGAGCGGGAGCATCATTGACACCATCACCCGTCATTGCAGTTACTTTTCCACTTTCTTGTAAAGCTTCCACAATATCCATTTTATTTTTTGGTGTGGTTCTTGCAAATACTTGATTATACAACACTGCATTCTTAAACTCATCGTGTGACATACTGTCAAGTTCTGCACCAGTGACCACGTTTATCTTAGGAGCTAAACAAAGTTTTTCACCTATTGCTTTGGCTGTTAAAGGATGGTCACCCGTTATCATCTTGACATGCACACCCGCACGATTCATTTCTTTTAAGGCATGAATAACTTCTTCTCTTGGAGGGTCAATGATTCCTGCAATTCCCAGTAAATCTATACCCTGACTAAGTAATTCATGTGTCACTTCCTCAATATCTGAAGAGACTTTTTTGAATCCAACAGCAACAACTCTTTTTCCTTCCTCAGAAAGTTCTGTTACTTGTTGAAACCAATATTTCTCGTCAAATGAAGAATCAAAAGATTGTGCCATTGGAAAAAGTTTATCGGGAGAACCTTTTATAAAAATAATCCGTTCTTTGTGACTATTTTCAACAAGCTTTGCCATGTATCGATAGTCTGAGTCAAATGGTAACATGTCTATTTCTTCATAGTCTGGTTTCTCAGGATAAGAATATTGCTTATAAAACAACGTTAAGAAAGAACCATCTGTAGGCTCTCCATTAATTGTCCAACGGTCCTCTTCTTTCACCAGCACCGTATCATTAGCTTCAAACCCAGCTTCTAAAAACAATTCAAGTTGGTTATCGACTACAACTGGAGAATCATTATGAAGAATCTCTCCTTTGGGTTTGTATCCATCTCCTGTAACTTGAAGATATTTTTTGTAAAAAATAATATCTTTAACAGTCATTTCATTTTTAGTTAAAGTTCCTGTTTTATCTGTAGCTACAACATCTACAGAGCCTAATGTTTCTACAGCAGGCAAGGTCTTAACTATTGTATTCTTGTTCTTAGCCATATCACTCACACCCATTGCTAGAACAACGGAAGTTGTGGCTGGTAATCCCTCTGGGATAGACCCCACAATCATTGTAACTACGGCAAGAGATAGCACTGACAAAGAATAAGTCTCTAAAATCAAACTAAAAACAAACAAAGCTATTGCTACCGCCATGATGACATAAGTAATTCCTTTACCTAAGCCATCTATCTCTTTCATGAGTGGAGTTTTTCTAGTTTCCGTATTATTAACATCAGTTGATATTTTTCCTATTTCAGTCTTTTCACCAATTGAAGTTACAACTCCTATGCCACTACCAGAAGTAACAGAAGTTGAAGCAAAAGCTAAATTAACTCTTTCAGCAAGTGGTATGTCTGTCGTTTCTAAAGATTCTTCAGTCTTCTCTACAGAATCAGGTTCACCAGTCAGAGCAGATTCTTGGATCCTCAAATTATCGGCTTCAACGATTCTCAAATCCGCTGGAACATTATCACCAGCTTCTAAAAAGACAACATCACCAACAACCACTTCTTCGGAAAGAATATCTTTTCTGATCCCGTCTCTATACACAGTTGCCTCAGAAGATAGCATTTCTTGGATTCGCTCTAAAGCGTCTGAGGCACTTGCCTCTTGATAATAGCCAATCAGTGCATTGACAATAACCACTAATGCAATAATAAGGGCATCTGAGATATGTCCCATTATCAATGTAAGCAATGCCGAAAACAATAAAATATAGATTATCATGT
>Ga0153999_1000989_pt1 | contig 11678 bp, 10 predicted proteins | sample TSNC083MetaG_FD_104675 | JGI IMG/M metagenome (GOLD analysis project Ga0153999, IMG submission 104675) | Attine ant fungus gardens microbial communities from North Carolina, USA - TSNC083 MetaG | ecosystem: Host-associated > Fungi > Mycelium > Unclassified | place: USA: North Carolina, Lumber... | reverse complement strand
TCTTCTTCCATGCAGGCCTGGTCGGGGTATTCTCCCTGCCACTGGTCTATGCCCAGGCGTTTTAGATGGGCTCGTGCCTGCCGGAATAAGTCCATGATTTGATTGATGTCTTTTGGTATTGATTGTCTGATGGTTGTCATATTAAAATCTCCCTTTATCTTACCTTGAACCTTCGAAAAACTCTGGCGGATGATAAATTTTTAATTTTCTAAAATTACAGACCGCCAAATTATTCATGTCGGGTGTTCCGCCCTATAGATGGGTTTATACACTTTATACACTTTGTGCATTATATTGTCAATGGTTTGGAAGGATATTGGGGGAACTGACAGACTTCTTCTTTCATATCAAACCAAACTCCTAGTTTATAAAAAGTTTCCATACATCAGCTTGTCCCAATGCTTTAATAACCGTCAGATATGTAGTATATTTTCGAGCATAGGCTTCTGCATACTCTGGCCTTGGCAAAATTGTCTTAGTTATTTTAACGGTTTTTTTAACTGCATCCAGATAATCAGTATATACACCGGCTGCAATACCAGCCGCAATAGCTGCCCCCTGCGCACCAATCTCTTTATCCTCAATTATGTCAATTGGTATCTGCAGGGCATCTGCAAAAATTTGCCCCCATACCTCTGATTTAGAAGCACCGCCAGATAACCGAATACTTTTTGGTGTATCACAATTACGCAGCAACTTTTTCACATGTGTCAGGTGCGAAAATACAACACCTTCATAAACAGCACGCAACATATGTCTTTTATTATGATATGATGTCAAACCGATAAATGTTCCTTTCGCCAATGCATCTTCATTTGAGCCATTTAAAAACGGCAGAAAACACACGTTACTGTCCTGCGGTTCAATTGAGGCTACCCATTCATTGGTTATATTATAAATAGAATCCCCCTGTTCCCTTGCCTCTTCTTTTTCATAACTCATCAACTTGCGAATAAACCACTCCATATTTCCGGCTGAGGTGGGACTGCTCTCCTCTACCAGAAAATATCCTGGAATACAATATATGGAATTCAGTTGTACCGTTCCATTAGCAATCGGCCGCCTGGCAATAAATTCATTGATACTCCACGTCCCTGCAATCATACACATCTGTTGTTCTTCTACCAGACCCGAGGCCAATCCACAGGCATCTACGTCAAACATGCCAGCTGCCGCCGGCAGCCCTGCCGGCAACCCTGTCCGCGCACTCATCTCCGCAGTTATATAACCGCAGACATCCGCAGAGTTTTTAAGTGGCGGCAGCTTATCAATAATCATTCCCAATCCAAAGCAATCCAATAATACTTTATCATAATTTCCCGTATTCAGATTAACCAGATTTCCACCTGTAGAATCCGTATATTCTGAATAAGCTTCTCCAGTAAGCATATAGCGTATATAATCCTTAACATGAAAGATATATTTTGTTTTTTCTAAAACCTGCGGTTCATGATCCCGTATCCAGGCCAGTAATGCCACCGGCTGACTTGCCAATATTGCCTGATATGACATAGGATAAATCTTCTCCCCTGTTCCGTCTGCCTCCCAAAGTTCTATATACTCCCATGCTCTGGCATCTGTAGATACAATACCATTATAACTGGGTTTCCCATCATACCCCACCAAATACAAACCTTTTCCATGCCCGGAAAACGAAACACCGGCTATATCGTCAGGGTTAATACCACTTTTATCAATTGCTTCACGTATGGCCTGAACGTTAGCTTCCCAAAGCTTATCCATATCTCGTTCTGCAAATCCCGGTTTGGGTGTAATCGTCACTGTCGGAATTATGGCCACTGAAATCTGTACCCCATTTTCATCAAAGATTGCCGCTTTTGAAAAAGTCCCACCATTATCAATGCCCATTAAATAGCGCATAAAATACTCCTTCCTACCTCTTTTGTAAGTCCCCCCACGGTATAAAATTCATAAATCATCTAATATCCCTCCGTTCCAGTGCAAGCGGACCCCACCCCGTAGCTTTACGGGTTAACTGTAGATTCTTATGTTCATATATTACGATTTCTGCCAAATAAACAACTGTACATCCCAACTCCAGATGTCCCCCCACTGCTTTGCCCTTATCCGAGACAACCGCATGAATATGAGGAATACCATCTGCAATAACTCCCGTCATTGAAACCAGTTCCAGCGGATAGTCATCCCAATGCGGAAAATCTTCCGCCGCCGGAAAAACCTTTGTAGTATTAATCATATGCAGTGTACAGTTATCCAAAGTTCCATATCCACACACCAAAGTTCCATCTGCAATTCCCGCTTCCCTTATTGCCTCTTCGATCGATTCACGAAGCAAATCTCCGCGGTTTAAGCGAATCACTATAACACGCCCCCCCATTTCAGCAGAATACACTTTCATTCTATCCCTCCTGTACTAGATCTCATAATCTTCTTTTAGAAACGGTATCTCAACACTGTTCATCACGTCCTCCAGCTGTTCCATATCCGAAGAGCCAACAAGTGGAATCACTGCAAAATTCTGTGTAAAGAAAAATCCCATTAACGCTTGTGTAATCGAACAATTATATTTTTTGCAGATAGTCTCAACTTTTGCCGCAACACCTAAGTTTTCTTTTGTATAATAACAACTGTCACTCACTGCCTGCTCTCCCTTGCTTTTTAGTAAATGAAAAAATCCACTGCAGATACCAAAATACGGCATAGGTGTATTATTACTGCACCGGTAAAATTCAATAGCTTCATCATCTACCGTTACCATCGTCTCATCCGCAAAAGGCTTCATATACCTTGATCCGATATTAAATAGATTTTGATTTGCGACAAATCCCGTTAAGCCATGTTTTTCCGCATATATATCCGCTTCACGCATACGCTCCGTTCTCCAGTTTGAGCAGCCATAATAACATATCTTTCCTTCTTTCCGGAACTCTTCCATACGCTCTAACAGTTCCCCAACCGTACGCTGGGGATCATCCCTATGATAAAAATAAATATCAATATACTCCACTCCTAAAGTTTTCAAACTATGTTCAATATCGTATATCATATCATTTTGTCCCAAACGGCTAACATGCATCTTATCCTTATTCGGATGACCGCCCTTTGTCATCAGTATTACCTTGCTGCGTCTTTTGCTTCTTCGCAGCCAGTCGCCAAGAACGCGTTCACTGCGACCAATTTCGGTGCCAACCCAGTCATAGTATACTCTTGCCGAATCAATCAGATTACCTCCATAATCTACATAGGCATCTAGCATTCGATCTGCGTCCTTGCCATCCCAATCAAGACCGGCTCTGACTGTTCCGAATGCAATCGGACTGATATACATATTCGTTCCTTTTAAAAGCACGTCTTGCTTCAATCTTTTTTCCTCCTCATCGAAAATTTCAAATACCATACTCCATTGTTGTCATGTTTTTTCATCCCATCTCCATGCAGACACATTATTTCTCTCACAAAATTCTTCCCAAACTAAACCAAACGGCATTGTTTTGATTTCTTCGGTATTGATAAGACGACCAGTCAGATCACCAGCACACTCCATTTTTTTTAGTCGATCAGAGGGTTCCAGCAGTGCATATATTAGCGCCTTTTTAATATTGCGCGCACCAATGACCGTCGCTGCAATGCGGTTAACAGAAGCATCAAAGTAATCGGAACCGATATGGATTTTACCAAAAGCATTATGACGGCTGATTTCCAGCATAACCTCTTTCACTACATCATCAAGCACTACAACATGATCACTGTCCCATCTTACCGGACGACTTATATGAAGCATTACCTCGCGATCAAATGCCAGATAACTGGATAATTTTGCCGAAACCTCCTCTGTGGGATGAAAATGCCCCATGTCCATGCAAACAATACTGTTATTTCTAATTGCACAATAATTCGAATAAAATTCATGTGAGCCTACTGTATAGCTTTCTATCCCCAGGCCAAAAAGTTTACTCTCCAAAGAATCAATATTATATTGAGCCGGGAAGGATTCACTTAATATCTGATCCAGAGAGTCAATCAATCTAAGACGAGGTGCCATTTTATCTACCGTATAATCTTTATACCCGTCAGGAATCCAATGATTCGTAATGCATCTTTGCCCCAGTTCTTTGCCGAAATAGGCTCCGATCCTGCGGCATCGTTTCCCATGTTCAATCCAAAAAGCACGGATAGCCTCGTCTGAACTGGCTAACGTAAAGTTATTATCCACCTTATCATGACTAAAATAGGTCGGGTTAAAATCCAGACCTATTTTCTGAAGTTTTGCATAATCTACCCAGTCCTGAAAATGTTTGGGTTCAATAGAGTCCCGGTCAACAAACGAATTCCCATTGTTTAAATAAATAGCATGCAATGCCAGTTTATTGGCACCCGGAATCAAAGACAGTGCACAAGTCAGGTTTCTCATAAATTCATCCCTATTACGTGGTTTTCCGGGAGCATTCCCCATAGCAGCAATTCCTCCGCTTAAACCCCTGTCCGGATTCTCAAATCCTGACAAATCATCAATCTGCCAGCAATGAATACTGACCGGAATATTTTGTACAGCCTGTAGAACCTTTTCCGTATCTACTCCGATGTCCATATACATTTGATGTGCTATTTTATATCCTACACCCATAAAATCCCTCCATTCTGCATTTGTATATTCCTTTGTGCGAAATGATCATTCGTTGTGTGAAATATATATGAACATATTATAATTGACTCGCTCTCGAATGTAAATAGTGTTTTTATAGTTATTATATACAAAAATCAAAATTATTACTGTTTATTTTTAACAATATTGTCTTAATTCTTCTTCAAGTATTGACATGTACAACAAAATAGTGATATTCTGTTATACGAAACAGCTATTCTATTTTGCACACTGTCGTTAAAAAATGAAGGGGGAAGTTAATAATGATGAGAGACAGCGAGGTAAAAAGAAAATTAAAAAACAAAGAAGCTGTAAGCTTAGTCTTTTTGCAATCTACACATCCTGGCACTGCAGAGGCCATCGCATTATCCGGGGTTGATATGATTGTAATAGACAATGAGCATGGGGCATTTACCACAGAGCAAATTACAAATACCGCCCGAGCTGTCACTGCTTTAGGTAAAGCAGCCATTGTCCGCACTACCATTTATGAAAAAAATGCACTTGCACATCTGATGGATACGGGCATAAGCGGCGTTTTTATCACCATGATTCGTGATGCTAAAGCCGCTCAAGAAGTCATAAATGGAGTGAAATTTAAACTTCCCGGCGGGGAACCCGGTGGAGAACGCGGTGTATGTTTCAACTCTCGCGCGGCTCTTTATGGTATGCATGGTATGACAAAAGAAGATTATTTCAGATGGTGTAACGACAATACTATTATTATGGTGGACGTGGAAACCAAATCTGCGATCGACGATCTGGATGCAATCCTTGATTTGGAGCAAATCGACGTAGTACATACTGGCATGTGGGATTTAGCAAGTGCTTACGGCCATCCCGGCCATGCAGAACATCCGGAAATAGAAAATCTCAACGGAGATGCTGTCCGGCATATCATCGACCGTACCGGCATTTGCTGTGCATATGCCGAATATCCGGAATCTGTGCCGGATGTTATCGCACGAGGTTTCCGAATGATTAATCTGGGGAATGAAGATGAAATTTTGGCAAGATATTTCAGAGCCTGCCAAGATAAAGTGAATGAATACAATGTTTCATTAAAAAAAGCAATGGTAATTTCAAAATAAAGGGAGGGTAATTCTATGCAAACAATTATTGGCATATTACTTTTAGTTACTTTTTTTGGACTTGTTATCTATGCAGTCAAAGGTGGCAATATGGCTCTTGGGGTTATCATTATGGGTTCTCTTTGGACTTTGTTCGCTATCATTGGACGCTACACCTGCAGTTCGGATTTCCTTGCAGAAAATCCTGTTGCCGGTAATCTAACCATTATGTCCGCGATTACCAGCGTATTTCAGGATGCATTTACCAACAATGGAGCAAACACTGTTTTATTCTTTTTTGGTGCTTTTTTCGGCCGCATTCTTATGGATACAGGTATTGCACCTGCACTTATCCGAAAAACAGTAGAACTTGGAGGCGATCGCCCAGTAATTACCACGATTCTGCTGAACATAGTAGTAGCCGGCATTTTTACCTCTATGTTCGGAACTGGTGCTGTTATTGCTATGGGTGTTATTGTACTGCCAATTCTATTATCGCTCGGTATCAATAAAAAAGTGGCTTTGACTTCTTTTATGCTGGCAATCGGTGCAGGTCTTTACATGAATGCTCTGCCTTTTGCGCAATACCAAATTTATTATGCAGATGGCAGCGACTATTTATTTAATGGCTCATACCTTAAATTTGGCATCACAGCTATGGCTGTACAGCTAGCAATTACCATCGCCTACACAATCATTAGCAGCGTCAAAAAGAAGCGTGTTTCTGCCTGGGCCGCTCCCGCTTCGGCACAATCCGAATCAAAGCATGTACCAGGTATCGCTTTAATAACACCTTTTCTTCCTGTTGCAATGGTTGTCCTGTTTAACCTGCCTATATGCTTTGCATTTTTAATTGCTGGCTTATTTGCTCTGACCATTTGCGGTAAGCTTACCAGCTTTAATGAAGCCGCTCGTACGATTACAAAAAACTTTGCTGACGGTGTTATCGATACAGCTCCTCTGCTCTGCTTCATGATGTTTATTCAATCGTTCAACAAAGCTGCAGGTCTTTGTGTACCTTATTTTAACGCTGTGTTAGGAGGAATCATACCAAAAAGTGCGCTGTTAATTTGTGTCATCTTTGCCCTGTTTGCTCCATTAGCATTATTTAGGGGACCATTGACTCTGGCTGGTTCTGGTGCTGCCATGCTGGGCATCCTTTCCGGACTTGGTTTCAGCACAACATTACTATATCCTCTTTTCTATGCCACCACTATGACAATGAATATTTCATGCTGTATTACACAATCCTGGATTATCTGGGGTCTGAACTACACGAAAAATGAAACAAAAGAATATATGAGACACAGCATACCTTGCGGTTGGATAATTTGCATCATTCTAGCAATATGTACCTATATATTCTTTGGACAGATGGCCTTCTAATTCATCTGCCGGGAATTTGCCTCTCAGAATGGGCAGCTGTTATATTCTATTGGCTGCCCAATATCTGTTGACTTTATAAATCCAACAAACAGCAAAGGGGAATTATATCATGACTCAAAGACAAGTGCGTGTTGGCATTGATGTGGGGGGAACCTATACAAAAGCCGTTGCCATAGATAATGTAACTCACGAAATCATCGGAAAATCTTCCGTCAAGACCACGCATGATGACCCTGCCGGTGTTGCCGCAGGCGTTGTAAAAACATTTCAAAATGTTCTAAGAGAAAATTCTATTAAACCGGAAGATGTGATTTTTGTTGCCCACTCTACAACCCAGGCAACAAATGCTCTTGTTGAGGGTGATGTCGCCAATGTGGGCATCATCGGAGTTGCTAACGGTGGGCTAGAGGGGTTTTTGGCAAAAAAACAGGTCCATATTAAAGATATCGAAATTGCCGAAGGGAAAATGATTAAAATTCTAAATAGCTTTATCAAGAAAAAAGAACTGACCGATCAACGAATACAGGCGGAACTGGAAAAACTCAAACAAGAGGGTGCACAGGTTATAGTCGCATCAATGGCTTTTGGCGTTGACTCAATCGAAGAAGAACAGCGAATTCAGAAATTCTCCAATGAAGCCGGAATGCCTGCCACGATGGCGGCTGATATTACTAAATTATATGGTCTTACCCGCCGGACAAGAACTGCTGCTATCAACGCAAGCATCCTTCCCAAAATGCTCAATACCGCTGCCAGTACGGAAAATAGCGTCCGTGCCGCTGGTGTTACCGTGCCATTGATGATTATGCGAGGGGATGGCGGTGTCATGGAGATTTCAGAAATGAAAAAGCGGCCGGTTCTTACCATGCTTTCAGGACCAGCCGCCTCAGTTATGGGGTCTTTGATGTATCTGCGCGCCTCTAATGGTATTTATTTTGAAGTTGGCGGTACCACTACCAACATTGGGGTCATAAAAAATGGCCGCCCTGCTATCGACTACTCAATTGTCGGTGGACATCGGACTTATATCAGTTCCTTAGATGTACAAGTCGTTGGATGTGCCGGAGGAAGTATGATTCGCATCGACAAGAGCAGGGTCACAGATGTTGGTCCCAGAAGTGGGCATATTGCCGGCCTTGATTATTCTGTCTATACTCCCGAAGAGGAAATAATTGAACCACAGCTGGAACTGTTTTCACCAAAACCTGGCGATCCGGCTGACTATGTTGCTCTCCGGCTAAAAAGCGGAAAACGCATCACCCTCACAAATTCCTGTGCTGCTAATGTCCTTGGACTGGTAAGTCCTGAACTATTTTCTTATGGTAATGCCGCCTCTGCCAGAAAAGCTATGAAGCCTGTTGCTGATTACCTAAATATAACAATAGAAGAATTAGCCACCCAGATTATGGAACGTGCCTATGCAAAAATTGTCCCAATCGTAATTGAGTTGACTGAAAAATATAAAGTCGAGCATGATCAGATTTCATTAGTAGGGGTTGGCGGCGGTGCCGCCTCACTTATAGTCTATTTTGCCAAAAAAATGGATGTTCGGTACAATATCCCCGAGAACGCAGAAGTGATTTCATCAATAGGAGTTGCGCTTGCAATGGTAAGAGATGTTGTCGAACGGATAATACCAAACCCCAGCAAAGAGGAAATTCAAAGCATCCGCCAGGAAGCGATCAATAAAGCTATTGAAAGCGGCGCCGTGCCTGACAGTGTTGAAGTTCATATCGAAATCGATTCGCAGACTTCAAAGGTAACGGCTATTGCGCTGGGTTCCTCGGAGGTTAAAACCACCGATTTGCTTAGCGAATGTACAGAGGCAGAGGCTCGTGAAATCGCCCAATGTGACTTTGGTTCCCAAGCTGCTGCCACATGCAGTCTAATCGCCCAAAACAGCTTTTTTTATGTTTACTCGGTTTCCAAAGGCCAACAAACACCAATACGGATTATTGATAAGAAAGGTTTTATTCGAGTGCAGCGTACAAATGGCTATGCGGAAATCTGTGCAGCGATAGAATATACAAATGTTATAATGCGTTTACATGAAGAAATGGCCACCTATAATGCTGACAGTATTCTCCGGCCAGATTATTATCTCTGTATCGGCGCCAGAATTGTAGATGTGGATGGAACCGGCGATTTATCTCATATTTTAATGCTGATGGAAATTGAAATATCGCAGGTCGCCCCAGACGATCAAATTATAGTTATTTGTGCAAAAAACCAATTATAAAAAATTACTGGGAGGAAACTAATGAGCAGAAAAAACTTAAGCCAAAGCATAATATCATTTTATTCTCAGCGATATCAAAAAATGACCGGCTATAATAAGGCAAAAAACTTGCCACCATTGAATGAAATGATTGCTTACCTGTCACTTCTCCCCGATTATGTATATGGCCTCTATGCCTTTCTGCATGAACCTCTGTGTTTTAGAATCAATGATGCAGAGCGCGATACATTACTATATCGCTGCATGCAGGAAGGAATTAACTATGCCGAAAAAATCAAGCGTGATTATGCCGCCTGCTCACCAACTGAAATCGCAAAAGAACTTGATCTTGTGATTGAACGGCCGTCTGTTCCCACCGGAGATGGACGTGTTCTATTTGCAGAATTTGAAGAGCCGTCAACAATCCGTATTCACCAAAGTGTATTATCAAAAGCAGCGGCAGTTATCAGCGAAAACCAGTTGGAAGATTTCTTCCTTAACATTGACATTGAAGAAATTTTGGTTGCCCATGAATTATTCCATTATGTAGAAATGACAAACAAAAACTCTATATTCTCTCTGAATCATCGTATTTCTTTATGGAGAGTAGGTCCTTATTGTCATACATCCCGATTAGCCGTTTTGAGCGAAATCACTGCTATGGCGTTTGCCAAAAAGCTGTTAGGGCTTTCTTTTTCCCCTTACCTGTTTGATGTTTTTTTTACTTATCTTTACAATCCTGATACAGCCACCAAACTTTTTCAGGAGATTCAGAAATTAGGACAAGATTTTACATGTTCTTCCACATAAAAATTGACACGGCATGTATAAAATGATAGAATAAATTTAATATTTATAGCTTTTTCAGGAGGAACTAATGACAGATATAAAGAACATCCATTCAGTGAACCGTGCTATTGATGTTATCGAATTCCTTTATAATTGGGGACAAGAGGCTAGTATTAGTGAAATAAGCACCGGCACCGGAATGGTCGGAAGTACCATTTACCGCCAACTAAGTACATTGAAAGAAAGGGGATTTATCTATCAAAACCCAAAAAATTCAAAATATTGGCTTGGTCTGCGCTTTTATGCCATCGGTAACCTCGTAAAACATAATCTTCCTATTGTCAGCATTTTAGAATCTCACGCAGAGCAAGTGGCAAAAAAATATAGCCAGACAATCTTTATCGTGATACCGGACTATTCTTCAGATGTCTATGCACAGCAGGCTATCATCTATCGTAAAAGCCATAGTCCTGTGCTACTGCGAAATGAAGCAACCGTGGGAACCATTTCTTTAGCACATGCTGCAGCTACCGGAAAATGTATGATGGCTTATTATCCTGAGAACCTTATTCAACAGTACAGCGAACATCCATTAGTCAAATTAACAGAAAAGACGATTACTGACTGGGATACCTTGAAGGCAGAGCTTTCAACTATTTGCTCAAGAGGTTATGCACTTGACACAGATGAGGAAGAGGAAGGAAAAACATGTCTTGCTGTGCCTATTTTAGATTCTGCCAAAAATATTATAGCTTCTATCAGCCTCTCAGGCCAGACAAGAACAATATTCGAAAATCCAATTAACAATATTATTAAAGACCTTAATGAAGTTGCTGAAATTGTAACTGCAGAACTATAAAAAGGATCCGCCTGCCAATGTTTTTTGACAGACGGATCCTTTTTATAATGTTTTACTTAGCTGCCAATTACTTCCTTTGCCATCTCCATCAGTTCTGTCATTTCCACATCACCAAACGTATAAAGCATATAATCCAGTTCACCATCTGTCCAGCCGACATGTTTGAAAACCTTTCGCTGTTCGGTATCGCTGCCATAGCTGATCATCAGTTTTCCCTCTTCCTGAAGCTGCAGATCTGCTTCGCTTGGCTGTGCATCCGGTGGCAGGAACAGATATGCGTCTTCTTTTCCGCGCAGGGTGATGCCCTGATAATCCTGCTGTACCTGATCGGATGATTCATTTTCCGATGTGCGGTCTGCTGCTCTCATTACACCCAGGACGATTCCATCGCTTCCCTCATAGTGAGCAGATGCATTGGGGTAGCTGCCAACTTTATTCCCTTGTTCATCCATGGCCACAACACTGATGACAGTTCCATGTCCAAAAGTGTTTCCCCCCATTAATGTCTCTGGCACTTTGATGTTTGCGCCCATCTGCTTCTTTGCTTCGGCTTTGAATTCTGCCACCGAATAAATCTCATCTTCAACACCGACACTGCTGATCAGGCTGGTGACTTTTCCGGCACCAATAGCGGTGATGGTTCCCATGGCTACCAATACTGCTGCAAAAATTACTGCGAATTTTTTCTTTCCTGCTCTCATATTCTGTCTCCTCATTTCCTTATTATCATGA
>Ga0153999_1000988_pt1 | contig 11686 bp, 13 predicted proteins | sample TSNC083MetaG_FD_104675 | JGI IMG/M metagenome (GOLD analysis project Ga0153999, IMG submission 104675) | Attine ant fungus gardens microbial communities from North Carolina, USA - TSNC083 MetaG | ecosystem: Host-associated > Fungi > Mycelium > Unclassified | place: USA: North Carolina, Lumber... | reverse complement strand
TACATAAGATTAAAGAATTAGAAGCACTAATTACTGTTGGAAATCATGTGGATCCGGAAGCTGATATAGTTGAGCGAATTGTAATGAATGCATATGGACTGGAGGACTAAAAGCAGATGGCGACGAGTGATTGGCTGACGATGCAACTACCTGATATTGAGGATATACAGAACAGATTAAAAGAGATTTTTCCACGAGAAGTTGACACGAATGGATACGCCCTGCCACTATTACATGTATGACGGACGAACAGGCCTCCATTCGCAATTTGGAAGATAGAAAAGCATGGCTTACCATTAATCAGAGCAAGAATGCACCAAGAGATATACCGGGCAGATGGTACAAGCCAAATACGAGAGAACCTATACGGGATGAAACTCTAAGGGAAATGGTACGCCTTAATGCAGTTTTGGAAAGAGAAGGCTTGCCAACTACGTCTCCTTTGCCAAGATATTCTTTACAGACTCAATTTGCAGAACTCTTTAATCCAGAGTTAAGTGGTGTGGACTTATCAAAAGCAATTCGAGATTGGCAAGCGGAATATCTTTCGGCTGCTGCATTGGCGAGAGTTGCCTTATCCAAGCGTTTAGTTTCATATTCTTCCTATGGTGTTTTAGTTCATTTGCCCAACGGAGAGACTCGAAAAATGGCATCTGGACCAAGTAGTGAACTTGCGAGAGCGGTTGTCGAGCAGTTTACTAAAAATTTCATGAAAGATCCAGCAGTTATTCTTATGAGTGAGTCTGCAAAAAAGATGCTTATGAAAGATGATGATTTATGCAAGGCAATTGGTTTTAATATTAATTTATCCAGCGTGTTACCAGATTTGATTTTGGCAGATTTAGGTGAGAAGCAGCCAATTATCGTTTTTGTAGAATGCGTTGCTACGGATGGACCGATTAATGACAGAAGGAGGCAGGAGTTGATTGATATGGCTTGTGCAGCCAATTATCGTGAAGAGGATTGTGCATTTGTGACTGTCTTTAAAGATAGGTCGGATTCAGTAAGTAGAAAACTGGTGCCCTCTGTTGCATGGGGGACATTTATTTGGTATGCCAGTGAGCCGGAGGAAATCATTTATTTGCGTCAGGGAAAACGGGAGAAGAAATCATCTCTTAAAGAATTATTGAAGATATAGTGTGCAGGACAATTATTAATAAAGATGATTGTAATTATTATTACCGGACTGGCACAAGCATTTGGCGGCATTCAAATGTCCATTACGATCATTGGATTTGCCATGATTGCTGCCGCTGTATGGGCCTGGTTTACCCCTGATAATCTGGAGCAGGCCGACACAACACCTGACAATGTGCCGATGAGTCAGTTGGTACCTCGGTTAATGGCCCTTGGCTTTGCTCAGAAACGCAAACTGGCCGGTGTCCTTGGTGACGGCATGTTTGCGTTTGTTATATTGGCAATATCACTTACATTGACGGGATCCTTCAGCTTAGCATATATACTATTTGTGATTTTGGCTTTTGCAGGGGCATGGATGATTTATATTATAAATGACAAGGAGTTTGCGGATTAACATTTGGTGACTGGATGATACGGCTATATTATCTGGTAATCGGGATAAGTCAGAAAAAGGCTTCCGGGGTTTGTCTCCGGGAGCCTTTGTTTATACAATGAATTTATACTTATCCCCGATACAAAGCTGAACACCAAGATTTGTAAAAGAAGATGTGGAATCATGAATCACGCTGCTGATACGTAACAAGGGGTATCCCTTGGTAATATTAAGTGCTTTTGCCTCCTGGGCAGACGCAAAGATGATGTCTATGGTCTTTGTAGAATAATCCAGGCTAATGTTATATTTAGTACGCAGGATCTCGTAGAGAGAACGGTCGTTTAAATTCTCACTAAATAGAAAATTGAACGACTCCGGGAACTTATTACTTTCTAGCATAATAGGTTTCCCATCAGCATAGCGAATGCGCTCTATCACAATGATGCTTTCACCTTTGCCAAGATTCATTCGTTCCGCTTCTTTGGGTGTAGGTTCTTCTAAGGCTATTTTAAGCGTTTTTGCCCCTGGAACGATATTCATCATTTGACACATTTCTGTAAAACTAAGGGCGGTGGAGGATAGATTCCGCTGCATCTTTTTTTCTGCAATAAAGGTACCTTTTCCAGATTTTCGTTCCAGATATCCGGCATCAGATAAAGCCGCCAGTGCTTTGCGGACAGTGACACGGCTTACATGATATTGTTCGCTAAGCTCAATTTCCGTTGGCAGACGCGTTCCAGATTTGAGCACGCCGTTTTCGATTTCCGTTAATAACAATTCTTCCAGTTGTTTATATAAAGGTGTTGCAATCGCATTATCCAGTATCATAAATATCCATTCCTTTCCCTTTGCTCAAGTAAACAATGTATTACATTGTATTGTTTGTTTATAATACCATATTTTGTTAAAATATTCAACAAAGAAAAACAGATAGGTAAAAATATACAATAAATCATGACTGAAGTTGAAAAAATAAAGCAAAATGCAAATTATAGTAAAAACAATATTGACAAATGGGTATATAATGGTATACAATACATTTGCATACATTAAGATACCAAATAACACAAAGATATTTTGAAGGAGGATCTGGAAATGGTAAAACAAGCAGATCAGATTAAGGACATTATTAAAGAAATTATTTCAAAGAAGCAGGTAACCGGAGGAGTTAAATCACTGTATTTTGTTGGTTGCGGAGGCTCTTTTGGTGCGCTGATTCCGGCGAAGATTTTTATGGAACGGGAAAGTACAACGATTAGGAGTGCGCTGATCAGCAGTAATGAGTTTGTGTATAGTACCCCCAGAGATTTTGGCGCGAGTTCTATTCTTTGTCTGGCTTGTCATAAAGGCAATACACCGGAAACCATTGCGGCAGCAAAGCTTGGACAGGAAAGGGGGGCCACTGTCCTTATTTTGACCTGGCTGGAGCAGTCTGAAATTTTAGAATTCGGAGATTATATTGTTAATTATGAATTTGATGCCAGTCCGGGTCATTTGGCAGGCGGTATTGATTATGCAGGTGAAAAACCGATGTGTGCCGTGATGATTGCGGCAGAAGTTGTAAATCAGCTGGAAGGTTATGCAGAATATGATGATCTTCAAGAAGGCCTTGAACAGATGACCAGTATCATCCTTGATGCCAGAGCAAAGGTTGCTGATCGCGCGCTTGCTTTTGCGGAGGAATATAAAAATGATAATTTCATATACACCATGGGAAGCGGTGCCGGATATGGTGCAGCATATATGGAAAGTACTTGTATCTTGATGGAAATGCAGTGGATTAATTCCAGTGCCATTCACACCGGCGAATTTTTCCATGGACCTTTTGAGGTAACTGATACCAGATGCCCATTTATCATCCAGATTAATGAGGGCAGTACCAGAGCCTTGGACGAGCGTGCATTGTCATTCTTGAAAACCTATGCAAAGAGAATCGAAGTGCTGGATGCCAAAGAACTGGGGCTGTCTGCAATGAAAGCAACTGTTGTGGATTATTTCAATCATTCTCTTTTCACTAATGTATATCACATTTATAATCATGCGCTTGCAGATGCGCGCAAACATCCGCTTTCCGTTCGCCGCTATATGTGGAACGTTTCTTATTAATTGAAAGAAGGGAGGGAAACTAATGAGGAAAGCAAAGATACTGGCGATTGGTGATAATGTATGCGATAAGTATCTTTCCAGAGGCAAGATGTATCCGGGCGGACAGTGTGTAAATACATGTGCATATGCAGTAATGAATGATGTTTCGGCGGCTTTTTTAGGCAGCTTTGGCTCCGATGAAGTGGCTTCATGCATCCAGCAAACACTGAAAAGTCTGCCGGTGGATATCAGCCATTGCCGCTATTATACCGGAGAGAATGGATTTGCCTGCGTGACACTTGAGGGTACGGATCGGGTCTTTATCGGTTCAAATCGTGGCGGCATTGCTTCCGGGCATCCATATGATTTTACGGAAGAAGAGTTTGCATATATGAAAGAATTTGATCTGATTTATACAAATCTGAATGCCTACATCGAAGACGAACTGGAAGCAGTGGCAGCAACCGGTGTGCCGGTCGCATTTGACTTTTCACTTCGCTGGACCAATGAATATCTGCGGCAGATCTGTCCGCATATTAAAGTCGCTATTATGTCCTGTGCTCATCTGGATGGAAAAACACGTGAGCAGGAAATGAAGAAAGCGGCCGGTCTTGGCGTACCGGTGGTTCTGGGAACCGTGGGAGAGGACGGTTCTTATCTGCTCTATCGTGGTCAGTACTATTATACCGAAGCGGTAAATGCAGAGGATGTCATTGATACAATGGGCGCCGGTGATTCCTATTTTGCTGCTTTCCTGGCACACTTGCTGAAGCTTTATGTAAAAGGAGAAATCAAGTTAGATGGGTCCATGGATCTGTCTCGGGTATTGGTTGAGTCAATGAAGGAGGGCGCTGTGTTTTCCGCCAAAATGTGTTGTGGGGAAGGTGCATTTGGCTATGGCGTTCCCCTTGTTGGGAGAATCATTGATAACAGAATATAAGGAGAATATAAGGAGGTATAATCATGTTGTTTTGGATTGAATTAGTAGTTCTTCTCGTTCTGATTTTCTGGGGTGTCAGAAGAGGCGGTCTGTTTATTACCTTGGCAGGCGGTGTAGGTGTATTCATTTTTAGCTTTATTTTTAAAGCGCAAATGTCTGATCCGCCATTGACGGTGTTAAGAATCATCTTTACGGTAGTTCTTGCCGGCGGTGCGATGCAGGCAGTTGGCGGTGTTGATTATCTGGTCGCAGTTGCAGAGAAACTTCTTAGGAAGCATCCGAAGTCTGTGACGATCCTTGCGCCGGTTGTTACCTGGGTCTTTGTATTCTGTACGGGCACCGGCCATATTGTATGGAGTATTCTGCCGATTATCAACGAAATTGCAATTGAAAATGGCATCAGACCAGAGCGTCCAATTGCATCATCGATTGTTTCCAGTCAGAATGCGGTATGTGCAACTCCGCTTGCAGCTGCGACAGCAGCGATGATTGCATTTATGGAAGAATATGCCGGCATTGGTATGGTAAAACTGCTTATGGTGGTGATTCCGGCAACCTTACTTGGCTCGGTAATGTCAGGTGTGATTATGCTGAAAAAGGGCAAAGAACTTCAGGATGATCCCGAATTCCAGCGTCGTGTGGCAGAGGGAATTCTTGTTCTGGAAAAGCATGAGGATAAGGTGATTGATTTCTCTAAATTCAGCAAAGAAGCCAAAAGATCCGTTATTGTGTTTATGACGGGTATCATCTGTATTATTGTTATTGGTGCAGTTCCGGCTTTAAGACCGGTTCTTGAAAATGGTAATAAGCTTGGTATGACTGACGTTATTCAGATCTTTATGCTTCTCATTGCTACGATTATCTGTCTGATTATGAAAGACCAAAAAGCAGATTCGATCATGGATACGCAAGTATTTAAATCAGGTGTGTTTGCATGCGCGATTGTTGTTGGCCTTTGCTGGATGGTTAACATTTTCATCGGTTCGCAGTCCACTTATCTGAAAGAAACAGTTTCACAGTTTACAAATCGGTATCCCTGGATATTTATTATCACCTGTTATCTGATTGCCAATATTACAACATCGCAGGCTTCTACAACAGCAATTGTAATACCCCTTGGCATTGCCCTTGGTATCAGCACGCCGGTGTTGGTAGCAGGTTGGGTTCTCGTTGGTTCTCACTTCCTGATTCCGGCAGCATCAGAAGCACTTGCGGCAATTTCATTTGACAGCGCCGGAACAACTAAAGTTGGCAAATATGTATTTAATACAAGTTATCTGCTTCCATCTTTGGTGATGGCGGTTGTGGATTCGGCGGTAGCATTTGTCCTTGCAAGTATCATCTTTTAATACCAGGGAGGAAATATCATGAAATTCACATTAATGAGTTATCACTATTTAAGATATCCGATTCGTAAATATCTGGACAAGGTAGAGCGTTCTCCTTTGGATGGCCTGGATATTTATTGTACGGCACCACAGCTGAATCCCTTTGATTATAAGCTGGGCGATCTGATTCAATTAAACAGAGATATTTTGGACCGTCATCTCACACCCTATGTGCTTACTGCGGAAAACTGTGCCTATCCGGTGAATTTTGCCACTTCAAATCCAATCACCTGGAATTCCACACTGCAGTATTACCAGCGGTTGGTAGATACTGCTGCATTCCTGGATTTCCCGCACATTCAGGTTTGCCCAGGCTCCAGTTATTTTGATGATGATGCAGAAGCTGGCTGGGCAAGACAGGTCGAGGCCTTTCAGCTGCTGACAGAATACGCTAAGAGGAAAGGGGTAACGATCTTTCTTGAAACCTGCAAAGAAACAACAACCAATCTGATTGTAACCAGTAAACAGCTGAACCGGTTTATTACGGATGTTGGCGCAGATAATTTGATGGGGCTGTCGGATACGGATCAGATGGCTCTTGCCGGCGAAAATATCAACGATTATATGGATCATCTGGGAGATCGATATGGCTTTGTACATTTCAGCGATGCAGGACATACCATTCCCGGAACCGGCGGACTGCCGATGAAGGAGTACTATGATACACTTGTAAGCCGCGGCTATGAGGGATGGTGTTCTTGTGAACTGTGTGACCGAGAGTATTTCCCGGATCCGGATAAAGCTACAGACGCTTATGTTGAGTATATAAAGAATGTATTGGAGGTATAAATGATGAAATTCATTCCTATGACATTACACTACTTAAGATACAGCCCTAAACAATATTTGGACAAATTAGAGCGTTCTCCTTTTGATATGTTTGACTTATATATGTGCGCACCGCAGTTGAATGCATTTGACTATGCCCTGAAAGATTTGCTGGATCTGGATCAAGAGATCAGAAGACGCAATCTGAAGGTTTATGCGATTACGCCAGAGAATAATTCTTACCCATGTAATTTTGCAACTCAGAATAAAGAAACCAGAGAATCTTCACTTCGGTATTATCAGAGGGCCATTGATACAGCTGAGTATCTGGGCTGTCCGAATGTACAGATCAGTATTGGTTTCGGTTATTTTGATGCGCCGAGACAGGAAGCCTGGGACAACACCAAAGAATGCATGCAGCTTCTTGCTGAATACGGTAAGAAAAAGGGGGTTAACTTCTTCCTGGAAGAGTGCAAGGTAACCACAACGCAGGTGCTGAATTACAGTGATGATATTGCCAAAATGATCACGGAAATCGGCTTTGACAATGTACAAGGGATGGTGGATACGGATCAGATGACTTTTGCCGGACAGACCATGGATGATTACTTTAACAGTCTGGGGGACAAGATGGGATATGTTCATTTTAATGACAGAGGTCACACTGTTCCGGAACATGCAGATTTCCCGATGAAGCAGTATTATGAAGATCTGAAGCGCAATCATTATGACGGTGTCTGCTGCTTTGAGCTGATCGACAGACGCTATTATATTGATCCGGATCAGGCGGTGGATGATTGTGTTGACTGGCTAATAGCCAATACAGACGAGTTTAAGGATTATAAAAAGGAGTAAAAATGGTAATAGACACCCATATTCATCCGGCTTTATTTGCACCGATTTGTCAGAATGAAGAGCATTTCGCGTTCAGATGTAATGAGATGAATTATCATCTGATGAAACCATCAGATATAGAGTTGATAAAAAAACAGCTGGGGCTGGCAAAAATCGAAAAGGTATTTTTACTTCCGGAGGATTGTTCCTATGAGAAGGGGAAGGCAGCAATTTCCAACGAAGAAATAGCCGCCCTGGTTTCTGCGGAGCCGGATTTATTTATTGGTTTTGCGGCTGTGGATCCGAGAAATGATGATGCACAGGCGCAGCTGGAAGATGCATTTTCAAGGCTTGGCCTGGCAGGTCTGAAGTTAAATACAGCTAAACTGAAGATGTTTCCATATGATGAGAAGATAAAGAAGCTTTGCGAGGTTTGCAGCAGATATCATAAACCGGTGATTTTCCATAGTGGTCTGTGCCTTGAAGAAGATGCCTTTGCAAGATATGCCAGAGTGGCGGATTTTGAAGAACCGGTTGCACATTTCCCGGATGTGAATTTCTGTCTGGCGCATTTTGGCTGGCCCTGGGTGCAGGAAACAGCGGCATTATTGATAAAATATTCCAATCTTTATGCCAATACTGCACTGATGAATTTTGATGGACCTGTTCAGCTTTATCACAAGGTATTCAAGGAAGATATGGGAGCGTACTGGGTGGAGCATAATCTTGCAGATAAGATCATGTTTGGTTCTGACAGTCCGCGTATTCGTCCGGCCAGAAGCAAAAAAGGATTGGATGCGTTAGGCTTAAGTGCAGATGTGCTTGAAAAGGTATATTATAAAAATGCCCTGAAATTTCTTGGTCAGGAGGAATGAAATGGATTGCAGGATAAAAGAACTATCTGTCATAGCAGATGCGGAGACGCAGTTAATTAAGATCACGGAAGACGTAAAAAGGGTGGTTGAAAACTGTGGAATCAGCAATGGTGTGGCGTTTGTCATTACATTGCATACGACAACCGGTATTACAATCAATGAGAGTCTGCCCTGTGTGGAAAAGGACATCGAAGAACAATTGGAACGTCTGATTCCATTTGATTATCCGTTTCACCATAATCATTATCTGCCTTCTTACGGAACCATTGGCGGCAATGCGCCGGGGCATTTGAAATCATTGCTGACCGGGAATCACTGTGTACTGCCTGTTATCGATGGCAAGGTTAAACTTGGAGAGGCCGCGGATATCTACTTCTGTGAATATGACGGTATCAAGAAACGCCGGTATATGGTTTATTGTATGGGAGAAGCATAGCCCGGAAAGGAAAGGTTTTTATGAAAAAAGTACTGGCCATGGCCGACAACTGTATTGATGTTTATTACAAACAGGACCGTTTTTATACCACTGGAAACAGCGTGGATTTTGCTTTTAACTATCGTGCTCTTGGCGGAGATGTCACAGAGATGACAATTCTGGGAAATGATTTCTTCGCGGACGCTTTGACAGAGAAGCTGGATGAGAGGGGGATTCCGCTTCGAGTACTCGCAAAGTCTGACAATCCAACCGGTATGGCCAAGATGGCCATTGTGGAGGGCAATCGCGTCCATCTGGAATTTGCCGGGAATGCCATGGAAGAAATTGAGCTTGGCGAAGAAGACCTGGAGTTTGCAAAGACCTTTGATATTGTGTATTGTGAGCGCTGGTGTAAGGTCTACAGATATATTGAGGACTTAAAACAGCCAAATCAGATCTGGGTTTATGATTTCTCCAAGAGATTAACATTGGAAACGAATGACAGGATCCTTCCGTATATTGATTATGCATTTTTCTCCTACGATAGCGATGATGACTATATTAAAAATTTCCTATTAGAAACACAGGCAAAGGGGGCGGGCTGCGTCGTTGCCATGCTGGGTGAATATGGAAGCCTGGCTTACGATGGCAAGCAGTTTTATCGGGAAACAGCTGAAAAGGTAGAGGTCTGTAATACGGTTGGTGCCGGAGATTCTTATATAGCAGGCTTTACTTATGGTGTCAGCCTTGGTGAGGACATACCGTGCTGTATGCATCGTGGTAAAATGCAGGCTACAAAGATTATTCAGATATTTAATCCTTATGAATAGATTGCAGGGGTTGGGAAATCAAGGTTTGTCTTTTGGGGATGAATCTTGATTTTTTATTCCCATGATAATGCAACCCGCGAAGATGCCCGTGCCGGACGGTTTCCATGTTACCACAGAAGCATACCGGCGATTTATTTGCGGCAGAAAACCTATCTCAATATCCACGGCCAACAAAACGTCTTAGCGGCAATCAAAAGTTGTTGGGCATCTTTATGGACAGCACGGGCCATTGCATACCGCACGCGGATCAGAAAGGAAGACAATCAGTAAGATATACCGTTCATGCTCTTTTTTCTACCAGTTTTGCTGTCGGCCGCCCGGAAGTGCATTTTTGCCCTATACTTGATGGGGTGTAAAACTTTACACTACCTGAATAATGTGGGAGGTTTTTTCATGAAAAAAATATGCAGCATATTACTGATTATCGCCCTGGCTTCTACACTCACGGCCTGCGGCGGCGGTTCGCGAAGCTCGTCTGCGACTTCACCGTCCGGCGGCTACCTGACCGGCAGCCGCGCGAGCAGCGCGCCCGAGACGGCATCCGAATCGCCTGTGGACGCGGCGGCAACCGAACTCTCAGCGGAGGAAAACTGGGCGCTCATTGCGGATTATTTCCGTGCCAATTTCCCCCAGCCGCTGATGACCGTCCGGGCGGACGTTAACCGCGACGGGCTTGACGACTGCGTGTTCGTGGATACCCTGACGGACGAATGGGCACGGTTCGGCTATGTCCTGACCGTTAAAAACGGCGAGGTGCAGAAATACCTAGTCAAAGAGGGCGGCGAGACACATGGGCAGGGCTTTTTTGACTGGTTCCTCAGCCCAAATGAACAGGGCGACGCCTATTTGATCGAATATAACACCAGTATGTGGCAGGGTATGGGTACGCTGACAATGCTGCGTTATTATCTTGATGAAAACGGCGAAAAAGTCATCCTCGACGAATATACTGTGGGCGACAAGCCGGAGGACAACGACGAAAAAGGCGTTATAAAGGATAGCGTTTTTAAGGAATTCTATGTGGAGGGAGCCAAATGGCTGCACCGCAAGTATATTCTTCACATTGCGGGGACTTGGGGGAATGGGAATTGGAGCGACCTTGAAATGCTTGATCCGCAGATTCCGGCAATTGCATTTGCGGACGAGGACGAAGAACCGGAAGAGGAGCGCAGGAACATTACGGGCAACGGAATCATCGACGTCTACTTTACGGACACCGACCACTCGGTCAAGGTGATAGACGGCGCGTACGAGATTCTTTTGCCCAAGAGCTGGAGCGGCCGGTATGTGGCGAATATTGAAAAAACTCCGGGGACACAGGAGGAAACGGTGGATTTTTTCTGCAAGGCCTGCTACGACGCCGATCCCCGCAGCGGCTGGCTGTGCTCTCTCTATTTTGCAAATTTCGTTGAGGTTACCGCGAACGACGCGGCAAGCCCCGGCAGTGAATGGCGCCAGTTGGGAGAATGGAGCGGCGGTGATGTCTACCTGCTTTTGCCCACGGATGTGCCGGTCACCTCGAAAGACCCTGCGCTGCAGCAGGAATATGCCGCTATGGCGGGCGAAGTGAAAAATATAATTTACAACGAAGCCAGTTGAGAAGAAAGTAACACAGGCAAGCAGGATGGTAATCTTTCAAACGGATCTGAAGCTATCGAATGGGTCGTGTTGGATAAGGCTGATGACAGGCTCCTTGTCATCAGCCGATACTGTCTTGAATACATGCAGTACAGCGAACGTTATCCCCAACAGCGTATATGGTTTTGAGTGAAATTTAGACCCTGCTTTAAGGACGATAAAAAAGTTGAACCGTGAAAATCTCGCCCTGTTCCGAGACCGCACAGCCGATACCGATTTCGGTATAATCCTCTCGCAGTACATTTGCTTTGTGGCTTGCCGAGGTCATCCAGGCTATCATCTGAATATCCGCCGTGGGACCGCCTTGTCCAGCATTTTCGCCATAGTTATAATTATTGGCGATGCCGAGTACCGTGAACCACAGTGAACCGTCGGGGCGGGTATGAGGCTTGCCATTGAT
>Ga0153999_1000987_pt1 | contig 11707 bp, 14 predicted proteins | sample TSNC083MetaG_FD_104675 | JGI IMG/M metagenome (GOLD analysis project Ga0153999, IMG submission 104675) | Attine ant fungus gardens microbial communities from North Carolina, USA - TSNC083 MetaG | ecosystem: Host-associated > Fungi > Mycelium > Unclassified | place: USA: North Carolina, Lumber... | reverse complement strand
CTGTTCTATAAGATTGTTTTACCGACCGCTAAATCAGTAAATCTTATTTTACACTGAGGTATTTTTTCTATCAACCTTCTTTCTTGGAATTCCCTATATTTGAATTATACAGGAAGCTCCTATTTTTTCATTGACAATTAAATTATATCATGGTAGTGTATTAAGTAAAGTACGCAAAAAAAGTACAGTAGCTTTACAAAAGTAAAGTTATACCACCGGGAGGATATAATGAATAGTCCATTAGATGATGAAGTATGTGTCGACTCAATAAGAAAAGTAATGAATATTTTTGGAGGAAAATGGTCGTTCATTATTATTGGGGAATTGCACACAGGTAAAAAGCAATTTAACAATCTAAATAGAACATTAGGAATCAGTACAAAATCCTTATCAGATAGCTTAAAAAAATTAGAAGCAAATGGGATTGTTGAGAGAACCGTTTATGCAACAACCCCTGTTACTGTAGATTATGCCTTAACCGAAAAGGGAATGGATTTCCAAAAAGTATTTAATGAGATGAAAGAATGGGGCATGAAATGGTTAAGTGAACCAAATGTTCCCTTGTAAAAGCACTTATCTCCCGTCTGCATCAGTTCCGCAGTTTCACCGTAAAGATCAGTTCTTTACTAATAATCCCCTATATATATAGCCATCTTTTATATCTTCTTTTTCCGGCAGCGGACGTGCATCAATCATATTATACTTTGCATATAGCCCTTTTTGAATATTAGAAAAAATGATAGGTAAACCAATGCAAGAATAAAAATGGGCAGTGTTTTGTACTTGAAAATGAACGTGGGGTTCCGTCATATTACCGGAATTACCACCAATATCAGGCGTATCCGGGTCAGTCTGCCCATCGCTCATTATGCGGCAATCAGAGAAGTTGCTTTTTATTGAAGCAATTACACCATCCGCAGGGGCAAGGATGTCTTTTCCATAACAGTAATAGCTTCGCAAATCCTTCTTATCTCCACGATAGCTCTCACCTTCTTCATCCACAATAATGAAATCATAAGCGAAACGTTGTGGCAGAATTTCCCATGAATGGGATGTGTTTTTTGTAACACCGCCATTTCCTGTATACCATTCGCCATCAAACGGCAATGGATACTCTACTTTGGGGACATAACTATCAATACTATCAATATCCTTGTTTCTGTATTTTACCGTTGCATAATTTAAGCCGGTTACTTGTAATACAATCTGACCTAGAAAACGTATATTCATATGGTTTTCCTCCTTTAAATAATCTGTACTTAAAGACCTTTAAAACAAGCTCTAATCCCACACCTAAATATTAAAAGTTCAAGAATTATTAAACTCATATCGACTACTCCTTACACTGCCTAAATTCCGATTTGATAGCCTTATTATAACAAACTATAAGATTGAAAAATAGCCTGTTTTTTATTATACAAAAACTGCACCAACAATGAAAAATTGATGCAGCCCTTATAAACCTTTATTCTAAACCAGTCTTAACAACTTTTGATGACTGCTCAAGACATTTGTAGTTACACTAATTAATGGTGGTAACAGAACCTAGATATTATCGCAGAACTTTTTTAAATAAAGATTCCATTTTATCATAATTGCAGACAAAAGAATCCAGACTAACCCTCAGCATTTCTTCCTCAGTGATTCCAGCAAAATGCATCTTATATCCTCGTTGAATAGCTAACTCACGAATAAATTCTCTTTGAGTACGTCCATTTCCTTCCCTAAAAGGATGCAGTGCGTTGATTTCAGAAAAATAAAAAGCGATCTTTTGGATAAAAGTATCTTTTGGAAGCGATGCTAAATAATTATCGGTTTCTAGTTTTCGAAATATTTCATCAGCCTGTGCTCTTATAAATTGTACCTTACAGAACATATTTGACTTAGCAATATCCACAGTGCGTATCTTTCCAGCCCACGAGTATAAATCTTGAAAAAGATACCCGTGAATGCTCTGTAAATGTACTAAGTCAAAGTCTCCTTGTATAGGTGAAGTAATTAAATCGTTTAGCCGTAGCTGTGTTAGCTTTCGTTCGGCTTCATGCAGCCGATTTAAATCATGAATGTTTAGATTATTAATTAACACGTCTGATTCTGGGTAGCAATAAATTCTATCACCCATTTATCCCTCCATATACTCTGCTAACAACTGGTTCCTTATATTATCTTTTTCAGCCTCAGTTGCTGCCTGGTATGTCTTTAGTAAATGAAGATCATTTTCTGTAAGTGCCATATTCTCCATATCCATAGAAGCCTGAACTTCTGCTGTTATCTCATTGACTGAATAACTCAGCGGCATTTTTACCTCAAAAGGAATGCTTTTGGTCATGATAATTTGTTTTAAGAGCATATTTACTACGGATGATAAGTTCGTTCCTAGATTTTCTAATATATCACTTGCTTGTTCTTTATCAATTTTATCTGTTCGTACCTGTAAAAATGTTTTTTCCATATTCTCAACCTCCATTACTATAATTATACTATTTAGTATTGACGTTGTCAATACGCTTGTATTCAAAAACTGCACCAACCATGAAGCTGATGCAGTCTTAATCATTTTATTATTTTACTTTTTTGTAAGCTACATAACAATTCTCAGCAATTTTCAAAATTGCTTTTATGGTGTAAAATACGACATAGTATGACCGATTAATAGAGTCTTTATATAACTTATTTTCAAAACATAAACTTGCACTTAAAAAGGTTTCTTTTGCTTCTGTAAAGCGATAAATCGCAAGACTTTTTTCTTTATCGGTCATGCTACAACAACTCCCTCATGTTCTATATTTCGATAAAATGGTAAAGTATCAACCCAATATTTGTAATGTTCTTCATTTTTTATAATAGGAGAAATATCGATTCCATATTCCAATTCCAGCTCAAAGGCATAATCAAATATTGTATTCTCAATCTTTTTAATTTCTGCAGCAGAAAGGGTTACAAGTATCATAACATCTACATCTGATGATTTATGATAGTCACCTCTGGCATATGACCCATAGAGAATAATCTTAGATAAGTTTTCTCCTAATATTTTTCTTAATTCTGCTGAAAACTCTGATATAATATCGGGAATATTCATTTTCTATTTCCTCCTTCCAACCATTTACATACTAATATTATAACCCATGCTGTTGATTTTGTACACTTCAAAATACATCAAAAAACTGCCCCAACCATAGAAGATTAAGACAGTCCTCTTTTCCCTTGTATTTATGCGATTTTCTTAGAACTTTCCAGCTTTCGAACTCTCCTCAATACTAACCGCTACAGCCACAGTAGCCCCAACCATAGGGTTGTTCCCCATTCCAATAAGTCCCATCATTTCCACATGTGCCGGTACCGATGAAGATCCTGCAAACTGAGCATCTGAATGCATCCGTCCCATCGTATCCGTCATACCATATGAGGCCGGACCGGCAGCCATATTATCCGGATGCAATGTTCTGCCGGTACCACCGCCGGAAGCTACTGAGAAGTATTTCTTGCCTTGTTCCATACATTCCTTCTTATAAGTTCCTGCCACGGGATGCTGGAATCTTGTAGGATTGGTTGAATTACCGGTAATAGAGACGTCAACGCCCTCTTTATGCATGATTGCCACACCTTCTGTAACATCATTGGCTCCATAGCAATTCACCTTTGCGCGAAGGCCTTCTGAATAAGACTTTCTGAAAACCTCCTTCACTTGACCGCTATAATAATCCATATCAGTTTCTACATATGTAAATCCATTGATTCTTGAAATAATCTGAGCCGCATCTTTTCCAAGCCCATTTAAGATGACACGTAATGGTTTCTGGCGTACTTTATTAGCTTTCTCAGCAATGCCGATAGCACCTTCTGCAGCTGCAAAGGATTCATGACCTGCTAAAAAGGCAAAACACTCTGTTTCTTCTTCAAGTAACATCTTTCCTAAATTGCCATGACCCAAACCAACTTTTCGCTGATCGGCAACAGATCCTGATATACAAAAAGATTGAAGCCCTTCACCAATAGCTGCCGCTGCATCAGCGGCCCGTCTGCAGTCTTTCTTAATGGCAATTGCTGCACCAACGATATAAGCCCAGCAAGCATTTTCAAAACAAATTGGCTGGATGCCTTTAACAAGATTGTATACATCTAATCCGGCATCTTTCGTTAGTTGCTGTGCCTCTTCGATGGAGGCAATTCCATAGCTGTTTAATACTGCGTTAATTTTATCTATTCTTCTATTATATGATTCGAATAAAGCCATTCTTCTCTTCCTCCTCGATTATTCTTTTCTTGGGTCGATGATTTTAACAGCATCCGCTACCCGGCCATATTGTCCTTTTGCTTTTTCTAAAGCAGTATTTGCATCATCACCGGCTTTAATAAAGTCCATCATCTTGCCAAAACTTATGAATTGATAGCCGATAATTTCATCATCAGCATCTAAAGCGATACCGGTTACATAACCTTCAGCCATTTCTAAATAACGAGGTCCTTTCTTTAAAGTACCATACATTGTACCAATCTGGCTTCTTAAACCCTTTCCTAAATCTTCAAGACCGGCACCAACCGGCAGCCCATCTTCGGAAAATGCAGATTGGGTACGACCATAGGCGATCTGTAAAAACAATTCGCGCATTGCAGTATTAATCGCATCACAAACCAAATCGGTGTTTAATGCTTCTAAGAGTGTTCTGCCAGGTAAAATTTCCGATGCCATTGCCGCTGAATGGGTCATTCCTGAACATCCAACAGTTTCTATCAAAGCCTCCTGGATAATCCCTTCTTTAACATTAAGCGTTAGTTTACAGGCTCCTTGCTGAGGCGCACACCAGCCTACACCATGAGTTAAACCTGAAATATCCGTAATCTCTTTTGACTTTACCCATTTTCCTTCTTCAGGAATTGGTGCTGCACCGTGATTTACACCTTGTGCCACCGGGCACATCATTTCTACTTCATGTGAATAAATCATTTTGTGACTCCTTTCAAAATATGTAATATAAAATGATACCGCTACATTTGATGCATGGTGCATGATCGTTAAAAAATAATCATACTTTACTATATTTTCGCATTTTTTTTTCTTTTCGTCCAGTATTTTTCAAAAATTATACTGTAATTAGCATGATGAACAGCTTTGAAATTTTAACAGACATGAGTTTTGGCAAAATGCACAAATAATCGTCATTTTTCAATACAAACTAACCAATAGTATTTAAAACAGTTATACCTACCGCATATAAAACAAAAATGATGAGCCATAAGTCAATCCACCTGCTTTTTTTAGGGGAATCAACTAGGGTATCCTCTGTATTCACAGTAGCAGGCTTCTTCTGGAAAACGACTTTAATCATGCGTTTATTGATTGAATAAGTTACATAGATAACAACTATAAGAATACCTGCACAAATCAGAGCTGTGATTGCATAACCATATAGAACCGCTCCCATAGCCAGGCTTTCATCAGTAATTAATTCGGCCGCAGCCTCTGTTGTATTATTTGAATTCTGATATGCGCTATAGCCATTGATAACTGATGTTGCATTATAGACAAAATGCATGAGCATCGGTACCAATAGAGAATCAGCGGCTTCCATCATTAAAGCAAATACGATGCCAATTAGAAAAGTGTAAAATATCTGATAAAAATTCATATGCATTAAGGCAAATAAAGCAGCACTTAAAAGAATCCCCTTTTTAGGAGAAATCTTCGAATATGTATGATACAAAACACCTCTAAATAGTATCTCCTCACCTAGTGCAGGTAAAACAGCTGTCGTAAATAATGCAAATCCCAAACCTGCCGAATATATTGTTGACATCGCATCTGTCAAATTATCTTTAATAAAATATGATGAAATAATACTTATAAATGCAGATATCGGTGAACATAGTATTGCTGCCAAAATTGATAATAGTATCGTTGGCACATTAATTGCCTTGATACGCAAAACATCGCTTATATCTTGCTTCTTCATAAAAATGTAGACAATCGTTGGAATACTTAGTAGCATTTGGTAAGACATAAGCGAAATATTATAATTAGATACATTTACTAAAAGCAGTTGTGTAACAATTCCTATGCCGGTTGTTATAAAAAGCAGCATATGGGCAGTTGATATTTTTTTCATGTTTGTCTACGCTTCCTTGATTTTTTCGATAATCTCATTCCCGGATTTATAAATGCTATTTTCGATGATAAAGCCTCGAACCATCGATACAGGATAAATCTGGCTGTATTTTCCGATGACTGTTCCGGGATTTAAAACAGAATTACAGCCCACTTCCACATTGTCTCCTAAAATGGCACCAAACTTTTTGAAACCGGTCTTAATACGCCCTTCGGGTGTTGCTACTTCAACAAGTGTTTTGTCGGACTTGACATTGGAAGTTATTGAACCTGCTCCCATGTGCGCTTTGTATCCCAGTATAGAGTCACCAACATAATTATAATGCGGCACCTGAACCTTATTAAATAGAACTACATTTTTAAGCTCCGTTGAATTACCTACAACGGATTCTTTGCCTATGATGGCATTGCCTCTGATAAATGCACAATGACGCACCTGCGCCCCGTGATCTATGATTACAGGTCCCTTTATATATGCACTGGGGAAAATGTCCGCACTTTTAGAAATCCAAACATTCTCCGCCACTTGGTTATATTCATCTGCCCCTAGCTGTTTCCCCAATTCGATAATAAAATCGCCAATATCCGGAAGTACCTCCCATGGATACTTTGCTTTGGCAAAAATATCTTTTGCAATTGTTTCATTGAGCGTTAATATAGAATTCACTTCTAATCTTTCAAACATCAATCTTCCTCTTTTCAAGTTTAATCTCTTTAAATTATAAGTCAACCCAATTCCTAATTCAAGTACATTCATCTATTAAGTTAATAATTTACTATTTATAGACGCAAAAATCCCCGGTTACAGGAACATATGTCTTCTTGCAGACCGGGGTTAATGATATATTAGTAATTTTTAGCCTGAAGTTCAAAATATGCCTTTGGATGACTACATACCGGACATACCTCTGGAGCGGCTTTCCCTATGTGAAGATGACCGCAGTTCGCACATCGCCAAACAACCACATCATCCTTTTCAAATACTTTGTTATTGCTCAAATTATCAATCAATTGACGATATCTTTCTTCATGTTCCTTTTCGATTGCGCCTACGCCTTCAAAGAGAGTCGCAATTTTATCAAATCCTTCTTCCTTTGCCACTTTTGCAAATGTTGCATACATATCTGTCCACTCATAATTCTCACCGGCCGCAGCATCTTCTAAATTGGCCATCGTGTCTGGCATACCATCATGCAAAAGTTTAAACCATATTTCCGCATGTTCCTTTTCATTAGCGGCAGTGTCTAAAAATATCTGAGAGATTTGTTCATAACCCTCTTTCTTTGCCTTGCTGGCATAAAAAGTGTACTTATTCCTCGCTTGTGATTCTCCGGCAAAAGCCGCCATTAAGTTTGCTTCTGTTTTGGTACCTGTTAAATTTGACATATGACGCCCCTTTCAAAACATATTAAACAGGAATGATTCTTGCTTTAAATATATTTTATCAATACTCGGATTAAATGTCAATTCTTTTGTCATTTCCTTCGTTTCTTCCCGGGTTCAATCACCTGGCTTTGATAGTCAAAGCATTCCCTGGCGACTTCGCCACTTAAAAGCAGCAGGCAAATCAAATTAGGTATAATCATCAATCCGTTCATTGTATCTGAAAAATTCCATACAACTTCCAGCGCTTTTGTTGATCCTACATATGTCACCAAGCAAAAGAGCAAACGGTAAAATTTTATAACATAATCTTTTTTACATAAATATTCTAATGCTTTTTCACCATAATATTCCCAACCTAATAAAGTGGCAAACGCAAACATCGCAATACCTATAGTAATCAGCCAACCACCCCATTGACCCAGTACTGTGGAAAATGCCCGAATCGTCAATTCTACACCTGTAATTAATGAGCCATCAGTATTTTGCATACCCAAAACACCGGAAGAAGCAATCACAAGACCTGTAATGGAACAGATAATCATTGTGTCAAAAAAAGTTCCGGTCATATTAATGTATCCCTGTCTGGAAGCAGAATCGGTTCTGGCTGCCGCCGCAGCAATCGGTGCTGAACCTAAGCCTGCTTCATTAGAAAACACACCTCGGCTGATGCCCCAGCGCATAGAAGAAAAAATAGTGGCTGTAATTGTTCCGCCCATACCTCCGGCTACTGACCTGACTGAAAAAGCCATTCTAAAAATTTCGATAATACCTGCCGGCAGGTTTTTAAAGTTCACGGCAATAACGATAATACCTCCAAGAAAATACATAATGCCCATCAGTGGCACAATGATACTGCATACCCGTCCAATATTTTTGATTCCGCCGATCAGGACGGTAAATACTAATATCATAACGGCCAATCCGGTGTACCAGGCAGGCCAGGCGAAGGTATTACTGATGGCCTGTGATATGGAATTTGCCTGTGTCATATTGCCAATACCAAAGGAAGCCATCACCGTAAAGAAGGAAAATAATATGGCCAGCAATTTGCCAAGACCAGGTATTTTTATACCATTTTTCATAGTGTACATAGGACCGCCGGCCATTTCGCCTTTAGAATTTCGCTCTCTGTATTTGATTGCTAATACACTTTCCCCATATGTTGTTGAAAGTCCAAACATGGCACTTAACCACATCCATACCAGAGCTCCCGGCCCCCCGGACACCATAGCTGTCGCTACCCCAACGATATTGCCGGTTCCAATGGTCGCTGCCAGAGCAGTCATTAAAGATTGAAAAGATGATATGTCGCCTTGTGCAAAGTCCTCTTTTCCATCCTTTTTAAATATTGATTTTATGGCATAACCTAAGTTTATCCAGGGGAGAAACTTTAATCGCATTGTAAGAAAGATGCCAGTTCCAACCAGCAAGATCAACATCGGCGGACCCCAGACGAGTCCATTTAGTTCAGATAAGATATTAGAAAAATCCAAATCTCAAACTCCTTCATATCATTTTAAAGGCTTGTTATATTAATATTTCCAAAACTTTCAGCCTATGCCATAAAAGAAACGAACCGCCGCAATTGATTTTGTATAAAAACCAGTTGCGGCGATTCGTTCTTCCTTTTTTAATGACTTATTTGAAGCAATTTGCTTTTTAATTCGCCTTCGATACGTTGCAGCTCAACTTCAGCTTCCCGGCGTTTTTGACGACCTTCATTTTGAATTTTCAAAACTTCGTCTAAAGTGGAAATTAAAGATTCGTTGGTGTATTTCAAGGTATCTATCTCTACAATTCCACGTTCAGATTCCTTGGCGGTTTCGATGGTTGCCGTTTTTAATGTGGCAGCATTTTTCTTTAGAAGTTCATTGGTCATATTAGTAACTTCCCGCTGTGCTTTAGCGGCCTGTCCTGAATGAGTCACACCCAACGCCAACACCATCTGGCTCTTCCATAAGGGAATCGTATTGACCAATGTCGACTGTATTTTTTCTGACATCAAAGTATCATTACCCTGTACCAAACGTATCTGAGGTGCCATCTGAATACAAATCATCTTCGTCAATTCCAAATCATAGATTTTCTTTTCAAAGCGGTTACATAATGAAGAGAAATCCTTGACGGCCTGTGCATCCTCAGGTAATCCTGAATTACGGGCGGTTTCTTCAAGAGCCGGTAGTTCAACAGCTACCGCATGATTGAGCTTCTTTTTACCGGCAATGATATACATGGATAATTCTTTTAAGTAGTTCTTATTCAGGTCATACATCTTATCTAGCATAGCAACATCTTTTAATAGTTGAATTTGGTGGCCTTCAAGAACGGAAACAATTTTATTGACGTTTGTTTCTGCTTTGGCATATTTAGCCTTCATAGATGTTAATTTATTGGATGACTTCTTGAAAAAGCCAAAAATTCCGCCCTGTTCTTCTTCATCTATATCAAAATTCTTCAATTCAGTGACAACATTTGATAACATTTGCCCAACTTCACCTAAATCTTTTGATTTTACATTATCAAGGGCTCCTTCAGAAAAATCGGCAATTTTCTTTTGGGCACCTGCACCGTACTGTAAAATTAAATTGGAATTGGTAAGTTGAATCTGAGACGCAAAATCATCAACCATCTTACGCTCTTCATCTGTCAGACGACTCTCATCAATATCAATGTTTACAACTTCTTCCTGTTCTGTCATTGCAGAAGGGACTTGTCCGCTTCCGGAACTATCTGCTGTAAATGGTTCAAAAGTTAATGTCGGTGTTTGATTTATTGCATCCTTGATTTCATCACTCATCATATTCTTCCTCTCGTATGTGGTTATTTATAATTAAAATCTTTTTCTGTCAATCCTTCTCGTTTAAGCATTGTCTCAAGAACAGAAATATCTGTTGTCACGTCCATGGCTATGTCTACAAATAAACTGTCATATAAATTCTCAAAGGCTAAATTAATTGTGTCCAGCGTTTTTTCAATCTCAGTTTTAGCTGTTACAATATTATCCTTCTGTATAGCCTGTATAGATTGATTATCCAAATCTTTATAAGTATTGACCAGTTTTAATGTTGTTGGTAAATAATACTCGGTAAACTTACGAATCTCGGCTATCTGCTCCGGATGTTTTTCGATATAGCCAAATATCTTTTTAATCACCGTCTCCAACCTGAACAGTTTTTCGGATACCTCTTCTCCAAGAATAACATCATTGGCTTCCCTAATCTGACGGATATACTCTCTGCCTTCTATAACCACCTGTTTAACATTTTCATCAATAGTCATATCTTCTGCGACAGTTCTCTGTTTATTCTCCTGTTCAATTGTTTCTTGCTTACGTCGTTCCAATTCAGACTGGGTTTTTAAGTACTGCTGATAAACATCATAATTCAGCATCAGATGGGTTTGCTGCTCATCAATATGCCCTTCTATAAACATGCCTTTGCGAATCATACGCTTTAAATCCTTAATGACATACTTCTCCGAATGACCGCTGCCAAAGGTTAATTCCCTGATTGAACAATAGCTGCGTCCGTTAATTTTACGCACATAGCCGCGAAAACGTTTTAATCTGCGTCTTAGTGATGTCCCTTTTATATATAAAAATGACGATATAAGCAGGAAGAGACTCGCCATCATAGCCGCTGTCCCACCCATCAAATCAGCCAGGGCAAAGAAGAGCAGGAGAAGCGCTGATACACCGATTCCAATAGAACCGAAAACGGTATACAATACACCGGAAACCCTTCCGGCCGGTGATCTGCTGATGAAAAAGTTCTTATCTGTCCGCTTAATCACTTCACTTCCGGGCTGTCTGGTTTGTCTTTGACTCGTATTTACATATTCTCTGCGAGAACGCTGTCTATTGTCATATCTTTGGTCTTCGTGGCGGCTTCTAAAGTTATTACCTTGACCTAGCTGCTTGTGAACTTCATCTATCGCACCATTGACCGTAGACCTGATGTTACTATTTAGTTTATCAAAATCCATTGTATTTACGGCATCCTGAACTAACGAATTGATTCGTTCACCAATATCCGAAAGGTTGTTGCTGCTCAATTTAAAATTCCCCCTTATTGTCTACTATTTATGATAAACGATAAAGAGGAATTAGTCTAGTATTTATCTGATTTTTTATAATTTCTTAATTTATTTTAACGCATCAAATATTCCGGTCATCATTGTGTTGACATTATGTAAATCTTCTATCCAGGTATCATT
>Ga0153999_1000985_pt1 | contig 11729 bp, 7 predicted proteins | sample TSNC083MetaG_FD_104675 | JGI IMG/M metagenome (GOLD analysis project Ga0153999, IMG submission 104675) | Attine ant fungus gardens microbial communities from North Carolina, USA - TSNC083 MetaG | ecosystem: Host-associated > Fungi > Mycelium > Unclassified | place: USA: North Carolina, Lumber... | reverse complement strand
GGATTATGTGCTTATAGGTTCATTATAAAGCAAAAACGTGAAATTGTTAAGGTATAAAATAGAATTCAGTTCCGCATATTTACAGGGGATCTGGTATTCTGGAATTTAGTTTTTCATTCAAGTCCGTATCCATATTTTACTAGATAGCAGGCGGCATTTACAGGGCAGCGACTTGGCACGAACTTGGCAAAATTTCAGATACAAAAGGGAAGAAGGAGACTTTATGAGAGAGCGTTTTGATTTCTCGTCTATATCAAGGGTTCTATTAGATCAGAGAAAGCCGGAGAGTTTTACGGCGGTAGAGTATTATAAGACATTGTTTGATTATGCGTTTTCACAGCAAAATATCATCATCAATGAACCAGACGAAAGTGATATCAGCAAGATTATTAGTGGACAGAGAAATGTTCCGAGGGACATCGGATGTATCTACCAGTGTCCGGAACACTACCAGAAGCTAAAGAATGCTGTTACCCGGCTCTTGGAAGAAGTGTTTGATTCCCGCTTTGTGGTGGAGCAGCTATGCGACCTCCTTATTGACGATAGAACCTTGTCGGAGGAAATGAGAAGGTCAATCCTTACACAAAAGGAAGATGCAGCTCAATTTATTGCCAGTTGTATTGTGATGAGCTTATCCAGAAGCTTTATACCGAAATCCAAAACCGGCAAACGTGCGGATGCTAAGAGCTTCGAGCTATCAGACTTTCTATATGACTGCAATTATCCGGCAGTCAATCGGGTGTTCCTCGGGCGTGAGGCAGAACTGGCGATCATCCATGAACGCTTGCAATCGGAGCAGTGCTTATTCCTCCATGGGATCGGTGGAATTGGCAAGTCCGAACTGGCGAAACAATATGGCAAGCAGTTCAAAAAGGAATATGAACATGTTCTGTACTTACGGTATGCGGGAAGTCTGCGTGAGACAATCTGCAAGTTGGATTTTGTGGATGATGTGCCGGACATGGATGAAGAAGATGTATTTGAAATGCACTATCGCTTTTTTAAGCGGTTAAGCGCTCATACACTGGTGATCCTTGATAACTTCGATGCGCTTCCAGAACAGGAGGAATTGTTTCAGGAGTTCCTGTCACTTTCCTTCCAGGTGCTTGTTACGACCAGGAATCGGGTCGAAGCAGTTCCTTGCTATTTGGTGAAGGAGATAGGGGATATACGTGCATTGGAAGCGCTTTTTTACACCTATGCACCACGGAGCAAATCAAAACCGGATATTGTTCGCGATATTATTAAGGAAGTTCATCATCATACGTTGACGGTGGAAATGGCGGCGAAGACGATGAGCGCCGCTGATTTAACACCAGAAGCGGTTTTGGCAGGGTTAAGGCGGGAAGGTTTGCACTCATCCGGCTCCAATAAGATTCGCATTCAGAAAGATGCGACGATTAGTAAGGCGACACCGATCGAACATCTCATAAGGCTGTTTCAATTGCAGAAGCTCTCCATTGAGAACCAAGCTTTACTGCGGAATTTATGTTTAATGCCAGCCTCTGGGATTCCCAAAGGGCTATTCGGGAAATGGGCGGGAGCAGAGGATTTCAATGGGATCAATGCGCTGATTGACTATGGCTGGATACATGAAGAAGAGGAAACCTATCGTATTTCGCTACATCCGTTTTTAAAGGAAGTGTTGGGGCTAGTAGGTCGCCCGTCCTTTACGAAGTGCAGTGAATTTATCGAAAGGCTGGGACAGGAGTACGTCGTGGATGTCGCGGGAGAGATTCATTTTCGTGATCTGCTGAATCTTACCAAAGGAATCTTTCAATCGATTGAAATGGATGATACTTCTTTGGCATTTCACCTATTAGAAAGAGTGTTGATTTATCTGGAGAAGTATATGTATTATCATACCATGGAGGACGTGCTGAATCTAATGGAAGCGGCCATTCCGCGTGGAGCAGGGCATGAGAGGGAAGCGGCAACCTGTGAATTTTATCGTGGGGACGAGGCCTGGGGGTGCGGCAAATGGGAACTGGCTGAAATGCATTTTCAAAACGGGGTTGCCAGTATAAGACCTTTTGAAGCGGATAATGTAATGCTGACCATTAGTTTGCATGATAAATTATCAATATATTATTTGTTCACCAACCAGCAAGAGAAGTACCTGCAGCATTCGAAAATGGTTGTTGAGTTAAGAGAGCGGTACGGACTGGCGGATTCCCTGAATTATGAAGTCGGCAAAGTGAAGCTGATGTTTGCAAACGCTATGAATGAAGGGGAAGCAGAGTCGTTAGACTTGACTTCGTTGCTGGAAAAGCCTCAAATGAAATCGTTCATTGGAAAAGTCAAAGAGACCGGCAAATTAAGCATTCGTAAGGAAGAATTTCAAAGTGACTTAGACAAGGTGGAGCCGGAGGAATTGCCGGATAATATAAGCGCTATCTTCCGAGGCGTAAAAGAGGGATTGCAGGATATTATCTCAGAAAAGCAAGACGAAATTTCTTTTGCCGATATATGGGAAGGACTAATAGAGGTAGCAAGCAAGCAGATCATGAATAAGTGAGTACCATAGACTGAATGGCATGAAGATGCGAGATAAGAGAGCAGTCGCTAAGTGATTCAGCGGCTGCCCTCTTGCCTGAAATGGTCGAGACCGGGTTACTGGACTTCATATGCAGTTGTATGTTCACGTATCATGCCGAAGCCGAGCAGAATGCTTATTGCGTCTTTAATCCCGGCAGCATAGCTTAAAGTAGCATAGTCAGAGGTAATAAGTTCTTTGGCTTCAATTAGGCAGTCAATGGTGCCTCTTTGCAAATCGGTAAGTTCTAGGTCGGTATATGCCGATCGGGCATCTTCTTCTAAAGAACTATGCTCTTTATGTTCGCGGTCATTGTTCATGAAATAGACAAGGGTATCCTCTTTGAGTTCCTCTAAAAGTCGTCTTACGGTGATGTAGATATTTTCTTCGTGCATGGTATGCCTCCTTTGTGTATAACGGATCATTAAGTCATGTCACATCTTATAAATTCATTGAGTGTGCATTTGAATATTTCATGTAGGAGTATCGGAATTGGTAGGATTGGCGAATACTTCGAACATCATTCTAACCCCCATGCTGAACCCGTCTATGAAATTTTGCTCTAATTCATAAGGGAGTAAATCCAAATGGTTATCGATCAAAGAGACAAATTCTTCTTTGAATTCTTCGGGCAATTTGTTAAGGAATTCAGAGTAAGAGTGGTATGCTTTTTCGCGATTGACCTTGAAACCTTCAATAATCGTATGGAATTTTAGGTATGGATACAGGTTGCCATTGTAAAGCTGCTCAAGAATACTTGTCATATTTTTCCTCCATTTGACGATTGTTTCTATCTAGTGACAATATTAGCATAGTTTTAGCCTATAATCAACAGTAAAGTTACCAATTAGTCACAAAAAGGAGGGCAGCTATGCAGTGGATCTTACATGACATTCCATTAGGTCGAAATATTCAAACTATCAGAATGGACAAGAATATGACGCAGGCAGAAGTGGTTGAACAGTTACAGTTGATGGGAAGCATGATGTCACGAAGCACTCTGGCTAATATAGAGGCTGGGAGAAGGAATATCAAGGCCAGTGATTTGAAGGCGTTGAAGGTTCTTTTTAATGTGGAGTATGAAGTGTTTTTTAGAGATTAATCTGCTAGATTATTACACAAAATGCATGAAAGAAAATAAAACTACAGTTAAACAATGAAACATTATATAGTAAACGTTTTTATACGTATCTATGGAGAGCGGAAAAGGATGGAGAAGGAAAATACGTTTATAAAATCAGAAGTTGGAACAAAGGCGGCTTGGAAGGGGTTTTCGTCACAAACTTCATATATCGCATATCGGTTAATGTTGTTAAAGGATGATTCTACATTTTATCCGGAACGAGCAGAGGACCTTATGATAAAGAAGAATGATATTTCCCAGGAACTTGTGCAGGTGAAAAATTTGAAAGCAGATTTGGCACTATCTCACCTTTCGCCGCAAAAGAGTGATTCCTTTTTTAGAAGGTGTCTATCTTATAAAGCTGAAAATACAGGTTTGACCTTAAGGGTAGTTTCATTTGGCAATATTGGTGACGAGTTATTTGGCTTTATAAACAATGAAAAAGACGCTATAAATAGCTTGCACAAAAAGATGCTTGATTATGGATATTTAGAAGATGAGATTGTTTGGTTATTTCAGAATTTGACAATTGACCAGATTGATGAGTCAGAGATTCTGAAGGAGATTCACTCAATATTAGAGACGGAAATCGAAGCTATGGCTGCTCCACAAGTGGTAGTTGATGTGCTAGTAAACTATGTTTCCAATCTTTCTAGAATAAACTACTATACATCAAAAACTATTTGGGCGCAAAAGATAAGTGAACTTGCTTTGGACTTAGCCAGTGTCTCAGGATTGGTGAAGCAATATGGCCAAACAATAATCCCCATCTATGATTATTGTAAAGACACGGACTATGAAACAATGAAAGCTGAGTATCAAATGGGGGTTGATGCCCACCCGCAATACATTAGAGAAAACCTTGATATTATAAGACCAAATTGGCTTGAGTTAATTGAAATGGGATTTGCAGAAAAAAATATAGTATTGATACGCGGTGCATCAGGACAAGGGAAATCCACATTAGCATATCGTTTTCTTCTTAATAACTATCCAGAGAGAGATATTTTCTGTGTTTCAAAAATATTAAATGAGGAAAATGCAGTTGAAATTTGTGCTGCATTAAAAGGGTTGTCAAGAAATAGAGGTGATTCACTAATTATATATATTGATGTTGCTCCCTATGATACCAATTGGCTTTGGTTATGTGAGGAATTATGCAAACACAAAAGTACTATTAAGCTCTTAGTAACAATTCGCGAAGATGACTATCGCCGTACTGCTATTGATTATAATAAAGTATCGCTTTATGAAATCGAGCTTAACTTATCGATATATGAAGCTCGTGAAATATATCTTGAACAAGGAACATCTTCTTTTTTGTCATTCGAAGATGCCTGGAGATCTTTTGGAGAAAAAGGGCCATTAATGGAATTTGCTTATCTCCTTAATCAATCAGATACTCTGCATAATAAGCTTAAAGCACAAGTTGATTCTATCATATTGAAAGAACCAAATGCAGAAGAATGGATAAGTGCATTAGGGGTGATTTGCTATGCTGGTAAAAACAACATACTGGTAAATCAAACAAAGTTATTTAATTCAATGCAATGCGCTCAACGACTAAAAATGCTGAAAGTATTTGAAAAAGAATATTTTATTCGACAAACTGATAATGGCGAAATTGCATGTTTACATGCGTTACGAGCAAGCATATTAAATAGAATAATCTCTGAATGTATTTCACTTTCAGAAGAAAAACTGTTAATTATAACTCTATGTTCTATCCAACGAAACGCCTTAATTATGGTTGTTGAATATATATATGGTCACAATGTCAATGATGATTTGATTGGGAGTTTATCAACAGTTTTGTATGATTCATGGCAATTATATGCGGGTGTTTTACAAGCATTACTTTGGGGTAGTGTTTATTTGTATTTCCAGGAAAACAAGGAGATCATAGAAGAGGGAGATAATATCTTTAATGGTGCCTTCGCTGTGATTGGCATAGGTGATGTTACGGGTTACCTAAAAAAAGTCGATATGTCTGTTTTTTACGATATCGTTAAAAATGATAGTGAGGATAGATACCGTACCATGCAAGTGATTCGAGAGAAAATTGAGCATATAAAACTTGATTATCAATTTATTGACAAATTTCTTTCAAACACGTGGATTAACCTGCCGACATTCGAAAAACTGGATCTAGACGAACTATCGCCATGTGGATTTTCTCTTTTCTGGATGGCGTTACGGGATTTCTATCTAGTACCTCCGAGTACGATGGTTACTCCAAAAGCTAGTTTGGGCAATAAAGAGGATTATCTTAATTTACTTGTTGGTATACAAAAGCAGAAATGGTGGGATATTTATGAAGACTTAAAAAGGGATGTTAGGCAACTTATTATTGATAGGTTTAGTATAGCATATCTAAATACTGATAGTGAAGAAGTGCGAGCAATTGCGATAAGTAGTGTCTTTTCAAGTGAACCTAAAATTCCATCAAACGATAGCATTATGCAAATCGTTGACTCACTGCGTAAATTATATATAAGCAAAGCTAAATATAATGTGGAATATACGGGATATCAAATTGTTGAAGAGTTTGAGATACCAGATATAGAAAAACACATCCCCCTCGACAATTTACCATTCACATGGATAACTCAGCTAAATAGATGGCTCTCTCAAATAATAGAATTTGAAAGGCGGCCTAATGACTGGGTTGAGGTGATTGAAAGTGTTTGTGAAACTAGAACAAAGATAATGAACGCATGTAAAATCATTATCCGCAGTTTGGATGTTGCATACAGAGATAAAAATATTAGGCTTTTGTTTTCAGAGGAATCTTTAGGGGCTATTACTGAGGCTTATATTCGAACTAATGATTTAAAGTTTCAATTGCCTAAATGTGCAGTAGATCGATATGGTATACGTATAGATAATTCAGTGGTAGATCAAAATACTGATGATTTTGATCTAGGAAAAAAGATGAAGGCAGATAATGCATTTGGCTTGGTTTTTAATAATTACTGTAGCTCGATGAGCAATTTTTACTCTTGCTTTTTTTCTTTAAATAATTTAATAATTGAAAGAACACAAAATATTAAGCCATCTGAAAATAGTCGGTTGTCGTTAATAAATCTTGTATCTGCTTTAGAAAAAATTGATGAGTTGCAAGCAGAATATTTAGCACTAAATATACGTCAGAACAATAATGAAGTAGATCCTGCAGAAGAAAAGTCATTACTAATGTTAACTGCAAATATGTGGGACTATATATTTTTTCATCCTTTTTTCAAATCAAGATCATTATCGGCCCAAAGAAAAACGACGAATCAAAAATATATTGCTAAACTCGTCGACTTATTTGAAGTGAAGTTGTCAAAAATGGATGGCGTATGTAAATATTTAAAAGAAGGAAATAAGATATACATGACAATTAATTCAGATATTCCTTGTCGAGCATTATTTGAGGAATTCAAGCGAATTTTTTCAGATACTAAAGTATTATCATACAAAAGCTATATTTTCAAGAATTATTTAGATGAGATCCATATATCGCTTCAAATATTTGGACGAGAACTTACTGTAAAATTTGTCGTAAACTCAAGTGATTTTATTATATACGAAGATGTAGACAGATTTATAAAAATGTTTATGCCAGAACAAGTTGTGGATAAAGTGGCTGAAGATGATTTTATTACTGCTGCAATTAAATGTTATACCAATATTTATGCGCTTCCCCCAATTTTCAAGCATTTCGAGCAGGTAAGAGAAAAAATAAGGTATTCAGAATTAATACATTATCAAAAGCAAGTATACGAATCATGGGCTGAAGATGTTATAAAAAGTGCAATCATGCCTGCAATGGAAGCAATTAATGATTCTGTAAAATACTCTATTAACTTTATTCCTGAAATTTTTCATGATGAAGCAAGGCGTATATATGACCAAATTATGCAGTTGGTGAAAACTGTTTTAGAAAATCCTCGTGAGATAATTGAATTATCTATTAAAGAGGCCAATGATTTAATTTCTAATTTAGAAAAGATGATTACATATTATTATAACTTTTTTCCATGTGACGAAATTGCATTCGAAAAATAAATATTGGTTTCAGCAAAACATATAAGCTTGTGATTTAGACTATTTATTTTTACTTTGGCAATCGGATATTGATAGTTGGATAATTATAGAATATACGTGCTTTAAGGAGATGAGACTATGATGGAACTGATTAAAGAATTGGGCGGTATAATGTTTACTTTTTTTACTTTGACTGGTAGTGCAATTATATCCGTGCTTGTAGCGAGATATTCGCAACGGGTATACACAACTGATGAGAGAATAGTAAAAGTTAAAGAAAAGCAACTTGGAATATATGGACCAATTTACAGAAAATACGAGCAATTTGAAACATCGTCGACTAAGAAAATTAATCTTGAAAAATGCAAGGAGCTATCAATAGAGTTAAACAATTATATTCAAGTAGATTATGATTATATTGAAGAAGAGATCATAACATTGGCAAAAAAGTTACGTCGTTTGGTGGATTCAAGTGACACTCATATGCGAGATTGCTCAAAACAGATCATTAAAAGAATATATCTCGAGTATAGCCAGTTGCGGTATAGCCTGGGATATGCAAATCGTAGTATGTTTTCATTAAATAGATTTAGAAGTAAGCTATTCTGGGATCAGTTTGAAACAATTTCAACCATACTGTTCTTTGGCGGGGGTATGGGTGGGAATATTGGTTATTTGATATACATAGTAGCAAATGAGCTTTGGGGAGGATTTGTCGTGCTAATTTCATTTGTGGCTATTTGTATTGGGGCTGTGATGGTATTTGTATCAGCAGGAAGAATGATCTTTATTACTATATCTAAAAAAAATAGATAGCGAAGAGTCAATGTTCTACGGCTATAATGTATCAATTACTTATAATGAATATTTTGAACGGATATTGAAGGAAAATCAATTAAAATTTTGCGGCTCAATTTTGCACCACCCTGATGCAAAATTGACCCCCTTTATGATTCTTAATACGTAAAACAGATCAATTCTTTGCTTTGGGCGAATCCTTTTGATGTTATAAGTGGTTATTATCGTGGCTATTATTTGGGTCATATTAGGGTCAAAATCTTTTTCAGCCGCTGAAACACAGCATATATGCAGGAAAATCCACAGTCGAGTCAAGGTTCGAATCCCCTATGCTCCATGGTAAAACCCACGTAAATTCGTGGGTTTTTGAATTTCATGACGTATTTATGTGACATGTGGCGAATATTTTTGCACCTGATAGATTCTCTGCATGGTCTTTGGAAGGTCTTCTTGAACAATCTCTATATAAATGATTAAGGACTTTGCAGAGCTATTGTAAATCTGCAGGATCTAATATGAAGAAATGTAGAGTATGTCTTCCAAATATAATGGAAATCCGCTATAATGGATCTAATTATCCAATCAAGATTTAAGTTCTTGTATCGGTTGGATGTGACATTTGTGAAACAAGTTTTGCCTGGAGAAAATAGAACTTTGTAATTATAGTGGATTTACGGATTTTCTTGATATTTTTGGCAGTATATGTGTTAAAAGATTCTTTGAATTGGATGTGATTAAATCTTGATCTATTCTCTTTTGGATTTAACCCAGGATAAATTATTGTCGATATGTTGTGCTAATTACAATATCATTCAGAGATTATATACTAGAGAGGAAGGAAACAAAAACATGGCCTTGGTAAATGCAGTATGTACGAGTTGCGGAGCAGCATTAGAGGTGGATAATCAGAAAGAGGCGGCAGTATGTCCGCACTGTGGAGCCGCTTATATAGTTGAGAAGGCGATTATAAATTATAATACAAATTATAATACTATTAACAATTACGATGGTGCGACCATCAATGTAACGGGGACCAAGATTGAGAATCTTCTGGTTTTGGCGAAAAATGCGCAGGACACGAATGCATTTGAAGAGGCTCATGAGTATTATGCAAGAGTACTAGAAGTTAATCCTCATCATACGGGCGCCATCATAGGCAAGGCATTTAACGGCTTATTAAAAGAGCCTCCGATGTCTATGTCCTCTTTTGGAGTGCTGAAAATGTTGGACAAAGCGGTACATATTGAATTAGAAAAAAATCCTGAAGATAGTGAAGCATTTCGTCAATTTATGCTTTCGCAGTGCCAGCTTTTGGATACCGTTGCGAGGAATCTGGCTCTTACTTCTCTGCAAATTTTTGCAGAGCATCCAGTAGACCTGGAAACAATTCACCTATTTTGGAACACATCGGAAGTGGCTCTTGATCTTTTTGCAAAAGGAGCGTATTTCATAGAGGGCTTTTCTCTTTTGGGGGAAGAGAATGCAATGGAGTTATACTTAGATATCCAGCAATATATTGTAATCGTTGATCGGGAGTTGCTGAAGACACGAATGGCTATTACCCAGATAGTCACAGGTCCTTTCGGAGATTCGCCCAGAGGAGAAGAGTTCTCTCTGGATGCGGAGACACATAAGAGGTATTTGGGGCTGTATAATTATGCAGTTGAGAAATTAAAAGAATACATGCCAGATGCAGATTGCCTCCAAGAAGAGGAGGAAACTGCTCAAACAAGTGGTGGCTGTTATGTGGCGACTGCGATATATGGTTCCTATGATTGCCCAGAAGTATGGATATTGCGGCGATTCCGTGACCTCTATTTACGAAACTTCTTATGGGGACGCATGCTTATAAAAAGTTATTATACCATCAGCCCGGGGCTGGTACGGTATTTTGGAAGGTACAAGTTATTTGACCGTATGTTTAGACCAGTTTTGGATCGATTGGTAAACCGCCTTTATAAAAAGGGTTACTCTGACTCCAACTATAAGGATATTGGCTAATGGCAATAGAGCGATCGTGCCATAAGTTAAGGGACGGAGGGGAGACCCTCAGTAAAAGGGCAGCTTCTTATATGAAAGTTTGTCCCTTTAGCCAGAAGGCCCAAAGACGAACACTTGTTATTGGCAGTCCAATATTTGTTGGGCTGCCGAGTTTTGTTTATCCTTACCTTACCTTACCTTGCCTTTCCTTGTTTTTGTACAATTCTTTCTAACCAACAAAAAAATGCTATTTACACCAGCGAGGCGGATATTCTTGTTACCTGATTGTAAGGAAAAAAGAAATGAGTCCTGAAAGCGTTGCAGGGTAGCTCCAAACATAAAATTTGCCGATAAATAAAGGAATAATAGTCTGACTTTAACGGGGAATATGGCGCAGTAATTGTTTTTATGGACAAAACTGTCAAATTGATAAACATAGAAAATAAAGTTGACCCTCCCCTTAGAGGATACTTTATATTGAAATTGCAGAGCTACGGTTATATTGGATCCGGTTATTGGCACAGTAGTGAATGATTTGAAAGGAGACGAGATGGAAGAAAAACGAGTAGAACATGTTGGCAATGAAGAGTTTAGCAATCAACGGGTTCCCCCCTCGGAGCGGAAGAGCATGATCAGCCTGCTGACCGTTTCTCTTGGTTATGTTTTTGTAGTGACCAGTATGCAGGTGGGCGGTTCCATAGGTGTTGCGATGGATTTTGGCCAGGCAGTGTTGGCAATTTTTCTCAGCAGCATCATTCTGGCCGTACTTGCCTGTGCAATGGGGGTAATTGCGGCGAAAAGTGGTCTGACCCTGGGACTGCTCAGTAAGTATTCCTTTGGTCAGGCGGGGACCTATGTGCCTATCGCCATTGTGGTGATTACTACCATTGGGTGGTTTTCCATTGACGCCTGGCTGATCGGTCAATCCACGAATGCGCTGTTTAGTTCCATTCCGATTATTCCGGTTGCAATACTGGCCGGCATTGGTATGACCTTAACGGCACTGAGGGGGTTGAAATGGATGACCTATCTAAGCAATCTGGCGGTTCCGCTGATTATTCTCTTTGGTATAATTTCTATGGTGACAGCTATACGCGACAGCGGTGGCATATCCGCTATGCTGGAGATTGTACAAAGAGATGAAATGACCTTTACGAAGGCGGTGTCTTTGGGAGTTGGCTCTTATGCTGTGGGAGCTGTTATGTTTACACCGGATATTATGCGTTTTGCGAAGAAAGCCAGAACAGCTGTGATCGCAAT
>Ga0153999_1000983_pt1 | contig 11752 bp, 12 predicted proteins | sample TSNC083MetaG_FD_104675 | JGI IMG/M metagenome (GOLD analysis project Ga0153999, IMG submission 104675) | Attine ant fungus gardens microbial communities from North Carolina, USA - TSNC083 MetaG | ecosystem: Host-associated > Fungi > Mycelium > Unclassified | place: USA: North Carolina, Lumber... | reverse complement strand
TCACCTCAAGTTCAGTATTTCACGTTTTTATACTTCCTAAACTTGAAGCTATGGGGTTGACCTAAAGGCTTCGCCTTAAGGCGAGGGATTTAACCCCCTTATACAGACATTAAAAACCCAATTTATATATTCGATACTACCATAACGCTTCTGAGAAATTCAAAGAATCCCATGCTTCAGTGTACAAAACTTCGACACAGTCAATATTTTTGCGCCATATGAATTGCTGATAAATCCACAATTATGATTTTTATCAAAACCAGTAGATTCTCTTGAAACGGTCGAATACGTTTGCCATGTACAATTATTAATCGACATGGTAATGTTTGCAGGATCTATAACTATTGTGGATATAGTTGACATATCAGCTACAAATGATAGCGCATTCCCCTCAAAGGGATGGGTATCAGCAACCATGTATAGTGTACTTCCATCAAGCATAAAATCCGCATTGCTAATAAAATCCTGTGCACCATTTGTCATTGTCCTCCCTGCATTTGTTATAGTGATTGTATCTTCAATTTTATATGGAACATCCAAATTAGACAAATCCCATTCCTCCAGCTTTTCACTTGTTAAATTGTAAGGTAAGCGCTTAAATATTGGGCGGGTAGCCAATCGAGCATTTCACCTTCATAATAGTAGTAAGTAGTTTTTTACTACACTTTCACTCCGGTAGTATAGTACCCCGATAGAAAAATAAATTGGAGGAAGAAAAATGGCGAAGTACAGATTCCAACGTTCTGAATCGGAATGGCTACAACTCATTAGTGAGTGTCGTCAAAGTGGCCTGGCTGATAACGCATGGTGTGAACACAATGACATCAATGTTAGCACATTCTACAATACTGTTACACGGCTCCGCAAAAAGGCCTGCGGTATTCCGCAACCAGCTAAGACTACATGTGATCTAGATCTCACATCTAGCCAAGATGTTGTACCGATTGAAATATATCCGGATCTATATCCGAAAACAAAGGCTCTCGCCAACCCATTCCTCTATCTGCTCTATTACCCCTTTAGGGTTTTCATTGTTAGGGAATTTCCTTTCGGTATAAAAGTGTAGCATAGCGAAGAGCAGTATAATTACAATCAATATAATACATTTTTTCATTTTTCTCAATTAGATAGCCTATTACAATTCTTTTCTCTATGTTTTAGCACTTTCAGTATAAAAACAGAAAAGCAGCCACATAGTAACAAAACTACAATACTTCCCATCAGATTTTCTGCGGTAGCCTCATAGTAGCCAGAAAGACCAAATATCGCCGTAATAGGATAAAAAGTTCTTAGGGTGTTTGACATACTCATAAATATTCCAGCGAAAGAATAAATTTCAGTGACTACTAACGCAATCCAATAGCTCTTTTTCATATGCGATACCAAAGCGATTATGGGTGAGATAGCTAGGAATACACCTAAACCGTCCAGAGTATATGCTTTCAAAAAACCTAAAACCATTTTCACTGATAAATCGGAGAAATGTAAAATGGCTTCAACCGATAATGCTATAACAAAGAGCACCAGGTAAATTAGTATACTGAACGCGAAAGTAATTATCATTTTAGTAGATGTCAATTTTGCTTCACTAATAGGAATAAGCCGCAGAGATTTTATAATATCTTCTTGTTCTTCACGACAAATCATATAACTGCCCAAAAGGGCAATGACCGCAGGGAGAACAAACAATGTTGCCAACGGTTGAACTACAGTCATATACCAACCTACACGGTCAACATCTCGAATTCCACTATACCCAACCCCACCTGATATAAAAACAATGACCGCTACCATAACTGTTGCAAAAACTGTAATCCAAACCATCTTTGAACGGCGAAGCTTCTGACATTCAGCCCAAAGTAATTTTTGCATTACTCAACACCTCACTTTCTTCTTTCCAATGAGATGTTTGCAACTAATAATGCAACAATATCCCAAATAGCAATACAAAGAAACGCTAAAGGAATATTAATTGCTTGTACAATGCCCGGAATATCGTTGCTCCGCATGATAATAACTGACATACTTGATATTGGGTGTAGATATGGATTTATAGACACTATAAAAAAACCGAGAAAAGTATAAACCAGTGTTGTGCAAACAGGGAGAATATAACCTTTTTGCGAAGCAGCTATTGCCAAAATCGGCAGTATTGCAAAAGTAGTAATAACCCCAATCTCTATACATTTTTTCAACAAATATAAAATGCTTCCCCATTCAAATACCACATATCCAGGAAGTACACTGAACAAAACAGAAGCGATAGCCGTAATCAGCATGAAACAAACGGAGTAAATAAATACCACGAAAAATTTACTGTAAATGTATTCCATTTTGCTGACAGGCACTATCCAAAGCTGTTTGAGCATGTCATATTGTTTTTCGTCGTACATAAGTATGGTGCAAAGCGTTCCCAAAACGAACGGCAAGATAATCCAAAGTGTATAGCCGAATGCAGACCACCTATAAAACTGTATTGGATCAACACCTGTTTCTCCAAAATAATTGAAATATATAAAGGCAAAAAGCGGCATAACGAGGGCAGCCAATAGCATTAGCCAAACAAGTTTCCTGCGGCGCAGTTTCATAAATTCAGTTTGAATTAGTTTAAGCAATCCCCGCACCCCCCGTAATTCTCTTAAAATAGTCCTCCAGAGTATCGTTACAAAGTGCAGAACTGATAACATCAACCCCCCCATTGATAAGGGTCTTGTTGATTGCGCTCATATCCAGCCCTGTATCATACAGACGCAAAGTATTTTCATCATGTACTGTATAGTCTTTTTGATTAAATACTTGCTCCAAAACAAGTATCGCTTGCGCGGTGTTGGATACTTGCAGCAAAATGTATTTGCGATTTTTCTTTTCCAGTTTGCGCATGCTGCTTTCTTCCAAAAGAACACCGTGATCGATTATCCCTATATCGTCAGCCAGCAACGCAATTTCAGAAAGGATATGACTGGAAATCATAACCGTTTTTCCGCGTTCCGTGCTTAACCGTTTTATATATTCCCGCATTTCTGCAATACCAATAGGATCAAGGCCGTTGGTCGGCTCGTCTAAAATCAATAGTTCGGGGTCATGCATAATCGCGTTGGCGATTCCAAGCCGTTGCTTCATGCCAAGAGAGTATTTACCGAAGGTCTTTCTATCCTTATAGGGAAGCCCTACAACGTCCAGAGCGTTTTTAACTGCGCTTGGATAGGGTGTGCCCCTTAGCTTTGCAAATATTTCAAGGTTCTCCGTTCCCGTCAGGTTGGGATAGAAACCCGGTTTTTCAATAATGGCTCCAATACGAGGATATATCTTTTTTTCCTGCCCTTTAAGTGATGCTCCGAACACGGTAAAATCGCCGGAAGTGGCAGACGTTAAACCCAAGATCATTTCCATGATAGTCGTCTTACCCGCGCCGTTGCGTCCGAGAAGTCCATAAATCCGGCCTTGCTCAACATGGATACTGGCATTGTTTACAGCGGTTTGCCCCCCATAAACTTTGGTTAATTGTTTTGTTTCAATCACATAATCGTTCATGTTTTTTACGCCTCCTTGTACTTAATTCTAAAACATTAACCTTGCCAAAACCTTGCTGAAACCTTATTGTTTTCTTGTTTTGACGATAGGGATTGTTTCACTTGGAACTGCGCGGCAGATATACGGTAAATGTGGTTGATTTATGCAGCAAACTGTCTACGCTTATTTTCCCGTTATGTGCCTTCACAAGCTCCTGTACTATAGATAATCCCAAGCCGCTGCCCTTTGCTCTACGCGCTTCATCTTGCTTATAGAGGCGATCAAAAATGTACGGTATGCCTTCTTGTGGTATGCCCTTGCCATTATCTGTTACAGAAAAAACTGCACCGTCATCATTTGCTATAACACAAATATTTATAAAGCTGCCCCCACTATGCAAAATTACATTTTGTATCAGGTTGTTCACAATGCGGGTATATGCGCTAATATCAAGCTGTAAATGGAGTTCTTTATCATCTATGACAATTTCATAAGTAATGTTTCTTTGTTCCAATTGCGGTATCCAGTCTATCACAATGTTCCGTGTCAATTCGTTTATGTCAACGTCCTCAAAGTTATACTGCCGCTCATTGGAATTGAGCTTGAACCACTCAAATAGAGTGTCAACATATTCTTTCAGGTCATAAGCTTTACGCCAAGCTATTTCTATATAGCTGTCCTTTTCCTTGCCGGTAACGCGCTCACCATAAATTGCCTCCAAATATCCGATAAGCGATGTAAGTGGTGTTTTTATATCATGGGAGAGGCTCGTCATAATCTGCCGGTTGGCTTGTTCAACTCTGGCGTTTTGCATTAGTTGCTCTTTGCAGTTTTCCACAATCGTATTGATTTTGTGGCAGATTTCAGTTGTCATATTCTTATCGGGTGCAAGTACGCGCCTGTTCATATTACCTTGTTCTATATCCTCTAAAACGGAAACGATATACTTTAGCTGCTTTTTCTCATTTACGAGTTTGGCGGCTAACAAGCAAATGATTATCAGAAGCACCGCGACAATTCCAAACCACAGATGTAGTGTATTCATAAGGAAGCCTCCTTATTGAAACGATACCCCACGCCCCTAACGGTTTGGATATAGTAGGGGTTATTTGCGTCAGGCTCAATCTTCTTTCGCAATTTACTGATGAACGACATAATATTACTATCGTCAAAGACGTAATCATCTTCCCATACTTGCGTGTAAATCTGCTTTTTTGTAAATATCCTGCCTGGATTGCTTGCAAAGAATATAAGCATATCAAGCTCTTTAGCTGTTAGTTCCAACGCTTCACTATTGCGGTATGCCATTCTATTTTCTACGTATTGTTAATCCTAGCATTTTAATTATCGGTTGGGGAAAATGATCGGATTGATTTAATTGTGTATATCGGCGCACAAGCGATACAATCCGCGCAGTAAGCTCATTGATACTAAAAGGCTTTGTCAGATAATCATCGGCCCCATCGCGCAAGCCCTTAACTTTATCTCGTTCATCATCTTTAGCGGTCAGCATGAGGATAGGAACAGAGCTTTTTTTTCTGATTTCAGAAAGTACGCTAAAACCATCTAACTCCGGCAGCATAATATCAATAACGATAATCAGATATTCTTTTTCCTTTGCCTTTTTCAGTCCCGAAATTCCTGTATGGGCTACATCGGCCTGTAGACCCTCCTGCTCCACATATTTTTGAACAAGGGTGCAAACATCTTTATCATCATCAATTACTAAAATCTCATTATTCATTCTTTGTTTCCTCCTTGTCTTTGTACCGCCCGTCCTTTGGCTTTTCTGCGTTTTTGGGGATAATCCATGTATTTCCCATCTTAACTGCGCCGGGTACTCGTCCGGCATTGCAATATTGCAATACCCGCCTGTCGGATATGCCCCATTTTTCCGCTATTTCTTTCGTTGTAATGTAATTCATGGTAAATACCTCCATTAAATTTATACTACGTCCGTCCGAATGATACAGGACTAAAGACACCGCGCCTAGCACGGAGTTAGACGCGGTACATTTATTATTTTATTTTCAGCAGTAACCGCCGTTCGGACAGCTAAATATCGTGCAGTATCTTTTTGACTTCCTCCGAGTCATCCCGGTATAGACTGCCGGTCTGATTCATGCGCTTCACAATCTAGTTGACATTGTTGCCGATACGTCCAAGAATGCTGCGGTGGATAGTTAGGGAAGTCTCAGCTGCCCATCTAAAAGCATATTAGATATAAATAATCTCAATTAGAATTACTATCTAAATTCCTATTAATAATCCATTCTCATCTAATCCAACGCCGCCAAAAACCGTTCCCCATACTTCTCAAACTTATGCTCCCCAATCCCACTAATCGCGAGCATATCCTGCTTCGTCTTAGGATTCATCCGACTCATCAGAGTCAACGTTTTATCCGAGAAGACAATATAAGGCGGAACCCCTTCCTCACTGGCGATCTCTCTACGCAGGCTGCGCAGTTTTTCAAACACTTCCTCTTCCGCCTCCGAAAGAATAATACCGGCAGCATTACGTTTCTTTTTCTTCTTAGCCGCTGCCTTTGGTTCGCGCTCCTGTTCCTTCGCCATCTTCATAACAATCGGTTCTTCCTGCTCCGCTACCGCATCAGTGGCCTCGGGCAGTTTCACAATGCTATATTCATCATCAGTAATCGAAAGATAATCATTGAGCAGTAAATAATTAATCATCTGCCGCAATTTGTGTACCGATGTCTTCGACAACTTTCCATAAAAAGGATTATCATTCATCCGGTACTGCCGGATCTTTGCTGTATTAGCTCCGTGGACCGTGTCAATAATCACATTGACACCATATCGCTGACGACTGGACTTCACACATCCAATTAGGATTTTCGCCGCATCCGTAATATCCACCGTCTCAAACTGAGTCAAGCAACTGGAACAGTTACCACAGTAATTAGAATGATATTCACCAAAATACCGGAGAATATAATCCCGCAGGCATTCATTCGTAAAGCAGTAAAAGGTCATCTTCCTTAGCCGTTCACGATCCCGCTCCATAACTATTTCTCTTTGAATATCATCTAGTTCCTGATTATCCTGGTTGTTATTAATGAAGAACTGATTGGTAATCACATCTCGGCCGCTGTACAGCAGGATACATTCTCCCGGTTCACCATCCCGTGAACAGCGGCCCACCTCCTGATAGTAAGACTCCACGTTCTTTGGCATGTTATAGTGGATGACATACCGGACATCGGCTTTATCAATTCCCATCCCAAAAGCGTTGGTTGCAACCATAATCTGTTTCCGGTCATAGATGAAGTCTTCTTGATTTTGTTTTCGCTCCTGATCGTTCAGGCCGGCATGGTAGCGGGTTACGGAAAAACCATCATCACCAAGCCGATCACATATTTCTTCCACCAGTTTCCGTGTTAAACAGTATACAATACCACATTGATCAGGATGGGTTTCAACAAAATTCTTCACCGCACCATATTTATCTTTGGGCACTTGTACACCCAGGTATAAATTGGGTCGATCATAACCAGTCATGACGACTGTTGGCTCCTGTAGCATCAGGATATCGATAATATCTTCCCTTACCTCTTTGGTTGCCGTCGCTGTAAAGGCGCTGACCACTGGACGTTTTGGCAGTTGTTTGATAAAGTCAACAATTTTCAAATAGCTAGGGCGAAAATCCTGCCCCCACTGGGAAACACAATGCGCTTCATCCACTGCCACCATTGCAATTTCGGTGTTTAACGCAAAATCCAGAAAACTGGCTGTCATCAGCCGTTCCGGTGCAACATATATAATCGGATAGCGCCCTCCTTTTGCGAAGGAAAGTGCTTTATAATACTGATTTTCAGTTAAAGAACTGTTTAAAAACGCTGCATGAATACCTGCCTGATTTAACGCTGAAACCTGATCCTTCATCAGTGAAATCAAAGGCGAAATAACCAGTGTAATACCGCTCATCAACATTGCCGGAATCTGAAAATTCACCGATTTTCCGTGACCAGTACCTTGAATCCCCATTGTATCGCGCCCCGCAAGAATACTATCGATTAGAGTTTCCTGACCTTCTCTAAACGAATCATAACCAAAATATTGCTTTAGTATTTTATACTTATCCATTTCGTATTTCTCCTATATTACTACCTGATGTTTCTCCATTAAGTTTATAACTCCTCCTTGTATGTGTAATTTATATTGTATCATAAAACCGGCTATATGCAACAACCTCTGATTATTGCAACGGATATTTCAAATCAAGTTGACGCCGGATAAGGTGCGTGCTACAATATATTTAATAATGAAGCTGTTGGTCAGATTTATGCTGACCGCCGGTAAATGATAGTACAAAAAATGGCACGTTACTTTACCAGAGTTTGGGTGCTATTTTTGCGTCTTAAAATAGTTATTTCCGAAGTTATTACAGCGCATAACATTATGACAAACGTAAATAAATCGCTATATGTAACCATAAGTATCAGCCTCCTTATATTATCCGGCGGCTGGCATAACACCCTCAACAGCTCCCTGGGTAAATATATTATAAAAGTTCTGTGAAAAAAGTGAGAAGAACTTCCCAACAAGATTTTTTATTCGACATAAAAGCCAAGATTTGTTCTATTAGCATAACAAACCTTAGCTTTTTTTTCAACACTTTTTTATTTATTAACAGGAACATCAGAACATTGTACTATACCGTCCACCCCATACTCTCCTGCTGTATGCGATATAACTTTTCATATAACCCTTTTCCTTCCATTAATTCTATATGTGTTCCCCGCTCTACTAATCTCCCATTTTCTAAAACCAATATTTGATCGGCATCAACAACAGTTCGAAGTCGATGAGCAATCATAATCACGGTTTTCCTATTCACCAGCTTAGCAATTGCTTTTTGCACCAAAACCTCATTCTCCGGATCAAGAGATGCAGTAGCCTCATCTAATAAAATGATCGGTGCATTTTTCAAAAGTGCTCTGGCTATAGAAATACGCTGACGTTCACCGCCGGATAGCGTACTTCCATTCTCCCCTAAAAGAGTTTGATATCCATCTGGCATTCCCTTTACGAATTCATCACAATAGGCCGCTTTGGCGGCATCCATAATTTGTCTTTCCGAAGCATCCTGATTACCTATTTTTATATTATTTAGTACCGTATCATTAAATAAAGTTACATCCTGGAAAACAAAGGACATATACCTCATCAAGCTCTCTGGCTCCATCTCCTTAATATCCTTTCCCCCAATACAGATAGTACCTTTCTGCACATCCCAAAATCGCGCAATCAATTTTGATATCGTACTCTTTCCACTCCCGGATGGACCAACTAACGCAGTTACACTCCCCTCTGGAATTATACATGTTACATCCTTAATTACATCTTTTTCACTATAACGAAAAGAAACTTGATTTAATTCTATATTTAAATTCTGTACTGTTGTGTCTTCTCCCTCCATAATTGGCGCCGTGAGCAGCATTCTCATTCTTTTCGTCACAACATCCAGATTCAAAAGTGTGGAAAGCTGTGATAATAACGCCAAAATAGGTCCATAAATTCTGGTACTCATTAAAAGGAACATTAGAAGCGGCAGCAATTCAATCTTCCCATTAACAAGCAGAATCACTCCCGCAAAAATCGTAATACCAATTCCCGCCTGCAGAATCATACTGGCACTGGACATAAATACACCTACGGTTAATTCAACCTTCACAGCAATTTTTTTCATTGTTAATAACGCCTTATTAAGTGCTGAAAAATGTGCCCCGCTCAGGCCGCATGATTTGATGATTCTGATTCCTTCAAGATACTCCTGCACCTGATCCGAAGCAGCCAGCTTCGCCTCTACTTGATGCTCAAATAATTTCTTTTGATGCTTTTTGCTGAGCAAGATAATCACAAATGCAATCGGAACTGTACCAAACAAACACAGCGCCAATCGCCAATCAAAAAACGCTAACATGATACAAGTCAAAGTAACCGTTATTCCATTCGCAATCAAAGGGGGGATTGTACTGCTTAACATCGATTCCATACTGCTGCAATCCGCCATCATATTTGTCGTCAATTCCGATAAGTCCTTGGTATTAAAAAAATTCATCGGTAATTTTCTCAAATGTTCAGCTATTTTCACCCTTGTAACATTGGACTCTTGATAAGAGGCAATATAGGTTTTTCGATAATCATTCTTTGCTGCCAAAAAAACGAGAACAGCAGATACTACCCCAAATCCCCATAATATCCATACCTGATTCCAGTTTATAGCTTCTCCGGTAAACGGCGTTAATAGCTGGCTAAAAATCATAACCGTTACACAGAATGGCAATAACATCGCCAAATTTGTAATGGTACAAGCTCTAACCGCCTTTATTAAATCCCGATACCCTTTATCCGATAAAAATAATACTTCCTGTAATTTTCTCATAACTTACACCGCCTTCCCTGTATTTAGTTTCCATTCAACAGATTCAGTGTAATGCTCCCACATATCCGCGTAACGGCCACCGGAAGCAATCAATTGATCATGTATTCCCTCTTCTTCCAGATGACCTTTTTCCATGACGATGATCTTATCTGCGTTACGGATTGTTGATAGTCTATGTGCAATAATAATTACCGTCTTATCCAGCATAAGTTTCTCAAACGCCTTCAGGATTAAGTATTCATTTTCCGGATCACTAAATGCCGTTGCTTCGTCCAATACAATAATTGGCGAATCCTTGATTATTGCTCTGGCAATGGCTATTCTCTGCCGTTCTCCGCCAGATAAATGCACCCCTTTTGTTCCGACCACTGTATGATAGCCATCTGGAAGATTTAAAATAAAATCATGGCATTGCGCAGCTTTAGCGGCATTGATTATTTGTTCAGCGGATGCATTTGGATTTCCCATGCGAATGTTATCCATAATAGTTTGTTTAAATAAGAAAATATCCTGGAATACAAAACTAACCTGCTGCGCTAACTCATCCAGGGGAATATCCTTGATATTTACCCCGCCGATTTTCACTGCGCCATCTGCTGTATCCCAAAAACGGGATATCAAATTCGCTATCGTACTTTTTCCACCTCCCGAAGGCCCAACAATCGCTGTGATTTGACCTTGCTTAGCGGTAAATGTAACATTCTCAAGGGCGTATTCATCTGATTTGCCCGTATAAGAAAAACTTACATTTTCAAACTCTATATCGTTATTTTTCATAGATGCAGGTGTATTATTTTCCGGTAACCGCGGGATATTAAATATTTCATCCATCCTGGCAACATTTCCGTTAATTTGCATAAATGCTTCTGAGATATACATGATTTTATTAAGGACTCCTGAAATCGCCGGGACAAAAATTAAATAGAATAAAAATGTCATCGCAAAGGACTTATAATCCGTTGTACGGCTTCCAATCCAAATTCCAACAGGTACTAAAATCAGATAAATATTATTTATGATTGTTGTAAAAGCCGGCATCCAATTTTGCCATCCCAGGGAAAACTTCAAAACCCATTTTGTATAAGCGGTAATAGCATCCTCCAATCTCTTGAATGAAGATGCTGTTTGATTAAACGCCTTGACAACCGGCATTCCGCGAACATATTCAACCGAAGCATTATTCATTTCTTCTAAAGCCACTTGATATTTCTGCATATTCTCTTTCATTGCTTTATTGCCAAAGCCGATGAATTCTGCAAGGAAAGCAAGAACAATGCCGACAAGAGATACCAGTCCAAACCGCCAATCCACTGCAAATAACAAAATAATCATGACAATTGGCGCCGTGATCGAAGCCACAAAATCAGGAAATTGATGAGCGATAAACCCTTCGACACTCTCAATATTTTCATCCATGATTTTTCTCAGCCGCCCGCTGCCGATTAACAAATGATAGCCCAATGGTATTTTGGTAATATGCTCGGCGAATTTTACTTTTAACTCATACAGTGTCCCGAATGCAGCCATATGAGAACTGAAAATAGAAAGAAAATAAAGAATAATATTAGCAACGATACCCAGCAAAGCCAGCCATCCATAGTTCATTACATCTCGAACATTCAATAATGAGAGATCAGGGTAAACGGATATAATCGCCCGAATAATATAATAGATCGCAATATACGGAATAAATGATGCAATTGCCGCAAAAGACGATAATACTGCCGAAAGAAATATCATTCCTTTTTTGTTGGACGCCAACTCCAGACAGCGAGCCAGACCCGCTTTCGGCTTTGGTTGTTGTGATTTTGTGTTTGTCATTATACAATAC
>Ga0153999_1000982_pt1 | contig 11760 bp, 15 predicted proteins | sample TSNC083MetaG_FD_104675 | JGI IMG/M metagenome (GOLD analysis project Ga0153999, IMG submission 104675) | Attine ant fungus gardens microbial communities from North Carolina, USA - TSNC083 MetaG | ecosystem: Host-associated > Fungi > Mycelium > Unclassified | place: USA: North Carolina, Lumber... | reverse complement strand
AGATGGTGATGATATGAATGAACCGATTGCTGATACAGTACGCGGCATATTGGATGGGCATTTTGTCTTGGATAGAAAGTTGGCTGAACAAGGCCATTTCCCTGCGCTGAATGTGCTAAAGTCGATTAGCAGGGTTATGAACCAAATTGTTGATAAGGACCATTTGGAGGCGGCTCAGCAAATAAGGACGATTATGTCTCTTTATGAAGAAAATAGTGAACTAATCCATATTGGCGCGTATAAAAAGGGTACAGACCAAGATATTGATCGGGCTATTGAATATTATCCAGCAGTTAAAAAATTGCTGCAACAACATGTAACAGAAACGGTCACATATGAAGAGACAATCCAGCAAATGGAAATGCTATTGAATGGGAGTGCAGGTTAATGTCCGGTGTCGCATCATTATCCAAAATTCTGAACGTTCGTGAGCAAGAAAAGAAGAGTGCAGAGAAGGATTATCGCACTTCCATGGATGCATTTGAAACGATTGCCATGAAGCTGTACAGTGCCCTTAAGAAAAAAGAAACTGCAGAAAGTGCGTACGAAACATATTTGCAGGAAGTAACACCTATAGATGTGATTAAAGAGCAGGTATCCTATATTGAAGTATTAAATAAGCAAATTGTCCACTTGCAAAATGAAGTGCAAAAAGCGCGTTACGAAATGGAAACAAAGCAGGATATGCTTGCAGAAGCGCATATCGAAGTTAAGAAGTTCGAGAAAATCATTGAACATCGAAAACTTGAGAAAGAAGAACTAATCAAAAAAGAAGAAAAAGCAATGATGGATGAGATATCGATCCAACAGTATCTAAGCTACAAGAATAGGTGACATGAATGGCCAACCGAAATCAAGATGAAAAAACAAAAATGAATCCTGTACTCTGGTTCTTCTTTGCAATCATCATCCCACTTGCCGTTGCGCTTACGATTACAGTGGTTGTTCTTACAATTGTCGGTGTTGATGTAGCGGGATGGGCAAAAGAAAAGGCATCAGGCATTCCAGTTGTATCATCTCTAGTATCTAAAGAGAGCAAAACAGCAGGACCTCAAGTTGATGAGAAAACGCAAGAAAAACTAGATGCAAAAAACAAGCAAATCGACAGCTTGAAAAAGCAAGTCGATGAACTTGAAGGCACAGTAGATAGTCTTGAACAGGATATGCTCAAGCAAAAAAACAAAGAAAAAAGCGATAAAAATGCTGAGAAGCAATCAGATGATAAAACCGATGTATCTGCTAGTAATGGCGCCCAGGGTGGAAAAGCACAAGCTACTTCAGCTCAGAATGATCCTGTAAAGAAAATGGCAAGTTCATTCAAAAAAATGGATGCACAGCAAGCTGCACTTATTGTACAAGACTTATCTACAACTATGGCAATAGACTTGATGAACGAACTATCGACCGAAACAAGGGGACAAATCTTACAGGAAATGGAGCCAGCTAAAGCAGCCGATCTTACAGAACGGTTCATAAAAGCGAATACAAATAAACAAGTAGAACAATAAAGGAGGTGAAAAAATGCAAGGAATCGGACCAAGCATGAATATGCTCGCTGATTTCGCCGGGATTTCTGGTGTGAATAGTGGTATAAAAGACTTAACAGGAAATGGTGTAAGTAATCCGTTTCAGGCTCTGTTGCAAACTGTGGCTCAAAATCAGTTTAATGTAAGTAATGTTCATAACGATAGTTCCGAAGAATTGCCTTTGTTGACGAAAGAACAATTATCTTCCCTTAAAGAAATCTTGCAAAATATGCAGGAGTTCCTGGAAGGATCTGGTTCTGAATCCGAAGAGTTAATGGATATCTTTAAAGAGATGGAACCATTGTTAGAAGAACTTGAGAAAACAGATTTAGATGTAACAGAAGCAACTGAAGATCAAATTTTCGTTCAACCTGAGCACTTAGATCTGCTTATAAGCATGATGGGTGGGTTACTTGGCGCAAATGGTTTAGTATCTGAAGAATTTAACGAATTACGTATTCAACTAGAAAGTGTACTAAAGGAATTAAATGAGCTGTCGAATACAGGTGAAAAGCAAAATTTAGATGAAGCTTTGTATATTCCTGTTATTTCTAGTACAGAAACAATAACTAAACATGCAAATACTGAAAACAATCTTGTAGTAGATAGCAACAAACTATGGCATGAGGTCAATCAACAAATTACTAAAGCTTTAGAAGGTCAGGATCCTGCCAAATTAGCACCAAAAGTATTGAAACTACTTGAACAGTGGAATGCACTGGGAAAACAGTTGGAAAAACTTGCGGGTAATTCTGAAATAGATATGAATCAATCAGTTGATAAATCAGTTAAATTTCCTGCTCCCGCGGAAGGCATTTGGAAATCGCTCACTGAAACTTTCCAGAAGCGAACAGCCATGGTCGATAAAAATGTTTATAACACAGTTTCCAAAGTATCAGCTGCAGACGTATCCAAATGGATTGCAAACGCAGTAGAAGTGAATAGTCAGCAAGTGAATGCTGCTGGTAGCTCGATGCCAATGGCCAAACTTGAACAATTTGTTATTCACATGAATCCAGTCCAAACAAATCAGCAGCAAAACGAGAACTTCACAACACAGTTTGCTCGCATTGTGGATACAAGTAAATTCATGCAAAGTGGTGTGAACGGCAAACCATTAACAATTACATTGAATCCAGGCAATCTTGGTGAGATTATGGTGAAAATGCAACGAGTAAATGGAGAACTCATGGTGAAGTTATTTGTCGAGTCTCCAGAGGCAAAACGATTGCTCGAATCGAATCTCGGACAACTTAGACATATGTTCAGCCCACATCAAGTGGCTGTTGAACGCCAAGAACAGCAAGTACAAACGACACAGAATGCACAACAGAACCAGCAAAGCTTTAAAGAAAACAATGATAAAGAACAGCAACAAGGAAAACAACAGCAGTCCGAGCAGCTTCGTGATGAAATTTCCGACGAAATGAGTTTCAGCGAATTCCTAATGAATGCTAAAGTGTAGGTGAATGAAATGCCGGTAATTGATCCATCTTTATATGTGAAAAACAGTCAATCTGCTAAAAGGAGTACACCAGGTACCGAAATGGGTAAAGAACAGTTCCTACAAATGCTTGTTACGCAGATTCAAAATCAGGATCCACTTAACCCAATGGAAGATAAAGATTTCATGGCGCAAATGGCACAATTTTCGTCTTTGGAACAGATGATGAACATGACTGAATCGATTAACAAACTAGTCGATAGCCAGCTTGTTTCCCCTGTAATACAGTACAGTCATATGATTGGCAAATATGTATCTTATCAAGTTAGAGATGAAAAAACAGGAGCTATCATAGAAACCAAATCTGGACAAGTAATAGCAGTCAGTCAAAATAAAGGCTGGGCAATTCTCGAACTCTCTAATGGTGAAAAAGTATTGGCGGATGCTATATCAACTGTAAGTGATAAACCTATTACAGGAGAATCCGATAAGGACCCAGTAGAGAAGCCAGAAGATGGAAAGGATGAACCGGAAGATCCAGAAGGAAGTGAATAAATGGACTTGCGCATGCAACAATTAGCTGGTACACAAAAGCTTCAACGAACCATATTACCCGGTACTAAGAAACATAAACCTACGTCAACAAATTTTGCAGAAATCCTACAAACCGTCAATAAGCCAAAGATTAGTAAGCATGCAGAAATACGCATGAAAGAACGCGAAATCCATTTTGACGATAATAAGTGGAATGAAATTGCTTCGAAAATGAAAGAAGCAAAGGCAAAGGGTGTCACCGATTCACTCGTTTTAACAGACCAAGCCGCACTCGTTGTGAGTATCAAGAACGATACCGTCGTTACCGTAATGAACCGTCAAGAAGCAGATAGTCAAGTTTTTACGAATATCAATGGTACGATTGTAATGAAATAAAACAGGCTGGACCCTTATTGGGAAGCCTTAGAAGCAGCCGACTGATTGACGCTGCAAAACTTTAAAAACAAAAGGGGACTTTTTAAATGCTACGTTCAATGTACGCAGGGATCTCAGGTATGAAGAACTTTCAGACAAAATTAGATGTAATAGGAAACAACATTGCCAACGTAAATACCGCAGGTTTTAAGAAGGGGCGTATAACTTTCCAAGATATGCTGAGTCAAACATCGCAGGGTGCTTCTGGGCCTACTGCTAATAGAGGTGGGATTAATCCACAGCAAGTTGGTACAGGATCTAAAATCGGTTCAATTGACACTATTCACACAGAAGGCTTTCAGCAATATACCGGCGGACCTTATGACGTTATGATTCAAGGTGATGGAATGTTTGCTGTCCAGATGAGCGCTGATAATAACGATCGAGCATATACTCGTTCAGGTAACTTTGGTTTATCTGATGATGGCAATGGGATGAATAATTTAATAACTACTAGTGGGTACAAATTATTAAATGCGGATGGGCAACCTATAGCAATTCCTAAAGAAGCAGAAAAAATTACTATTGAAGGGAACGGCAAAATTACTTATCTTATAGACGGTCAGCCGGTTGATAATCCTGATGCTATAATAGGATTGGCTATAATTCCTAATCCTGGTGGTCTGGAGAAAATAGGCGGTAACCTCTATCGCAATACTAATAACTCAGGTTATGACCAGCAACAAGACGGATTATCTGCACCTGAAAATAAAGAAGTTGGTGCAGGTAGTCTTGTATCAGGTGTTCTCGAAATGTCCAATGTCGACCTTTCTGAAGAATTCACTGAAATGATTACAGCCCAGCGTGCATTCCAGGCAAACACACGTATTATTACAACGTCCGATGAAATATTGCAAGAGCTTGTCAATCTAAAACGATAAGGGGGATAGGTGGCGCGTTATAAACGTGCCACCGCAAATCCTATGATTGCACTGAATAGATTAAATGGTGATTCGTTTACGCTCAATGCCTTGCTTATAGAACAGATTCAATCTTTTCCGGACACTACGATTACCCTTTCTAATGGAAAGAAATTTGTTGTGCGTAATCCAGAAGAAGAAGTAATTCGTCGGGCGATGGGTTTTTATCAAAAGATTGGCATCGGTGGTATTCCTACATTTGAGGCAGGTGAGACAGATGAACAAGACAGTTAAAATGATGGTCATTATGCTCGTTGTTCTGTTGCTTGGTGGTACAGTTGCGACAGTGGTTTTCTTGAATATCGGTGGTAAAAATGAAAAAGAAGCAAAAGCTTCGATCACAGATATGGTAGAATACTCCTATGAGACTCCTGAAATGACGACAGATTTAGAAGATGGCAGTTTTGTTAAAATCCAGTTCCGCATCATCACAGATGGTAAAAACGCACGTAAAGAGATTGAACAGCGTGAATTCCAGATTAAAAATATTTTAATCAAAGAACTTGGAACGTTGAACGAGCAACAGTTCAAATCAGGCCTGCCTGAACTTGAAAACAAGATGAAAGTTAAACTTAATGAAGTCATGCAGGATGGAAAAGTCACAGATGTGTATACAGTTAATAAGATTTTACAGTAAAATGTTTAATGAAGATGCAAGCTCCATTCCGGAGGTGAGCCTAATTTGGTAGATGAAGTACTCTCGCAAAATGAAATTGATGCCCTCTTATCCGCAATCACGTCTGGAGAAATGGATGCAGAAGAGTTGAAAAAGGAAGAAAAGGAAAAGAAAGTGCGTCTGTATGATTTTAAACGGGCGCTTCGATTTTCTAAGGACCAGATTCGTGGTATCTCGAGAATTCATGAGAACTATGCACGTCTGCTTACAACTTTCTTCTCGGCTCAACTTCGTACATATGTCAACATTAATGTTGTATCCGTCGATCAAATTCCCTACGAGGAGTTTATTCGTTCAATTCCTGAGATGACCGTTCTAAACGTATACAGCTTGGAGCCGCTGGAAGGACGTATCATCATGGAAGTTAATCCAAGCATTGCTTATGGCCTGCTTGATCGGATACTCGGTGGTAAAGGTAATAGCATTAACAAGATTGATAATTTGACAGAGATTGAAACAATGCTTATGTCTCAGCTTTTTGATAAGGCAATATTTAACTTGCAGGAAGCTTGGGCTAATGTAGCAGAAATTGACCCAGTATTGGAAGAGTTCGAAGTGAACCCACAATTCCTACAGCTTGTATCGCCGAATGAAACGGTTGTCGTCGTTTCGCTTAATACAGAAATTGGTGAAACGAGCGGTATGATTAACATTTGTATTCCACATATTGTTCTTGAACCTATTATTTCGAAATTATCCGTTCATTATTGGATGCAAGCTAATACACAGCAACGTGATCCAGAAGCATACGGTAAGCTGGAAAGAAACCTTTACGATGCAAATGTTGAATTGAAGGCACTCCTTGGAGAAACAAATATCAATATTGAACAATTTCTCAAACTTGGCTCAAATGATGTCATAATGCTCAATCAAAATGTCGGCGATCCTTTATCTCTTGCCGTCAATGATGAAGTGAAATTCCATGTGCAGCCAGGCAGACGCAAGAACAAATTGTCTGTGCAAATACTTGAAGAAATAAAGGGGGGACCCGAATATGATGGATGACGGAATGCTTTCCCAGGAAGAAATAGACGCCCTACTTAAAGTAAGTGGCTCTGACGATGAAGATGATGCATCGACTTCTGATGAACACAACTTGGAAAGCGATCCTGTAAATCAGGAAGATTATTTAACAACAATTGAAGTAGATACGCTTGGTGAAATTGGGAATATTTCCTTTGGTAGCTCGGCTACAACTCTATCAACTTTGCTAAATCAAAAAGTTGATATTACGACACCGGAAGTGCGTGTCATTCGTAAAACGGATTTACTTACAGAATTTGAATTTGAAATGGTGAGCGTTGAAGTCAAATATGTGGAAGGCTTCACAGGTCAGAATGTCTTCGTCATTAAGGCAGAAGATGCTGCAATTATTTCTGACATTATGCTTGGTGGCGATGGAACGAACCCTGACATGAATATGACGGAAATACATTTAAGCGCCGTTCAGGAAGCAATGAATCAGATGATGGGTGCCGCTGCCACAAGCATGTCAACTATTTTCAACAAAAAAATTGACATCTCTCCGCCAAATGTTGAAGTTGGTGAGAATGCCAAGCAAACAAGCACGAAATCTATTGCGGAAGAAGTATTCGTACAAGTATCTTTCCAACTGAAGGTCGGTGAATTGATTGATTCGAGTATCATGCAAATCATTCCATTCCCATTTGCCAATGAGCTTGTCGATGAACTATTGAATCCGAAAGATAATGGACAAGAAGAGGATTCAGCTGTTGCTGAAATTGAGAGGGCAATTGAAGCAGAAGGTCCGTCACCTGCATCCCAGCAGCCAGCACCTCAGCAAATAGCGCCTAGTCAATCACAGCAAGTACAAAGTGCAAATGAAGCAGCGCCAACTCAGGAACAAGCACAATATGTACAACAATCTGAACCGCAATTACTTGGCAATCAAATGCCTGCTAATGCACCGGTTCAGCAGGCAGCATTCTCAGAATTCCAATCTGTTCCTCAGATCCAGCCGCATGAACAACGCAATTTGGGCATGCTTCTTGATATCCCACTGAAAGTTACAGTTGAGCTTGGTCGAACAGAAAGAAGTATCAAAGACATTCTTGATTTAGCAGCGGGTTCAATTATTGAACTTGATAAGCTAGCTGGTGAACCTGTTGATGTATTTGTGAATGAAAAATTGATTGCAAAAGGTGAAGTAGTGGTCATAGAAGAGAACTTTGGTGTTCGAGTAACGGATATTTTAAGCCCCACAGATCGTATCATGAAGTTGAAATAAACGGGTTACAGTAATAATACAACTATAGAGAAAACATTATTTTTAGGAGGCGTTTTTATGTCAAATAACATTTTAGTAGTGGACGATGCAGCATTTATGAGAATGATGATTAAGGATATTCTTACGAAAAATGGTTTTAACGTAGTAGGAGAAGCAGAAAATGGTCAGCAAGCTGTCGAAAAATATGGTGAATTGAATCCAGATCTTGTTACAATGGACATTACAATGCCTGAAATGGATGGTATTACAGCACTTAAAGAAATAAAAAAATCACATCCTGACGCGAAAATTCTTATGTGTTCTGCAATGGGGCAGCAGGCAATGGTAATTGATGCAATCCAAGCAGGAGCTAAGGACTTTATCGTGAAACCATTCCAAGCGGATCGTGTACTTGAAGCAATCCAAAAAGCATTGAGCTAGGAAACGAGTGAGTACCTTGAAGAAAAGAATGTGTTTAGGCATCTGTTTTACAGTATTATTTCTTTTTTGTAGCCCATTTCATCAGACGCTGGCTAAGGACGCAAATGTCGATGATTGTTTAAAAGGAAAAGTTGACTGTGAAGATATTGGCAAACAACCAGCCGAGCAAACAGACCCTGTTGACAAGAAGAATGCAGATTCTAGTGTGGAAACAGATGCCAGCACTGGTCTTTTAGTAATAAACGTACTTAAAATGATATTTGCTTTGGCTTTGATTCTTCTATTAATCTATGGAACTCTAAAGGTTCTAAGTAAGAGAAGTAAAACATTCCAGCAAAATGGCACTATGCAAAATCTTGGCGGACTTTCTGTAGGACAGAACAAGTCTTTACAAATGGTCCGAATAGGTGACAAGCTCTATTTAATTGGTGTTGGTGAGAATGTGGAGATGCTTCAGGAAATTACTGATGAAGATGTTAAAAAGCAGATGTTCCGAGAACGGCAAGTAGAAGCAAGTACTGGGAATCTGATGACGAATATTTTTTCAGTCAAAACAAAAAAGCCCGATGCATCTGCAGCCGGGTTTAAAAATTTGTTTTCTAAAGAGTTGGACAAGCTTAAGAAAAATCGCAGTGAATTAATTAAAAAGCAGGAAGAAGAGGACGAACGCCATGAATGATGTTGTGAATATGTTTTCTAATACAGATCCTTCATCCGTTTCAACTTCAGTAAAACTGCTGCTTTTGCTGACGGTTTTATCACTTGCTCCAAGTATTTTGATTCTCATGACTTGTTTCACTAGAATCATTATTGTGTTGTCTTTTGTCCGGACTTCGCTTGCTACCCAGCAGATGCCACCAAACCAGGTATTGATTGGGATTGCGTTGTTCCTTACATTTTTCATCATGACACCTGTTTTCTCTGATGTCTATGATAACGCACTTGAACCACTATTTGATAATAAGATCACGCTTGATGAAGCATACGATAAGGCTAGTGAGCCGATGAAAGATTTCATGGCGAAACACACACGTCAAAAAGATTTAGCATTGTTCTTGAACTACGCTAAGATTGATAAACCCGAAACGGTTCAGGATATTCCGCTCACTGCATTAGTTCCCGCTTATGCAATTAGCGAACTGAAAACTGCATTTCAAATGGGATTTATGATTTTTATTCCATTTCTAATTATTGATATGGCTGTTGCGAGTATTCTCATGTCTATGGGTATGATGATGCTACCGCCAGTTATGATCTCACTTCCGTTCAAGATTTTGCTGTTTGTTATGGTTGATGGCTGGTACTTGATTACCCATTCATTACTGGATGGATTTAAATGATGAAAGAGGTGTCTTTATATGAGTAGTGAATTCGTTCTATCTTTGGCCCAAAAAGGCGTCATTACAATATTGCTTATAACTGGGCCGCTACTCATTTTGGCGCTTGCTGTAGGTTTACTCGTCAGTATTTTTCAGGCGACAACACAAATTCAGGAACAGACACTTGCTTTTGTTCCAAAAATTGTCGCTGTGCTTGCTGGTCTTGTTTTCTTTGGCCCTTGGATGCTGTCCAAAATGATTGAATTCACGTCTTCCATCTACCAGAATCTGAATCAGTTTGTAGGTTGAGCAGATGCTTCAAATGCTGAATCTATCAAGTTTGCCATTGTTTTTGCTGGTACTGGTTAGGGTTTTGGCTTTTTTTGTGACGATGCCCTTATTCTCGTACCGAACGATTACAACACCATTTAAAGCGGGTCTAGGTTTTTTCTTGGCACTAATTATAGTTTCCACGATGGAAGTGCCGGATTTAAGTTTTGATATTCATTACATATTATTGCTTTTAAAAGAAATTGTTGTTGGTGTGTTTACCGGGTTGATTGCCTATATGATTCTATCTGCTATACAGATTGCAGGAGGTTTTATAGATTTTCAGATGGGCTTTGCTATCGCGAATGTCATTGACCCCCAAACTGGCGCACAGAGTCCGCTTACAGGACAATATTTTTACATTATCTCTTTACTCTTTTTATTATCGGTTGATGCCCATCATTTATTAATAGATGGAATTTATTATAGCTATCAGCTGATACCTGCTGACAGGCTGATCTCAATAGGTAACCAACATTTTGCAGATTTTGTAATCAATGTTTTTAGTCAGCTGTTTTTAATAGCATTCCAAATGGCCATTCCAGTTGTAGGTTGCTTATTTCTGGTAGATTTAGCTCTTGGAATGATAGCGAAGGCTGTACCGCAAATGAACGTATTTGTTGTTGGTATGCCATTGAAGATATTCGTTAGTTTCGTGGCAATCTCATTTTTCATTGTCATTTACATGGGGCTCGCTAAGCGCTTGTTTCATTATATGTTTGCAACAATTCATGGATTCATGCAGTTGCTCGGAGGTGCTTGATGATGCTATTACGTTTGGACCTGCAGTTTTTTTCTGGGGAAAAAACAGAAAAAGCAACACCTAAGAAAAAACAAGACGAACGGAAGAAAGGTAAAGTTGCTAAAAGTCAGGATGTAAATACGGCTGTAATGCTTCTATTTTGCTTCCTAGGTCTGTTTGTCTTTGGCGGCTTCATGCAAGATGGCATGATGAGTATGTATCGGATGAGTTTCACGGAATATATAAACTGGGATCTTACATCAGGGAATGTGCAACAGGTTTTTATAACACAGCTGATTGAAGCGGCAAAATGGGTGGCGCCAATAATGGGCATTGCCATGATTGCTGGTTTGACAGCTAATTTGATGCAAGTTGGTTTTTTGTTTACAACTGAATCTCTCAAATTCGATTTGAAAAAAATTGATCCAATTCAAGGAGCAAAAAGAATTTTTGCTGTACGAGCCATTGTTGAGCTATTCAAGTCGTTATTCAAGATCTCTTTTATCGGTATCATTACCTTTTCTATCATTTGGATGAATCGTGATGAAATAATGATGATGTCGTCAAAAACAATACCTGCTGCACTCGGTTTCTTCGGTAATATGGCTATTATTATGGGATTCGCGGCAACGATAGCACTTCTTTTTCTAGGTATTCTCGATTATATTTATCAAAAATATGACTATGAAAAGAATTTACGAATGTCGAAGCAGGATATCAAGGATGAACACAAGAATATAGAAGGTAATCCACTAATTAAGCAGAAAATACGCGAAAAGCAAAGGCAAATGGCGATGCGCCGTATGATGTCAGAAGTACCGAATGCAGATGTCGTTATTACTAACCCGACGCATTACGCAATTGCTATTAAATATGACGAGAACAAAGCAACTGCTCCTTATATTGTCGCTAAAGGTGCTGATGAGGTCGCACTTAGAATTAAGAATGTTGCCAAAGCAAATAGCGTAATGACAGTGGAAAATCGTCCGCTTGCAAGAGCTTTATTTGCAGCAGCTGACATTGGCGATATAATTCCGGAAGAGTTTTTCCAAGCAGTGGCAGAAGTTCTTGCCTATGTATACCGAGTCGAGAAAAAAGCGTAAGTACGAAGGAGAATTACTATGAAAGCACGAGATCTAACTGTACTACTGGGTGTAATCCTTATT
>Ga0153999_1000981_pt1 | contig 11767 bp, 10 predicted proteins | sample TSNC083MetaG_FD_104675 | JGI IMG/M metagenome (GOLD analysis project Ga0153999, IMG submission 104675) | Attine ant fungus gardens microbial communities from North Carolina, USA - TSNC083 MetaG | ecosystem: Host-associated > Fungi > Mycelium > Unclassified | place: USA: North Carolina, Lumber... | reverse complement strand
TGGATTCATTATAAATAACCTTTGGCCGCTCAATGACAGAAGTGGAGTCATTAATTCCCAATAGAACCTCCTTCCTCTGCTCCTCATCATAATCTGCATATAACTCAGAAAAATATGGTTCGTCAAAATCATAACTATCGGTAAGATTTCTAAGCGCTATCCCCTCATCCGTCCAATTATATAAATCGTCAGAAGAGTATACCCGTACACCCCCATCAACGGTGCGATAACCATCTGTCTTATCTTCCCCGTACCAATACCATTTTGCTTCGCCGTCAACGATAAATTGCTGGACCTGTCCGCCATGTGCCTGGATTTCTGTGCCATTAGTGTCCAGCCATAGATTGCCGTCAGTCCCGGTAAAAGAATCATAAGTAACAGGGTCTGTCTTCTCCTGCAGTCCTTTATATTTTTTTACCAATTTGTTATATACCGATACAATCTTCTCTTCTTCGGCATTGCCTTCTGCTGCTACGAATACCGCAAAATCATAAGCTTCATCATACTTTTCTAATGATTGGACCGAATACTTTTCTCTTTCATCATCTGATAGTGTATAGTTTTCTATTGCTAAACTTAAAAATTCATTATCATATTCTACAACAGCTTTCACTATGATATAGCTTAACAACGGGTCCGAAGAAGAACCCGTTCTGCTTGGGTTGTAAACCTTAACATTCAATTCTCCATCTATTACCGATGTTTGATAAGACTCTTCAACCAGAGTGGCTTTTGTCAGAGTCAGTCCGCTTACTACATTCTCTTCTTCTAAATCAATATCCACCGGGCGGGAATCCCAATTATGGTAGAAGCCTAATGTCACCTCATATTCCCCTTCCGGCAATTGGAAATTATAATAGATTCCTGTTTCTTCTAAATCATAGGATGTATAATTATAGTTAAATTTTTTACTGTCTGTAATACTACTTCCATCGTATGTAGAAGTTGAATACCGAATGGTTGTTTCATTCTGATAATATCCCCATAAGGTACCTGTTTCTTCGTCTATCCCATAAGGCTGATCTACCTTCGACTGGAATAGTCCGATTTTATATCCATCAGGCGCTGATTCCGGTATGGATGTACCGCAATTGGCAAGATACAAAATATAGTCATTAGCTAATAACTCTTTTTCCGAAGGTATTTCCAGATTTTCTGCATTTATCTCAATTGCTCGATTCATTGTTTGTACATTCGTATTTATCTTGTCTGTTTCAGCTTCACCAGGCCCTTCCTCCGCTGAGCTTCCCGTCCCGACAGGTGTCTCTTCCTGCGCAGTTTCCGGCAATTCGTCACAACAAGATGCCTCTGTCGTGGCTTCTTTCCCGGAAATACCAGTATTTCCCGTAGCAAATACGACATTTTGCAAGACCATACTCAGAATTAAAATAGCTGCTAACCTCTTTTTTATTCGCTTCCATTTCATATTCCGTTATCCTCCCTATTTTATTATGTTACTACTTTTACTCAGTGTAACACATTTTTAACTTAGAGGGGCAGTCCTGGAATTTGGTTGTTTTACACTTTTTTCGTCAATATTTCCACTCACAATTTATAGTATATAATCAAAAATAGTACAAGAAAATTAGATATATTTTACATAATATATATTTTTATGTAATATTCTATGTTGTTTTTATAATTTTTTCACATACTATTGCAGTTATACTTAAAACATAATATTATAGATAGAGATTCCAGGATTTTGGTTCTACAGGAAGGTAGGATTCATGAAATTAGAAGCGTCTGTTTACAAGGTAATTATTGTAGATGATGAGCGGATATATTTGAAAGGTCTTTCCAATTTCATAACGTGGGAAAAAACCCCATTTTCTCTCACAGGCCTTGCTTACAGCGGCAAACAAGCAATGGATATGATATTCAAATCCGCTCCGAACATTATGATTTCAGATATACATATGACACCTATAGATGGTATTGAATTGGCTCATTGGGTAAATCAAAATTATCCTTTGGTGCAAATTATTTTGATGGGAAATTCAGCCGACCAGAAGAACTACGCTTCTAAAATGCCTCATTCGGACTTTATTGACAAGTCTCTGCTTACTCCCAAAAGGCTGCTTTCAGCATTAACCCGGGCTGCTCATAAAGCGGATGAAATGGGCAAAAGTCACAAGACAATGAGACAATTACTGGAATATATTGATTCCCACTATCAGGAACATTTAACATTAAAAGAATTGTCCATCCAATTCAACTTTAATTATTCGTATTTATCCTCCTATTTTGTTCAACACAACAGGAAAAATTTTTCGGACTATCTGAATCTTTTACGCATCAGGAAATCAATTTCATTATTAGAACAAACAACGCTTCCCATCCAGCAAGTGGGAGAAGCGGTTGGGTTTATGGAAATTAACTCTTTTACAAGGGTATTCAAAAAAATAATGGAAGTCACTCCCAGCCAATATCGGGCAGACCACAGGAAACGCATTTAGTAAGTTTCTTCTGATTATTCCGGCAAAGCTGCTGCCACATCTTCTTTAAACTTCAGCCATGCATCTTCATTGTCTACAAAATACTTAGGGCAAGCTTTACCGGTAACATCATAGTGACGAATCACATCATCCGGTTCAAGGTTTAGCTCTTTCACTAACCAGGAAGTCAATTTTACTAAAGATTCATAAGTTTCTGCCGTAAACTCCCCGGTATCATCCGGGTGGCAGGTTTCAATCGAAATGGTATCCTCATTCCTCTCATTCGAACAATAAGCAATTTCGGTGATGGGAACGTTTTGTATCACAGTTCCATCCATTCCGATAACAAAATGGCTGCTGACAGATATTGTATCTGTCCCGCTTTGATCCGCCAATCCGGCAAAATAGCTATTATTCCCTTCCGCAGTTGTGTTAGCGTTCCCAACATAATGGATTACAATACCATTAATCTCATCCAAAGGAGTCCCTGGCCGGGAATAGGGATTTTCTTCTATGATTCGCTCTTCCACCCATAATGGCATTACGATTGCCGATATATCCACGGATTTTTCCCAAAATGCTACCATTCCTCCGGCAAATACCTCTTTTGTTTTGGGAGAATTCTTTACCAAAAGTATACATCCTCCGAATAAAATAGCAAAAATGAAAAGACCGGCTATGGACAGCCGTAACCTACGTACTCGGCGGCGTCTTTGAATCACCCTTTTTCTCATGATTTGTCTTCTGCGCTCTTGTTCTTTCTCTTCCATACTGTTCTTCCTGTTTTAACCCTTTCATGGTGTCGGCTATTTTCATCCAACGGAGACTCCCCAATTATAGCATATACTGTCGAACCATGTATTAAGACTTTCTTACTTCCATTAAACAAGTCCATTAAAAAACCCTGACTGTCAGGACATCAAAGTCCGTCTGTCAGGGTTATTCTATTATATTGTCACTTTTCTTGGAGCTGCCTGTTTTAAACATTCCAACACTTTATCATTTGGTTCAAACAGAATTTTCACTCGTTCGGAACCACTTTGATGAATTAATGCATATATTTTTGCATCCGGCATTTTGGAGGTCAGATCCAAAACCTTTGTATTGGCATTTACCTGATCTTTTACTAAATAAGTATCAACAGGCGCTATTACCAGGATATTCTCGGTTTCACATAAGATAACCCGTTTTCTCTTCGATCTGCCTAATATCTTATCAAAGGAAATCTGCCCTGTTACGTAAATATACTCATATTCTACTTTCAAATTACGAAATACAAGATAGGTTCCAAAAAATACCAGCGCAGCAATAATCATAAAAAACACATTGGACGTCAGCGCTAAAAAAGCCGAAACTATACATAAGATAATCATCACCGGTATTACTACATAAGTGTATGCTGGCTGCTTTCTTTTTACAATCCATTCTGCATATGCATCATTCATAAGTGTTGTATCCTTTCATCTGTAAAAACAGGTTTGGCTTACATCATACCCATTCCGCCTGCACCTGCGCCTGCCGGCATTGCCGGAGCAGCTTCTTTTATATTAGCAACAACTGCTTCCGTTGTCAAGAAGGTTGACGCAACACTTGTTGCATTTTGAAGCGCACTTCTGGTAACTTTAGCCGGATCAAGAATACCTGCCTGAACCATATCTACATATTCTTCTTTAGCCGCATCAAAGCCCATTCCTGGTTTTGCTTCCTTTACTTTGCTAATGATTACAGAGCCTTCCAAACCGGCATTCGTAACAATATGGTATAGTGGTGACTCTAATGCTTTCACAATAATCTGCGCGCCTGTTTTTTCATCACCCTCAAGAGAGTCAATTAACTTAGCGATCTCTTTAGAAGCATGAACATATGCGGAACCACCACCTGCTATAATGCCTTCTTCTACTGCCGCACGCGTAGCTGCCAGAGCATCCTCCATACGATATTTTGCTTCTTTCATCTCGGTTTCCGTTGCCGCGCCAACACGGATTACCGCAACGCCACCGGCCAGTTTAGCAAGTCTCTCTTGCAATTTTTCCTTATCAAAATCAGAAGTTGTTTCTTCAATTTGATACTTAATCTGAGAAATTCTGGAGGCAATTTCTTCTTTATCGCCTTCCCCATCAACAATAATGGTATTTTCTTTTTGAACCTTTACCGATTTTGCACGACCTAATTGCTCCATCGTAGTATCTTTCAGATCTAAGCCTAACTCTTCAGAAATTACCGTACCACCTGTTAAAATCGCAATATCCTTTAACATTTCTTTTCTTCTGTCGCCATATCCGGGAGCCTTAACACCTACCACGCTGAATGTGCCTCTTAACTTATTAAGAATTAATGTGGTTAAAGCCTCTCCTTCAATGTCTTCTGCAATAATCAGAAGCTTTGCGCCGGATTGGACAATCTGCTCCAGAACCGGAAGGATTTCCTGAATATTGCTGATTTTCTTATCTGTAATTAAAATATAGGGATTATCCAGCTCTGCTACCATTTTATCCATATCCGTAGCCATATACGCAGAAACATAACCTCTGTCAAATTGCATTCCTTCTACCAGATCAAGCTCTGTTTTCATCGTTTTAGACTCTTCTATGGTGATAACTCCATTATTGGACACTTTTTCCATAGCATCTGCTACTAACTGTCCAACTGCGTCATCTCCGGCAGAAATAGAAGCAACTCTTGCAATCTGCTCAGAACCGGTTACTTTACTGCTCATAGATGCAATAGAATCGACAGCAACATCCGTAGCTTTTTTCATACCTTTTCTTAATATAATAGGATTCGCTCCTGCTGCTAAATTCTTCATACCTTCATGAATCATGGCCTGTGCCAATACTGTTGCCGTTGTAGTGCCGTCACCGGCAACATCATTCGTTTTTGTTGCTACTTCCTTAACCAGTTGTGCACCCATATTTTCATAGGCATCTTCCAGCTCAATTTCCTTTGCAATCGTTACGCCATCATTCGTAATAAGCGGTGAGCCAAACGATTTATCAAGTACAACATTTCTTCCTTTTGGTCCAAGGGTAACACTTACGGTATTTGCTAATTTATCCACACCTGCTTCTAATGCTGCTCTGGCTTCTGCGCCGTTTTTAATGTCTTTTGCCATAGTAATCAATCCTCCTGATTATTTCTTATATTTCAATTTTATTTTTTTTCATTACTCAATAATTGCTAAAATATCACTTTGTTTTACTACAATGAATTTATCCTCGTCGATTTCGACCTCTGAACCGGCATATTTGGAGTAAATAACCTTATCTCCTGCTTTTACCTGCATGGTAACTTCTTTTCCATCTATTACTCCGCCCGGGCCAACTGCCACTACTTCTGCCTGCTGAGGCTTTTCTTTCGCCGCACCTGGCAATACAATACCTGATTTTGTTGTCTCCTCGGCAACTAATTGTTTTAATACAACTCTGTCTCCTAATGGTACTAATTTCATGATCTCTTCCTCCTTTATTATTGTTAGCACTCTCTTTGTTTGAGTGCTAATAGCGATAGTTAATATGATAGTAAATTTGTATGCAAATTGCAAACTTCTCATTTTTCTATTTTCACCGTAATATCTCTGTTTAACTCAATATTACTTAATTATTCTCTATTTTTTTTGATTTTACCTATTTTTATCCAATTTGAAAATTTTATAAAAACTTCTTCATTTTTTAAAAAATATTTCACATTGTCCCTTTCTTTTTAGTAAGAATCGTATTACAATAGAAGGGCATATACTTAACTTTTTAGAAAGGAGGATTCCATATGTCCAAAAAAGGAATTGGCAAATTTATTTTTTTTGCCGCCATCTTTGCTGCTATCATAACCGGAATATCATATTTTATAAAATATAAATCATTCCATAAAGAATTAGAAGATGATTTTCATGATTTTGAAGATGAATTTGAGGAAGGATTTAAGGAAAAACCTACACAAGAGAAAGAAAATTCAAAAAGGACTTACGTTTCCATTCATAGAGAATCAGAAAACACTGCGAAAAATACCACATCTGAAACTGAACCTTCCAATGATACGATACAAGTTACAGAAGACGAAGACATGTATTAACTCATAGACTATTGATTTACAGGCAGTCACTAAATGGCAGTTAAGCGAAACGAAGATATTTGCCGATCATAATCTTTGTCTCGCTTAACTGCCATTTCTGGCTCATCTAGCCACACAAGCGGCCATCAGTAAACCTATTTTTTCTTTTTAACACCAAGCTTCTTTTAGCAGAGAAATTCCTGCTTCTATTTCCTCTTCACTTAAATCCGCATAACCCAATAAAATCGTCCCCTCATAATTTTCCGGATATTCTCCTATATAATAAGAAGAGAGCCCATAAACACCCACTGACTTTTCCCCGGCCTTTTTTATTAATTCTTCTTCCCTGCTTCCGTTATTTGATTTTAGAAGTATGTGGGTTCCTGCATAATCGCCAGATATTTCGAATCGATCTTCCAGAGCTTTTAGAGCATTTAAAAGACAGTCATGCTTACTCTTATAAATTCCCCGCATTTTATTAAGATGACGTTCATAATAACCTTCCCCGATAAACTTTGCCAAAATCATTTGATCCACACGGGAAACAGTAGACGCATAAAAACTGATTTTGTTATTATATACTTCCATGAGCTTTGCCGGAAGTACCATATAGCTGATACGTATCGCAGGAGCTATTGATTTTGAAAAAGTCCCCATATAAATTACCCTTTGGTGATGATCTGCTCCCTGCAAAGCAGGGACCGGAATTCCTTTATATCGGAATTCACTGTCATAATCATCTTCAATGATATACCTTCCTTCCCCGCTCTGCGCCCATGCTAAAAGCTCCTGCCTTCTTTTCACAGGCATAACAATACCGAAAGGAAATTGATGAGAAGGCATCACATAAGCAATACTTGCTTTGGTCTCTTCTAATAACTTCACATTCATCCCGTTTTTATCCATTTCCACAGAGACTACTTCCTGATTCAAACTTCTAAATACTCTATATGCCTGACGGTAAGTAGGGTTTTCCATAGCGATGATCCGATTGTCATCGATAAGCTGACTTAACAGCATTAAAAGATATTCATTCCCCGCTCCTACAACAATCTGCTCCGGAGTACAATAAACTCCTCTGGCATAATGAAGATAGGATGCAATCGCGCTCCTTAACCGAAATTCCCCCTGGGAATCTCCTGCTGCAAATAAGTCTTTGTGTTCATCACTCAGGATATTCCTGGAGAGCTTTCTCCAGATACTATAGGGGAAATGCTTCCAATCAATTCCTCCGGGAGAAAAATCCACCGCCAAAGAAGATTGCGCCAAAACAGGAGATTGCTGCTTCTTTTCCAATATTTTTGGTACTTCAATCAAGGTTTCGATGCCCGAAACATAATAACCTTTACAAGGCACTACTTCAATATACCCTTCTGAAAGCAATTGTTCATAAGCGATTTGAGCCGTACTTCTGCTCACTTCCAGATGCAAAGCCAGCGCTCTTGTAGAAGGAAGCCTGGTCGAGGCCGGAAAGCTCCCGCTGCGAATCTCCCTTTTAATAAAATTATAAATTTGCTCATATAAAGGCTCTTTTGATTTTCGCTCCAAAGGAATTGTCAGCTCTGTCATTTGGATATCTTAAAGGAACTCTTTAAAGAAACAATTCGGTTAAACACCAGATTTTCTTTTGTGGAGTCCTTTGAATCAATGCAGAAGAATCCGTTTCTGACAAATTGAAAACTATCTAAAGGCTTTGCCTCTTGGAAATTAGGCTCCAGATAACATTCCTCTAATACCGTAAGTGAATTGGGATTTAAATTAAGCGTTCCATCCGCCTTCATCTTTCCCTCTTCTTCATTGACGATATTTTCATAAAGACGGACCTGAGCCTTGATGGCATGATCTGCCGATACCCAATGAATTGTCCCTTTTACTTTTCTTTCGCTAAAACCAGAGCCACTCTTAGTTGCCGGATCATACGTACAATGAACCACGGTAATTTTTCCGTCCGCATCCTTCTCAAAATGTGTACAGGTGACAAAATAAGCATTCATTAAACGCACTTCATTCCCGGGAAATAATCGAAAATATTTTTTAATTGGCTCTTCCATAAAATCCTCTTGTTCTATATACAATTCTCCGCTAAAAGGAATCACCCGTTCTCCCAATTCCGGATTTTCCTGATTATTGGTAATGGGAAGATATTCTACCTGTCCTTTTGGGTAATTGTCGATTACCAGCTTAATCGGATTTAGCACCGCCATCATTCTGGACTTTTTTAATTTTAAATCCTCTCTGATACAATATTCCAACATAGCATAGTCCACAGAACTATTACTTTTAGAAACCCCTACTAATTCCACAAACATTTTAATAGACTCCGGTGTATATCCCCGCCTTCTAAGTGCACTTAAAGATACCAGGCGAGGGTCATCCCAACCATCTACTATGCCTTCTTCTACCAGTTTTTTAATATATCTTTTCCCGGTAATCACATTCGTCAGATAAAGCTTTGCAAATTCAATTTGTTTTGGCGGGTTTACAAATTCACATTCCCTAAGCACCCAGTCATATAGCGGTCGATGGTCCTCAAATTCTAAGGTACAAATAGAATGAGTAATATTCTCAATCGCATCCTCAATCGGATGAGCAAAATCATACATGGGATAAATACACCAACGATCCTTTGTATTATGATGTGTCATATGGGCAACACGGTAAAGAATCGGATCTCTCATGTTAATATTGGGAGAATTCATATCAATCTTCGCACGAAGGACCTTCTCGCCGTCACCATATTTTCCATCCTTCATATTTATAAACAATGCTAAATTTTCTTCTATACTGCGATTACGATAGGGACTGTCCTTTCCAGGCTGCGTTAAGGTCCCCCGATACTCGCGGATTTCTTCCGGCGTCAAATCACAAACATAAGCTTTTCCTTTTTTGATAAGTGTTACCGCACATTCATACATCTGCTCAAAATAGTCAGAAGCAAAGAACAGACGGTTTTCCCAATCAGCACCCAGCCATTTAATGTCTTCTATAATTGAATCTACAAACTCTATTTTTTCTTTTGTCGGATTTGTATCATCAAATCTCATATTAAATTTCCCATTGTATTTCTTCGCCAACCCATAATTTAATAAAATAGATTTAGCATGTCCAATGTGTAAATATCCATTCGGCTCGGGGGGAAATCTGGTCTGGACATGATCGTATACTCCCTCGGCTAAGTCTTTTTCAATGATTTGTTCAATAAAATTTTTAGAGACAACTGTTTCCTTTACAGGCGTTTCGTTGCTTTCCATAATTGTTTCCTCCAATCGTACATATCCGCCTTTTCCTTTGGCTTTGCATTGTATCATAACATATCTGGCAACAATAGAAAAGGGGGGATTCTTATGCTAATCCGGCATGCTGTCTTCAATATAATGCAATGAAAATGACGCAGTTCGCCGCTACGTCATCTTTTGCACCGATAACCGAGTGCTTACAATACATCAAATGATTTTATATACAGGATATTCTTTGTCAAAGCGATATCCCAACTTTTCGGCTAAAGCTAGTGAACCCTGGTTGTAAGCATCCCAGCTTGGGTATAAGTCTCTTTTAATGCATTCTAAAATAAAGCCTTGCACCGCAGACTAAAGCAAGACCTTTACGCCTCTCGTCCTCTCGTGTGTCAATCTCAATTTCAATTCCGCCAATATAAAACGTATAGGAAGATGCGCCTGACACAATTTCTCCATTTTTAAGTATAACTACACCCAAGCCATTTTTCATGTATTCACTGTAACTTTCATAGTTTATACATAAATCTACTGTCCAGTTTGATGACATTATTTGCTCAAACAACGTACTATCTATCAGCCTTAATTCATAAGGCTCTGGAAGCCTTGACACTATTTCTTGCAGCTTGGAAATATCAAACATGTCCTTTTCCTTTATTGTCGCATAACGAGTCTGTCTTACCACATTATCTTTATATATAAGCTCTATCGCCTCTTCCCACTGACGGTTTTGGGGCACCAGTATCTCAAAAGCAGAATCCGGGTTATTTCGTATTAAGTCATAATTTACTTCTCCAGCCAAAAAGCAAAAGCCTCCGAGGATAATTTGGGCGGACAATGGCCTATACAAATCATCGGCATAAGCTGCTCCCATGCAATCCTGCAAGCACGACCATATCATTGTTTCTTCCCATCCGGCAAACAACTTAGAAATGGATTTTTTATCATAAACCGCATATACAGCCATATTAATAATCTCCCCTACTCTAATAAATGATAATTTCCGTAAATCCCCATCTGCATTGTGCTTATACGGTGCAATTTTTAAATATAAACTCCTGACGACATTGCATTACTATTAAAATAATGCTGTCCGCCGATTGATTTATAAATGGCAAAATCGTCTAACATAAAAGAAAGCGTATCTGCTGTCCATACTTGTTCAATATCGTACTGTTCAATAATCTTATAGGAAAATTGCTTGAAATTCTTAATGTTTTCTTTATCAAGAAAAGCATCAAAATTGACATTCTCTGGGAAAAAAACATAAATTATCGTATCACAATATGTTAAATATTCAATCTGAGGATATTGCTGCTTCACAGCAGCTTTTAATGCATGAAATGAGCTGCTTATTGCGAACGCTTTAGCGCAAGTATTAAAATCTTGAATAAATATCCCATTACGATTTAGCTTTCTGTCTTTCAACTCCTTAATCGGATAGATTAGCAGAACTTGATTGAACAATTCTATGAAACTTTCATTTTGGTTGAACAAAGGGGTATCGTCTTCACCTAATTCTTTTTTAATATCCTTCAGGTAAATATAGACGTTGTAGAAATCGTCTGTAGGTTTTGGAATCGCAATCTTGCAGTTGAAAATTTCGATACCCTTGGAATCAAAAATAAGCCTTTCAAAGGCGTTTACTAATTTGTATCTGCTGTCTGTTTTCTTATATTTTTCTATTGCAAACGGATAATCTAAGGATGGACACACTGAATGTTTAATTTTATCCTCAAAATCCGCTTTACTATTTATTTTCGAAAATAAATTCAACAAACCACCTCCCGCACATTATATAAACTAATACTTTGGGTTACGCTTCCGCTTTTTAAAAGTTTTTAGTAATTTATCGGAATCAACATTTTCTTCCATTTCAATAGTTGTATCTTGTAATATGTCTTTCAATATTATATTTCTAATACGTATGCCTCTCAAGGTCTTTTCGAGTTTACTGAAAACCAACACCACAACACTTAGTAAGTATATTTTACAAACTGAGTGTTGTGGTGTTTTCCAGGAGTCTTAGAACTGATTAGTCATCGGATAAAC
>Ga0153999_1000980_pt1 | contig 11776 bp, 9 predicted proteins | sample TSNC083MetaG_FD_104675 | JGI IMG/M metagenome (GOLD analysis project Ga0153999, IMG submission 104675) | Attine ant fungus gardens microbial communities from North Carolina, USA - TSNC083 MetaG | ecosystem: Host-associated > Fungi > Mycelium > Unclassified | place: USA: North Carolina, Lumber... | reverse complement strand
TAGCTGAACAAATACAATTTCAAGGACTTCGATTCAACCATTTTCTTATCTGGTATATAGCTGATATATATTGTTGCAAAATCAGGCTGGTTCGTCATTGGGCATAGCGTTGTAAATTCTGGACAGTTAAATTTTACGAAGTAATCCCTGTCCGGCTTTCTATTCTCGAATGCTTCGAGCAGTTCTGGTGCATAGTCAAATGAGTAAGGAACACCTTGGTTGCCAAGCAATGTCAGATCTTTCAACTGTTCATTTTTTTCATTCATTATCTTATCCTCCTGTATGAACATGCGAAAAAGCCGCACTCCCTAAGGAATGCGGCTTAGCATTGTATTATCCTTAGTTTTTTTAAGAGGGTATGAGCTAAGAACCTCTTTGCTTCTTCTAAGGAGTATAGCATATTCCACATAGGATGCCCATTAAATGCTTGAATTAGGATCTGTATGTGGATTGTGATCCTGAGTCTGAGTCGTTTCTCCTGGAGCTGGCAACTCACCAGCAATTCCAGGTGCCTGAGGATTTTTTACTTTTGTTTCTTCAATTGTTTTATCAAATTTCTCCAAGTACTTTTTAGCAAAGTCTTTGCCACCAAGGCCGAATGCTAGACCAAAGGCGAGCGCTAAGCCACCTAGTATAAGTGTGAAGGCCATTGTAACAATGTCAGAAGCAATTCCAAGCTGGGTAAGTGCCATGAATACAGCGATTGTCAAAATAGTATATTTCGCTAGACCCGCAAGAATACCTTTTGCCTGTCCTACCAGTACACTGATTAATATTTTATGAACAATATTGCCAAGTATAAGCGCAACACCCAATATTAGAATTGCTGCAAGCACATTGGGTAAATATGCGGTTATCGCTGATGCAATAACAACAAGAAAGCCCAGTTTGACCAAATTCAATGCCTGGACAGTCAGGAAGAAAACGATCAACACTTGTACAATATAGCCTGTAACAGCAGATGGTTTCATTGCTGCTTGGTTTTCTCCGATTGCCATTTTACCAAGAATCTTATCAAAGCCAAGACGGCTAAGATAATCTTTGACGAAATTCCCAAGCAGTCGGCCAAGCCATATACCTGCGAATATGAGAACAATTGCAATCAAGATATTCGGTATCATATTCATAATTTGTGTAAGCATATGAATTGCCGGATTCGTAATACCAGCTATATCAAGACGGTCTAATGCTGCAATCGTGATTGGCAACAGGATCAATATGAATACAATATTCCCAATAAATTGAGCAAGTGTCGTGCCTTCAAAGAATTTAGCAAGATGCAGACGCTTTGCAAGGCGCTCTGAACCTGCTGCTTGCAATAAATTTACAAGGATATTCTTAACAACTTTTGCTATAAACCAGCCAATTGCAAAGATAAGCGCAGCAGCAAACAGCTTAGGAATGAATGCTAGCATAGATGCAACTAGACCGCTTACTGGCTCCGCGAGTCCATTAATTTGCAATGCATGCAGAACCCCTGGAATAAAGAGAAGCAAGACGATATAAAATGCGAGCTTTCCCACTTTCTCTACATAGCTGTTAATTTCGGCTTCCGTTTTCGCAACTTTTAACTTGAAGAAGAAATGCAGCAGATTCAGCTTCTGTGCACCTTTTATAATCAGCAATCTGACAGCAGAAGCAATCAACCATCCAATAAGCAGAATTAGAATTGCCTTTAATACTGCAGGTATGAAGGATAAAATAGTATCTGTCAAAGCTGCAAGCGGTGTTGCAATCATGTTCAGATTTAGCAGATCAAAGACCATTACAAGAACAAATAGCATCAAGATATAGAATACGAGTTTCCCGATTATCTTGTTTGAATCAACTTTCTTCTTGCTTTCATCTGTTTCAAACCATTTGAACACTTTCTCATCAATATTTGTTTTCCGTAACCCCTTTTCAATAAAGCCACTTATAATTTTAGCCAGAATCCAGCCGATGATTAGAACGATAATAGCCATAACGGTATGCTGGAGGCCATTCACAAAGCTGCCATTGAAATATTCGTTAGCGAATCCGTTCATTTAAATCCTCCTCTAAGTAGTTGTAATAGACCAGTTAGCTATATACCTTTATAGAGAAGGAAATAAACATATTTCGATAAATTTTATTCTTATTCTAATTTTTCCGCAGCCCATAATGACAATTTATTTCTAAGCAACTTTCCAGATGCATTACGAGGCAATGCGTCAACTAACCAAATATATTGAGGACATTTATAAGACGCTAGATATTTTTTGCAATTGGATTTAATAGTGTTGGTATCCACCTGATCGGAAACGATAAATGCTGCAGGTACCTCTCCCCATTTAGCATTCTTAATGCCAATAACGCCAGCTTCATGCACTCCTTCGAAATTTAAAAGGACATTTTCAATTTCAGCAGGATAAACATTCTCTCCTCCAGAGATAATCAGGTCCTTGCGACGATCAAGGACATATAAAGAACCGTCTTCATCCAACCTGCCAATATCTCCTGTATGCAGCCAACCATCAGTCGTAAATGCTTTTGATGTCGCTTCATCATTATTATAATAGCCGTTTACGACCATTGGCCCTTTTACAATAATTTCCCCCTCGCCTTTTGCGTCCGGTTTATCTATTTTTAATTGGGCAGGGAAAAGTGTCTTACCACTTGAGCCAAGTTTCTTAAGCGCATTACCTGGAGCAAGTGTCACGATTTGTGAAGATGTTTCTGTCATGCCATATGATTGGAATATTGGAATTTCCCGCTCCTTCGATGCTTGAAGTAAACTTCTCGGTGCAGGACCCCCACCCAGCAACATACAACGAAATGATTTAGGAACACAATTATTGCCTAGCTCATCAAGCAGGCGGCGCATCATGACCGATACAGCTGACATAATCGTAACATCACGTTTCATAATTGCTTCAAGTACTGCCGCTTCATCAAACTTCTTCAGCATATAAATAGGCATCCCATAAATCGCACTTTTAAAGTAAATGGATAAGCCGCCAATATGAAACATCGGTAGAACAGCCAGCCACTTATCATCTTCTCTAAGTCCGAGATTCAACATCGACCCCATCGCACTCCACAAATGGTTTCCATATGTATGCATAACTGCTTTTGGAGCTCCAGTCGTACCAGAAGTGTACATGATTGTGAACCCTGTATCTAAATCTACTTCCTCCACAAGCGCTAATTTTGTTTTCTTTTTTTTATTTATTTCTGTTAAGAGTAAGGTTCTTAGCTCTTTTCTCCATGCATGTTCCTTAGTAACCTGCGCGTTTTCTTCATCTGCAAGAACGATTGACACATCGGCATCCTTAAGTTGATAAGCAATTTCGCTTTCAGAAAGCCTAGTATTTATTAAAACAACAACAGCTCCCGTATAAGATGCTGCATGAACTGCAATTATAAAATCAGTGCAGTTCCCTGACAAAATAGCAATTTTATCCTTAGCTTGAACCCCCTCTGACAGGAGGCCGAATGCAAATTGTCTACTTGCCTTATCAAGTTGGGCAAATGTCCACACCCTTCCCTCCCCTTCCTGTATTGCAATCTCATCAGGTTTCAGTTCAGCTTGTTTTGCAAGCCAATGCGGCATAATTTCTCCCATACACTGCCCCTCACTTCAATTATTATTTTCATTATTAAATACTTTATTAGCCATCCAAAATATCTTGTAGACTACTTAAGACATTTGCATTTTTGTAAACTTTTTACACATGCGCTATGCTATAATAAAATCTGAATTGCACTAACAACTATGATTGTTCAACCAGTAGCAGTCACCATAACGTTCATCAAAGGAGGACACTACATTGAAAACCGAACAAACAGACACATTGCTTGATTTAGTGAGTGAAGCTTTTGCGCCAGTAAATACGCGTTTGGATAAATTGGAAACAGATATGCTATCATGTTTTAGCGATCTAAGCAGGGCTTTTAAAGAAATGCAAATCGAGCAACAAGCTATTCGTAGTGAACAAGCAGCACAGACTGATAGAATAGCTGCAGTTGAAACGAAGCTTGCCAATTTACAAAAACAGATTGCTACCAACAGTTGGGATTTGCAAGAGATTACTGAAACACAGCTAAAGCTTGACGGTAATATTGAAACCCTCGCCCTTCGCTCACTCGCTTATGAAACAGAATTGCGCAAAATGAAACGGATCAAACTATCTTCTGAAAAAGTTTAATACATATTTTATCTCAAACGCCAGCAATCCCATATCGGGAAAGCTGGTATTTTAGTTTTGAGTTATTTGATTAAATCCCTTTATAAGTGCTTCCTCCTCTTCATTAGCTATAGTCCGAAAATCAATGAGCACTTGGTCGTCTTTAATACGTACAACAATGGCCGGATCATTTGCTCGAAGCAGCTCCGTAATGCACTCAGCACTACATGTAGAATGCTTTAAAGCTACAGCAAAAGATGGAATTTCCACCCCTGGCATCGTTCCTCCTCCAATTGCTGACTTAACTTCTATTATTTCTGCTTCATATGAGGACCCTAATTTTGCAACAAATGAACTCGCCTGTGCATAAATCTCCTGTTTCTCCTTTAATATTGCCTTGATGACCGGCAAATCACTGCCTTTTGAATAACTAACATATGATTTCAACGTAGCCTCCAAAGCAGCAAGTGTCATCTTATCCACGCGTAACACCCTTGATAGCTGATGCTTCTTCAATTGATTAATCAAATTCTGCTTCCCTACAATAACTCCTGCTTGGGGTCCTCCAAGTAATTTATCACCACTGAAAGAAATCAGGTCCAGGCCCTTTTTAACAACTTCCCTGACAACCGGTTCGTCACCTATACCCAACTTTCTAAAGTCAAACAAAGCGCCACTGCCAAGGTCCTCATAAATAAGTAATTCAGGGTACTTAACCTTTAATTTCATCAGATCTTCAGCCTCTACTGAAGCAGTAAAACCTTCAATTCGGAAATTACTCGTATGCACTTTCATAAGCATCGCGGTTGCCTCATTCAATGCATCTTCATAATCATGGAAATGTGTTTTATTCGTTGTACCAACTTCAACGAGCTTCGCATCACTTTCTTCCATTATCGAAGAAACCCGGAAAGACCCGCCAATTTCAACAAGCTCACCACGCGAAACAATGACCTGTTTATCTTTTGCAAACACTCTTAAGATCAAATAAACTGCTGCCGCATTATTATTCACAACCATCGCGGCCTCCGCACCAGTAGTCTCAACAATCAGCTCTTCAAGAATTGAATGGCGGGAGCCGCGCGTACCTTCCTGTAAATCAAATTCAAGATTTGAATAACCTGCAATAGTTTCACTTATACGAACAAATGCGTCCTGAGAAAGCGGAGCACGGCCAAGATTAGTATGCAGTACGACGCCTGTTCCATTAATTACTTTAACAAGATGATGCTTCGCAATCTGCTGGACTTCTCGCTCCGCTTCACTTAAAATCCATTGCTTTAATTCCTCGCTTGTAGTGCAATTACCTTGCATAATTTGCATACGAGCTTCATGCACAGCTTGGCGAACAATATCTGTCATTTTATTAGGTGAAAGATTGGCCGTATTACCGAGAAACTGAATATGTTCATTTTTCATTAATTCATGTATTGGCGGCAATACTCGCAACAGATGATTCAATTGGAACTCCACCCTTCATTATTCCATATACGGCCTGCTTCAGTACGGATTGTAATTCGATTTGTATCAAGTAACTCTAATAGTGGAATGAGGTATTTTCTAGAAATATCTAGTATAGCTTTCGCATCTCCTACAGAGAATTCCGCTCCTGTTTTGACTTTCAATTGATTGATCGCCTCGTTCAGTACATCACAATGAAGCAATATATTCCCCTGTAAGGTACAGAGCGTCTCAGCTTTTAACAGATACTGTTTGACCTGATTCATTTCTTTATCTCCAATACCTGCTTCATGTGCATACAAATCATATGGTGAAGGTGTAAGGCCCGCTCGCTTAATTGCCTGAAGCAATTGTTGACATGGTTTGCTTAAATAATTAGGTAAATATGGCTTGAAATTTGGTTTAGCTATATATTGAAGCTCTGCAACAATTTTCTCTTCCTTAATAAGTTGATTCACAGCATACTCAACTAGTTGCATTGGATATACGTTCGATAGTTTGTGAATAAGTTCTGCTTTTGGTATTCCCTGTACAAGAGGTTGTGTTGAATGAAATCGATTGACTTCTTGAAGCAGATTCCTCCCTACAATTTCTAACGTTTCTGTAATTGTATAAGTGTCATTTGTAATAGCTATGATTGTACCCAGTGTTCTTCCTTCTTCAAGGTACTTCGCAGATTCTGTACCCGATGCATTATCCAATTCCACAGCACTTGCTATATGCCGTGACTGCAGATAATCATAAATGCGCTCCATTGGTGAGGCATCTTTTTTACGGTCCAATATTTGTAGCGTTTCTATTCCAAAGCGATAACGTTCTCCCTTTGGATCAATGATCCAGCCACCACCAATTGTTCTTGCAGGTGATGGCCTGCGCAAAATAAATCGATCTCCTCGTTTACAAGCGATCTCTTCTTCCAACTCAATTTGACAAAGAATATCCTCTCCTGTCTTAGAGAAATTCCTGTCAAAATAGATGATTTTGCCGTTTACTACAGCCGTACCGATATACAAACGAATTGCTGATCGTTGCTTAATAGGAATATCGAGATCCTTTGTAATCTTCAAAGCAACATCGACACGGTTTGTTAAGACCACTTGATTAATTTCCGCTACAAGTATATCTCCCCTACGAATTGATTCACTTCCGCTCCCGGTTAGATTAATAGCGGCGCGCTCACCTGCATAAACAGAGTTTCTCTCTTTATGATGTACTTGCAACTGTCTCGCTCGCACAGAAACGCCTGTTGGCAGTAAGTTAAGTTCTTCTCCAGAATGTAGTAATCCTTCCTGCACAGTCCCCCTCGCAATGATGCCTTTTCCTTTCAAAACGAAACAATTGTCAATTGACATGCGGAACGATCCTGCATGATTCCTTTTTGGTAGTTTAGTCAATTCATTGGCGATTGCTGTCTTGATTTCTTTAATACCTGTTCCTAATAGGCTATCTGCACAAAGAATTGGAGCTTTTTCAAAAACAGTATCTTTAATATGCATCTGGAGATCTTCAGTTGCGAGTTCCAGTAATTCCTCATCTAGTCCAGCGATTTTCGTCAAAACAATAAGAGCATGCTTGATTCCAAGGAATTCAAGGATCTCCATATGTTCTTTCGTCTGTGGCATAACCCCTTCATTTGCATCAATCGTGAAAATCACAAAATCGATACCTGCTACGCCTGCGATCATTTGACGGATGAAGCGATTGTGGCCTGGTACATCGACGATCGACACAGCCTTGCCATCTTCCAGTTCAAGTACAGCATAACCCGGTTCTATTGAAATTCCTCTTTCTTTCTCTTCTGCGAGATGGTCTGTGTCAATACCAGTCAGTGCTTTAGTAAGAGTCGTCTTGCCATGATCGATATGGCCTGCCATTCCGATTGTATGAAATGCTTCCATATATGTACCTGCTTTCCGATTGTTCTCGTTCGTTGTATCTATTATATACCTTACTGAGCAAAGATTTGACGTTGACGCCTAACAAACTCTCTACTTGCCTCTATTCGCATAACTTGTATATACTAATGAAGATTAATGGGGCTGGGCGGCTGACTGGTGTCTCCCTGGGTCTTCAAAACCCTGAGGGGCCTGCGTGCCAGGCTCGGTGGGTTCGATTCCCATACAGTCCCGCCAAATTGCTTCTAAGGAATGATACACACATGAAGGTTCTTCTCGCAGCTCCTCATATTAACCAAGAACGCGGCAATGCTGTAACGGTGAGAAGGATTATGCTTGGACTTGAACAGTTAAACGTGGAATCAGAAATCCTATCGACCACAGAAAAGAATTCCTCTAAATTCATGCCTCCTGTCGACCTCATTCATGGCTTTCATGCTCGCCGTTTCCAAGAATTTGTAAATGTATTGAAACAACCCATCGGCCTTTATGTCATCACAATGACTGGAACAGATTTGAATCATGATCTTTTCGAAAAAGCTGGTCGTGATTTGGTGCTTGAATGTACAGCCAACGCTAGTGCCATTCATGTTTTTAATCATGAGGCAAAGAGTATACTAGTAAATGCAGACCATCGCCTTTACAGTAAAATACATGTGATCCATCAAGGGACAGATCTTCTTCCTGTTACAAAAAGCAACCGAGGAGAAATCAGACCTTTTACCTTTTTCCTCCCAGCTGGCATGAGAAAGGTGAAAAATATTCCAGCAGCGATTCATATGCTTTTGAAGTTAAGACTGCACGGCTATGATTTTAATCTTCTTCTTGCAGGACCTATTTTGGAAGAAGCCGAAGGAAAGACGATCTTGGAGCTCGTTCAAAGAAATTATGATTGGATTCATTATGCAGGCGCAGTTGCCCATGTTGAAATGGGCAGACTTTATGAAAAGGCTGACGTTGTTTTGAATAGTTCCATTACTGAAGGACAGCCTGCGGCAATTCTGGAAGGCATGCAAGCAGAACTTCCTGTACTTGTGTCAGGAAATAACGGAAATAGAAGTATTGTAAAACATAATGAGAATGGCTTGATTTATGAAACGGAGTGCCAATTTCTCAACTATGCTGAACAACTGCTACTGGATGCGCCACTCCGCAAACGTCTTTCAATAGCTGCTTCCCAATTTATCAAAAAACAACATTCAAGTACACATGAGGCAAATGCACTGCTTGATTTATACAAAACAATCCTGCATGCTAAAAAGTAAAGGAGTGAGAACATTGTCTAAAAAAGAAGAGATCTTCAAGCTAACCTCTCTATCGACAAAAGGTGGCTGAGGTTGCAAAATTGGTCCCGAGGACCTGGCGCAGGTTCTGCGTCATTTACCCCAATCCGTACCTGACCCGAATCTGCTCGTTGGCTTAGAAACTGCCGATGATGCAGGTGTTTATAAAATTAATGAAACGACAGCTCTCGTACAGTCACTTGATTTCTTCACACCGATTGTAGATGACCCCTATATGTTCGGCCAAATTGCAGCTGCCAATTCCCTAAGCGATATTTATGCGATGGGCGGCAAACCAATTACGGTCATGAACATTGTTGCTTTTCCTATTAATACACTGGATAAAGAAGTGCTTGCGGAGATTCTTGCAGGCGCATCCGACAAAGTGAATGAATCTGGAGCCGTACTTGTAGGTGGACATTCAATTGATGATAAGGAACCAAAATTTGGTCTTTCTGTAACAGGAACAATCCATCCTGATAAAATCAGAGCGAATGCTGGCGCAAAGCCTGGAGACAAGCTAATTTTGACTAAGCCAATCGGCGTAGGAATTCAAACGACGGCTATAAAGCGCGACCTGCTTTCTAATGAGCAATTGCAGCATGTATCGAATGTAATGGCTGAATTAAACAAATATGCAGCCGAAGCCATGGAGGACTTTACTGTTAATGCTTGTACAGACATTACCGGTTTCGGTCTGCTTGGACATGCATTGGAAATGGCTGAAGGAAGTCGCTGTGGAATCATTATTAAAAATAATGCCGTGCCTATTTTGCCTGGAACGAAAGAGCTCGCCGAGCAAAGCGTTATTCCAGGTGGAACTAGAAAGAATCACAAGTGGATTGAAAATAGAATTCAATACTCTGAGAACATCAATGAGACGGAACAACTCATTTTATGCGATGCTGTTACTTCCGGTGGTCTACTCATTGCTGTATCTGCTGAGGAAGCCGACGCACTTCTCGATAAACTTCAGGAGAAAAAAGTAAATGCTTCTATTATTGGAGAAATTACTGCTGAACATGTCGGGAAAATCGTGGTAGAGTAACTAAATCCAAATAGCAAGATATTCAATATATTAATAGAATGAAGTAACTCCCTTGCTTACTTTAATGTTAGCGGCGGGTAGTTACTTTATTCTTTTTTCTACCACAACATTAATCATTATCAAGAAAATATTCAGCTTTTATCTCTTCTCATTTTCTAACGTATAAAAAACCGCTCCTGCCTGCAGGAGCGGTTTTCTCATAATCAAGGGAAGCGTGGGAACTGCTTAAAGTCCGGATCACGTTTTTCTTTAAATGCGTCACGGCCTTCTTTTGCTTCGTCTGTTGTGTAATAAAGTAGTGTTGCGTCGCCACCAAATTGCTGGAGCCCAGCAAGACCATCTGTCGCAGCGTTGAATGATGCTTTTAGGAATCTAAGTGCTGTTGGTGATTTTTCAAGAATTTCCTGGCACCATTGAACAGTTTCTGCTTCTAGCTGATCGAGTGGAACAACTTTGTTGACTAGTCCCATTTCATACGCTTCATCTGCGTTATACTGACGGCAGAGGAACCAAATTTCACGTGCACGTTTTTGACCGACCATTTCAGCAAGCAAACCTGCTCCGTAACCAGCATCGAAGCTTCCTACTTTTGGTCCAGTTTGTCCGAAAATTGCATTGTCTGCGGCGATTGTCAAATCACATACAACATGAAGAACATGGCCGCCACCAATCGCATAACCAGAAACCATCGCGATTACAGGTTTTGGAATTGTACGGATTAAGCGTTGCAAATCAAGTACATTCAGGCGTGGAATTTGATCTTTTCCGACGTAACCACCATGGCCACGAACCTTCTGATCTCCACCTGAACAGAATGCTTTATCTCCTGCACCAGCAAGAATAATAACCCCAATTTGCGAGTCATCTCTTGCATCAGCAAATGCATCAATCATTTCATTTACAGTGAGCGGTGTGAATGCGTTATGGCGCTCTGGACGGTTCATTGTCACTTTCGCAATACCGTTGTATTTTTCGTAAATAATTTCCTCATAGTCTCTTACTTTTTCCCATTGAACTGTCATGTTGCGCCTCCTTAATGTCAGCTGTTATGTACAAGCTGTCAAAAACTCCATTACTACTGTATCAAATTCTTTGCATTTCTCCACGTGAATTGCATGCCCTGCTCCAAAAAAAATTCTCAACTCGCTATTTAGTAAGGCTTGATCCATCTTTTCACCAATCGAAATAAACTTGGTATCAAGTTCTCCTGTAAGCAATAAAATTGGCATATCCAACTGTCCCAAATCACTCCACAGAGGTGGCTGTGCACCTGTCCCCATGCCCTGTAATGAATATGCGAGTCCACATTGCCTTTGTCCTAATCGCTCGTCCCGAATCGCTTGACGAGTTCCTTCTGGCAACTGCTTCTGTGATTCGAACAGTGGAAGTTGTTCCCATTCATGGACGAAACTTTCTATTGGATGATCCAGAATGCGTTTAGCCAATTGATCGTCCCGCTCCTTGCGCATTATTCTCTCAGTTTCAGAAGCAATACCTGGTGATGCAGATTCAAGTATTAGAGAATTAAGCGATTCAGGGTATATAGTTGCGTAATAAAGTGCCGCTCTACCTCCCATAGAATAGCCAATCAAATGACATTTCTGAACACCAATTGATAAGAGCAATGCATGTAAATCATCAGCAAATTGCTGCATTGTAACGGGCTGTTTCATTTCCGTTTTTCCATGACCTGGCATGTCGACGACCACGGTACGATATCGGTTTGAAAGTGCAGCAACCGTATGACTCCATGTTCTACTTGTACTTGTAAAACCATGTAAGAGTACCACAGTTTCGTCATTTCCGCCCTTTTCTTCATAGTAATAGACGGTTCCTGCTGAACTGAACATCATTTCAGATCACTCCTGTGGAAGAATCTTCTCGTTCACTTCCTGCCATTTACTCCTATGCCATTGTTCATTCTCGAATCGATCCGTACGC
>Ga0153999_1000978_pt1 | contig 11801 bp, 8 predicted proteins | sample TSNC083MetaG_FD_104675 | JGI IMG/M metagenome (GOLD analysis project Ga0153999, IMG submission 104675) | Attine ant fungus gardens microbial communities from North Carolina, USA - TSNC083 MetaG | ecosystem: Host-associated > Fungi > Mycelium > Unclassified | place: USA: North Carolina, Lumber... | reverse complement strand
TCTGATGGTATGGAGCAGATTATCATCCGCGGTGCCGGGTGCAGCTTATTATCGGCCAGGGAACTTAAAGCAGAGGTAGAAGCCGCGGGACAACGAATTCAGGAAGAATATGCCGCCCGGGAGATATTGACAGGGGAGAAGAAACCGAATATCATTAAAGAGCAATTAGAAAAATTAGAATAAGCATTATGCGTCAGGTGAAAGATTTCGCTTGACGTGCTATTGCACGGTATGCTATAGTATTATGGCGAATGGAAGCAGGTCTTTTTTTTATACCTAAAATTAGACCGTCAAATTACACAAATATGCAATTAAAGCGAGGTGGAAGTTGTGCGCACAAGAATTACACTGGAATGCACGGAATGCAAACAACGTAATTACAATATGACCAAGGATAAGAAAACACATCCGGATCGTATGGAAACAAAGAAGTATTGTAAATTCTGTAAATCACACACACTGCACAAGGAAACGAAATAATCGTTTGGAAGGAAGTGACTGTTATGGGCGAAACAAAAGAAAAGACAAAGAAGCCTGGCAAGATAAAAGCATTGCAGGCGGAGTTCAAGAAAATTGTCTGGCCGGATAAGATAACACTTGCAAAACAAACGGCGGCGGTCGTTTCTATTACCGTACTTTTAGGCGTCGTTATTACGATCGTTGATGTTATTCTCACGTACGGAATAGATAAGCTGGTACAGTAATCGTTGGCAAGAAAGGTGATTTTATGGCAGAAGCAAAATGGTATGTGGTTCATACCTACTCAGGGTATGAGAATAAGGTAAAAGCCAATATTGACAAGGCCATTGAAAACCGGCATCTGGAAGAGCAGATTCTCGAAGTTCGGGTTCCGATGCAGGAAGTGGTGGAACTGAAAAACGGCGTGCAGAAAGCAAGCCAGAAAAAGTTGTTCCCGGGTTATGTAATGCTTCACATGATCATGAATGATGATACATGGTATGTGGTGCGAAACACCAGAGGAGTGACCGGATTTGTCGGGCCAGGATCCAAACCGGTTCCGTTGACCGATGAAGAGATGATTCCGCTGGGTATTGACCAGGGAGAACTGGTAGTGAATTTCGAAGAGGGTGATACCGTCATGGTAACCGCCGGAGCATGGGCCGAAACCGTCGGAGTGATTCAGTCGATGAATATGCAGAAGCAGACTCTGACCATCAATGTTGAGCTGTTCGGACGCGAGACACCGGTTGAGATTGATTTCGCAGAAGTAAGAAAAATGTAGAGATACGCAACACAAGTGGGAGGGAAATCCCCGCCAATACCACAAGGAGGTAATTAGAAATGGCAAAAAAAGTAGAAGGTTATATCAAGCTGCAGATTCCTGCTGGAAAAGCAACACCAGCACCACCGGTTGGCCCGGCACTGGGACAATACGGTGTGAACATCGTGGAATTTACGAAACAGTTTAATGCGAAGACTGCAGATCAGGGAGACTTAATTATCCCGGTAGTAATTACTGTTTACAGTGACAGAAGCTTTAGCTTCATCACCAAGACACCACCGGCAGCAGTGCTGATCAAGAAAGCCTGCAACATCAAATCCGGATCAGGCGTTCCGAACAAGACCAAGGTTGCAACGATTACCAAAGCTCAGCTTCAGGAAATCGCAGAGCTCAAGATGCCTGATTTAAATGCAGCCAACATCGAGTCGGCAATCAGCATGATCGCTGGTACCTGCAGAAGTATGGGTGTTACGGTAACAGACTAAGATCGGTGACAACGTTGTAAACAATATTAGAAATGTGGAAGGGCCATATGCCCGATACTACCACTAGGAGGTTAATTAAGATGAAAAGAGGAAAGAAATATATAGAAAGTGCTAAATTAATTGACAGAACAGCACTATATGATCCTGATGAAGCAGTAACGTTAGTAAAGAAAGTGGCAGCAGCAAAGTTTGACGAAACTGTTGAAGCTCACATTAGAACAGGCTGTGACGGACGTCATGCCGATCAGCAGATTCGTGGAGCAGTTGTATTGCCCCATGGAACGGGTAAAACAATCCGGATTCTGGTATTCGCCAAAGATGCTAAGGCTGAAGAAGCAACTGCAGCAGGCGCTGACTATGTCGGTGGTGAAGAACTGATTCCGAAGATTCAGAAAGAGAACTGGTTTGAGTTTGATGTGGTTGTAGCGACTCCCGATATGATGGGTGTTGTCGGACGGCTTGGCCGGGTGCTTGGACCTAAGGGGCTGATGCCGAACCCGAAAGCAGGAACGGTAACCATGGATGTAACCAAAGCGATTAATGATATTAAAGCAGGTAAGATTGAATACAGATTGGATAAGACCAACATTATCCACGTTCCGATCGGAAAAGCTTCATTTTCAGAGGAACAGTTAGCGGACAACTTCCAGACGCTTATTGGTGCAATTATAAAAGCAAAACCGGCAGCGGTAAAAGGTCAGTTCTTGAAGAGTGTTACCATTACTTCAACAATGGGTCCCGGAATCAAAATCAACCCGGCAAAACTGTAGTTGACAGCACCATAATATGATGATATAATAGCAAAGCATTAACTGCCGAAGACAGCAGGTGCCGTAAGGCATAAGGAGAAAACGCCTGCCGAGGATGAGTTGAATTCGTGAATTATGAATTTGTGAACCTCCATGTCTTTTGGTATGGGGGTTTTTTACGTAAACATCAGAAAAACTGGCAGTGAATTATTCTAAAAGGAGGTAAACGATTCGTGGCAAAAGTGGAATTAAAACAACCGATTGTGCAGGTTATCGCAGAAGACGTCAAAGACGCACAGGCTGTTGTATTAGTAGATTATCGCGGCTTAACCGTTGCGGAAGACACAGCGCTTCGCAAGCAATTGAGAGAAGCCGGAATACTGTATAAGGTCTGCAAGAACACAATGATGAAAAGAGCCTTTGAGGGAACTGACTATGCACAGCTGGATGAACATCTGGCAGGGCCAAGCGCACTCGTGGTTTCAAAAGAAGATGCAACAGCACCGGCAAGAATCCTCTGCAACTTTGCAAAAAGTGCACAGGCATTAGAAGTAAAAGCAGGTGTAGTAGAAGGGGCGGTCTATGATGCGGCTGGTCTGACTGAATTATCAAAGATCCCTTCAAGAGAAGTACTGCTTTCCAAATTGCTTGGAAGCATACAATCACCAATTACGAATTTGGCACGTGTGCTTAATCAGATCGCCGAACAGGGCGGTGAAGCAGCACCGGCTGAAGAAGCTGTAACGGCAGAGGCAGAAGCCCCGGCAGCAGAAGCAGCGGCACCGGCAGCGGAAGAAGCGCCGGCAGAAGAAGCAGCAGCTCCGGCAGAAGCAGCAGCCCCGGCAGAAGAACCGGCGGAATAATCTAATAACGAAAAATTATCATGGAGGAAAATAAAATGGCAAAGATGACAACAGCTGAAATGATCGAAGCGATCAAAGAATTATCAGTATTGGAATTAAATGAATTAGTAAAAGCATGCGAAGAAGAATTTGGTGTATCTGCAGCGGCAGGTGTCGTAGTAGCAGCAGCCGGCGGAGCAGAAGGCGGCGCAGTAGCAGAAGAAAAAGACGAATTCGATGTAGAATTAGTATCTCCGGGATCATCAAAGGTTAAAGTAATCAAAGCGGTTCGCGAGATCACCGGCCTTGGTCTGAAAGAAGCAAAAGACTTAGTTGACAATGCTCCGAAGGTAGTGAAGGAAGCAGTATCAAAAGCAGAAGCGGAAGAATTAAAAGCCAAGCTTGAGGGTGAAGGTGCGGAAGTTAACCTTAAATAATACGAACTAGTTAAATCCTGGGATAACCTCCCGGGATTTTTGCACGTTCAATTATTAGGGGAAATTGTAAAATATAAGTTGACAGGCTGAAATGTTTCGTGCTATAGTTAAAAATGCGCTATTGTGGGGAAGCATGCCATGAAAAAGATTAGACGATGGCTTTTCCAATAGCAGTTTCGGAATATAACAGCGAAACAAGGGGCTCTAAAGCAATTTTGGCGGCCCAAAATAAATATACAAGGAGTGTAATGTCAATGGAGAAAAACAGAATTCGTCCCATTACAACCGGAAAAAGCTTGCGTATGAGCTATTCCAGACAAAAAGAAGTGTTGCAGATGCCCAATTTAATCGAAGTGCAGAAAGACTCTTACCAGTGGTTTCTGGACGAAGGATTAAAAGAAGTATTTGCGGACATCTCTCCGATTGCTGATTACAGCGGTCATTTAAGTCTGGAGTTTGTAGACTTTACTTTATGCAAAGACGACGTAAAATATACTATCGAAGAATGTAAAGAACGCGATGCGACATATGCAGCACCTCTAAAGGTCAGAGTCAGACTTTACAATAAAGAGACCGATGAAATCAATGAACACGAGATTTTCATGGGGGACCTGCCGCTGATGACTGAGACCGGTACGTTTGTAATTAATGGCGCGGAAAGAGTTATTGTCAGCCAGTTGGTTCGCTCGCCGGGCATTTATTATTCGATTGCCCATGACAAGGTGGGGAAACGCTTGTTTTCGGCAACCGTAATCCCGAATCGCGGGGCGTGGCTGGAATATGAAACTGACTCCAATGACGTTTTTTATGTAAGAGTAGACCGTACCAGAAAAGTGCCGATCACGGTTTTGATTCGTGCCATGGGTATCGGTACAAATGTTGAGATTCTGGAGATGTTCGGCGAAGAACCGAAGATCCTGGCAAGTCTGGGCAAAGACACTGCTGATAATTATCAGGAGGGTCTGTTAGAGTTATACAAAAAGATTCGCCCGGGCGAGCCGTTGGCGGTAGACAGTGCGGAAAGTCTGATTACCTCAATGTTCTTTGATCCGAGACGTTACGATCTGGCGAAAGTAGGCCGTTATAAATTTAATAAAAAACTGGCACTTAAGAATCGTATCACCGGTCAGGTTCTGGCTCAGGATGTCAGTAATCCGCTGACAGGGGGAGTGATCGCGGAGGCGGGGACTGAGATCACCAGAGATCTGGCTGATGAGATTCAGAATGCAGCCGTACCGGCCGTATGGATTTCCCTGTCGGATGAAGAGCATGACATTAAAGTGCTTTCGAATATGATGGTAGATTTACAGTCGATTATAGATATTGATCCCAAAGAAGTAGGGGTTACCGAATTGGTATTTTATCCTGTATTAGAAGGACTGCTGGCAGAAAGCTCCGGTGATATAGAGGAAATGAAGCTGGCAATTCGGAAGAATTTATCCGATTTAATTCCGAAGCATATTACTAAGGAAGATATCTTTGCATCGATTAATTATAACATGCATCTGGAATATGGCCTGGGCAATGATGACGACATCGATCATCTCGGAAACCGCCGTATCCGTGCGGTCGGAGAGCTGATGCAGAACCAGTACCGGATCGGTCTTTCCCGACTGGAACGGGTGGTGCGTGAGCGAATGACCACCCAGGATCAGGAGGGAATTTCACCGCAGTCTTTAATTAATATCAAACCGGTAACTGCAGCCGTGAAAGAATTCTTTGGTTCTTCCCAGCTGTCACAGTTCATGGATCAGAATAACCCATTGGGAGAGCTGACTCACAAACGACGTCTGTCAGCGTTGGGACCAGGTGGTCTGTCAAGAGACCGGGCCGGATTTGAGGTACGTGACGTACATTATTCCCATTACGGAAGAATGTGCCCGATTGAAACACCTGAAGGTCCGAATATCGGATTGATCAACTCGCTGGCTACGTATGCGAGAATCAATCAGTATGGTTTTATCGAAGCACCATATCGCAGGATTGACCACACCGATCCGGAGAACCCGATCGTAACCGAAGAAGTTGTATATATGACCGCTGATGAAGAGGATGTTTTTCATGTTGCCCAGGCGAATGAGCCTTTAGATGATGACGGACATTTTCTGCACAAGAACGTATCCGGTCGTTATCAGGAAGAAACACAGGAATATGAAAGAAGCAGATTCGAGTTCATGGATGTATCGCCGAAGATGGTGTTTTCCGTGGCTACGGCCTTGATTCCATTCCTGGAAAATGACGATGCTAACCGTGCGTTGATGGGCTCTAACATGCAGCGTCAGGCGGTTCCGCTCTTAATGACCGAATCTCCGGTTGTGGGAACGGGGATGGAGACGAAGGCGGCAGCTGACTCCGGAGTTTGTGTTATAGCTGAAGAAGATGGTGTGGTTGAAAGCGCAACCGCACAATATATTATCATCAAACAAAAAGATGGCAGTAAGAAAAAATATAAATTAATTAAATTTTTGCGCAGTAACCAAAGTAACTGTTATAATCAAGCACCGATTGTAAAGAAGGGCGAAGCGGTCAAAAAGGGTCAAGTAATCGCTGACGGACCGTCAACTTCCAATGGTGAAATCGCACTCGGTAAGAATCCCTTGATTGGATTTATGACCTGGGAAGGTTATAACTATGAGGACGCGGTCTTGTTAAGCGAACGCCTGGTACAGGAAGATGTGTATACTTCAGTTCATATTGAAGAATATGAAGCCGAGTCCCGTGATACGAAATTGGGACCGGAAGAGATCACCCGCGATATTCCCGGGGTGGGCGATGATGCCCTTAAGGATCTGGATGAGAGAGGAATTATCCGCATCGGTGCGGAAGTCCGTGCCGGTGATATCCTGGTAGGTAAAGTAACACCGAAGGGAGAGACTGAGCTGACAGCAGAAGAAAGACTACTGCGGGCGATTTTTGGTGAAAAGGCGCGTGAAGTAAGAGATACGTCGCTGAAAGTGCCGCACGGGGAATACGGTATCGTTGTTGATGCGAAAGTATTTACCAGAGAGAACGGTGACGAACTGTCTCCGGGCGTGAATCAGGCAGTTCGTATTTATATCGCGCAGAAGCGGAAAATCTCCGTAGGGGATAAGATGGCCGGCCGTCATGGTAATAAGGGTGTTGTTTCCCGGGTTCTGCCGGTGGAAGATATGCCGTACCTGCCGAACGGGCGTACCCTCGACATTGTGCTCAATCCGCTGGGCGTGCCTTCCCGTATGAATATCGGACAGGTACTTGAGATCCATTTAAGCCTGGCTGCCAAAGCATTAGGGTTTAATATCGCCACGCCGGTATTTGACGGAGCCAATGAAGATGACATTATGGATACTTTGGATTTGGCCAATGATTATGTCAATTTAGAATGGGAAGACTTTGAAAAGAGACATAAAGATGATTTACTGCCGGAAGTAATGCAGTATTTATACGATAACAGAGATCACCGGGAGGTGTGGAAGGGTGTGCCGATATCCCGGGATGGAAAAGTACGTTTGCGTGACGGACGGACTGGAGAATACTTTGATGGCCCCGTTACCATCGGGCACATGCATTATCTGAAGCTTCATCATCTGGTTGATGATAAGATCCATGCCCGTTCGACCGGACCATACTCACTGGTAACACAGCAGCCGCTTGGCGGTAAAGCTCAGTTCGGCGGACAGCGTTTCGGCGAGATGGAAGTTTGGGCACTGGAGGCTTACGGTGCGTCTTACACTCTTCAGGAAATCCTGACGGTAAAATCAGATGATGTTGTCGGCCGGGTTAAGACATACGAAGCGATCATCAAAGGCGACAATATACCGGAACCGGGAATACCGGAATCATTTAAAGTATTACTCAAGGAACTGCAGTCCCTCGGCCTGGATGTACGGGTGTTACGTGACGATCAGTCGGAAGTTGAGATCATGGAATCCCTTGATTATAATGAAATGGATCTACACTCCATCATCGAAGGTGATAAGCGGTATGATTCCGATAAAGAAACCTACGGTGACCATGGATTCAGCCAGCAGGAATTTGAAGGTGACGAGTTAGTGGATATTGAAGCGGAAGAGGATGAGGAAGAAGTTGAAATTATAGATGAATTCTCAGAAGAGGACGAAGAAGTAGAATTTGAATTGGAATTTGAAGAAATTGCAGACGATATTTAGGAAGGGGTCTCATTTATATGACAGAAAAAAACTATGAAACATCTTATCAGCCGATGACATTCGATGCCATTAAAATTGGTCTTGCGTCTCCTGAGAAGATCTTAGAATGGTCCCGAGGTGAAGTGACGAAGCCGGAAACGATAAATTACCGGACTTTGAAACCGGAAAAGGACGGACTGTTCTGTGAGAAGATTTTTGGCCCTAGTAAAGACTGGGAGTGTCATTGTGGAAAATATAAAAAAATCCGCTATAAAGGTGTCGTATGTGACCGCTGTGGAGTAGAAGTTACCAAAGCCAGTGTCCGCCGCGAACGCATGGGTCATATTGACCTGGCAGCTCCGGTATCGCATATTTGGTATTTCAAAGGGATTCCGAGCCGGATGGGATTGATTCTTGATCTTTCTCCGCGGACCCTGGAAAAGGTACTCTATTTTGCCTCCTATATCGTACTGGATAAAGGCGAGACAGATCTGCAGTATAAGCAGGTTTTATCAGAGCAGGAATATCAGGATGCCAGAGAAAAGTGGGGCAGCAGCTTCAAGGTTGGAATGGGCGCTGAGTCGATTCAGGAATTACTTCGGAATATTGACCTTGTCAAAGAAAACGTATTATTAAAAAACGGTTTAAAAAATACCACCGGACAAAAGCGGGCGAGAATCGTCAAACGTCTGGAAGTAGTAGAAGCATTCAGAGAATCGGGAAATAAACCGGAGTGGATGATTATGTCGGCGATTCCGGTAATTCCTCCGGATCTGCGTCCGATGGTTCAGCTGGACGGTGGCCGTTTTGCTACCTCTGATCTGAATGATTTATACCGTCGGATTATTAACCGTAACAATCGTTTAAGAAGATTATTGGAGTTAGGAGCTCCGGACATTATCGTGCGGAATGAGAAGCGGATGCTGCAAGAAGCGGTGGATGCGCTGATCGATAATGGCCGCCGCGGCCGTCCGGTAACCGGACCGGGTAACCGGGCACTGAAGTCGCTTTCCGACATGCTGAAAGGAAAGTCCGGCCGTTTCCGCCAGAACCTGTTAGGAAAGCGGGTTGATTATTCGGGACGTTCGGTTATCGTCGTTGGACCGGAGCTAAAGATTTATCAGTGCGGTCTGCCGAAAGAGATGGCAATCGAGCTGTTTAAACCGTTTGTAATGAAAGAACTGGTAGGCAACGGTACTGCTCATAATATTAAAAATGCGAAGAAAATGGTTGAAAGACTTCAATCGGAAGTCTGGGATGTACTGGAAAAGGTAATCAAGGAACATCCGGTTATGCTGAACCGTGCACCAACCCTTCACCGCCTTGGAATCCAGGCATTTGAACCGATTCTGGTAGAGGGTAAAGCGATTAAACTGCATCCTCTGGTTTGTACCGCATACAATGCCGATTTTGATGGCGATCAGATGGCGGTGCATCTGCCGCTTTCTGTGGAAGCACAGGCCGAATGCCGGTTCCTGCTGCTTTCCCCGAACAACCTGCTGAAACCGTCGGATGGCGGACCGGTGGCCGTACCTTCACAGGATATGGTTCTTGGTATCTACTATCTGACCCAGATCAGACCGGGTTCAAAAGGCGAAGGAAAGCATTTTACAAATGTAAATGAAGCAATACTTGCTTATGAAAATGGAGCGATTACATTGCACACGAAGATTAATGTGCGGGTGGAAAAGACGCTTCCGGATGGTACTGTGAAAAAGGGATTGATTGAATCCGCATTAGGCCGATTTATCTTCAATGAAATTATTCCTCAGGATTTGGGCTTTGTGGACCGCAGCATAGAAGGCAACGAACTGCTTCTGGAAGTTGATTTCCTGGTCGGCAAGAAACAGCTGAAGCAGATTCTGGAAAAAGTCATCAATACCCATGGCTCTACAGCAACCGCAGAGGTATTGGATAATATTAAAGCAACCGGCTATAAATACTCCACGCAGGCGGCAATGACCGTATCGATTTCGGATATGACCGTACCGCCGGAAAAACCGGAATTGATTTCTCAGGCACAGGAAACCGTGGATAAGATTACGAAGAACTATAAGCGTGGTTTGATCACAGAGGAAGAACGCTATAAAGAAGTGGTGGAAACCTGGAAAGCAACCGATGATACGCTGACTGAGGCATTGCTGACCGGTCTTGATGAATACAATAACATCTTTATGATGGCTGACTCCGGAGCCCGTGGTTCGGATAAACAGATTAAACAGCTTGCCGGCATGCGCGGACTGATGTCCGATACGACCGGGCGTACCATTGAGCTGCCGATTAAGTCAAACTTCCGTGAAGGATTGGACGTTCTGGAATACTTTATGTCTGCCCACGGTGCACGTAAAGGTCTTTCGGATACTGCGCTGCGGACGGCCGATTCCGGATATTTGACCAGACGTCTGGTGGATGTATCACAGGATTTGATTATCCGTGAAGTGGATTGTGCTGATGCAAATAAGGAAATGCCGGGGATGTCTGTGAAGGCATTTATGGATGGGAATGAAGAAATCGAGGGCCTGCAGGAGCGTATTACCGGACGATTCACCTGTGAAGATCTGAAAGATAAGAACGGCAGAGTCATCGTTAAGGCCGATCATATGATTACACCGCGGCGTGCGGAAGAGGTAATCAAGCACGGGGTAGGAGAAGATGGTAAACCGATTACCCAGGTGAAAATCCGTACCATCCTTACCTGTAAATCGCACATCGGAGTATGCGCAAAATGCTATGGTGCCAACATGGCAACCGGCGAGCCGGTTCAGGTTGGTGAAGCAGTCGGAATTATCGCGGCACAGTCTATTGGTGAGCCGGGAACTCAGCTGACCATGAGAACGTTCCATACCGGCGGTGTTGCGGGTGATGATATTACCCAGGGTTTGCCGCGTGTTGAGGAGCTCTTTGAAGCAAGAAAGCCGAAGGGTCTGGCGATTATCACTGAATTCGGCGGTAAAGCGGAAATCAGCGATACCAAGAAAAAGCGTGAGATTATTGTAACCAGCAATGAAACTGGTGAATCAAAGGCATATTTGATTCCCTACGGTTCCCGAATTAAGATTCAGGACGGCGCGGAACTGGCGGCTGGAGATGAGTTGACCGAAGGTAGTGTCAATCCTCACGATATCCTGAAGATCAAGGGTGTCCGCGCGGTACAGGATTATATGATCCAGGAAGTACAGCGGGTATATCGACTGCAGGGTGTAGAAATCAACGATAAGCATATTGAAGTAATTGTGCGGCAAATGCTTAAAAAAGTCCGCATTGAGGAAAATGGCGATTCCAAGTATCTGCCGGGAACCATGGCGGATATCCTGGAATTTGAAGATAAGAATGCCAAGCTTGAAGATGAAGGCAAAGATCCGGCCGTCGGGGAACAAATTATGCTGGGTATCACCAAGGCATCCCTGGCCACCAACTCATTCCTGTCGGCAGCATCCTTCCAGGAAACCACAAAGGTTCTGACGGAAGCAGCAATCAAGGGGAAAGTAGATCCGTTGATTGGGCTGAAGGAAAATGTCATTATCGGTAAATTGATTCCGGCTGGTACCGGTATGAGAAAATACCGTGATGTCCAGATTGATGTCGGCGACGAGGGTGCTGAAGATGAAGAGGCGGACGACTATATGATGGATGACATTATTGTTAATGAGATGGAAGAAGTAGAATTAGTAGAATAACCCCATCTTACAAGCCGTAAAGTGGCTTGCGAATATTTACTTTGAATTAAGGACGCGGTTAGTAACTGCGTCCTTTGGTATATGCCAAGGAGGAAGAGTATATGATATTATTTAATTCGGATTATACGGAAGGGGCGCATCCGGCGATACTGGAGCGTCTGACAGCCACCAATCTGGTGCAGACACCCGGGTATGGTGAAGATGCATTCTGTGAGGAAGCCAGAGCGTATATTCGCCAGGC
>Ga0153999_1000977_pt1 | contig 11804 bp, 8 predicted proteins | sample TSNC083MetaG_FD_104675 | JGI IMG/M metagenome (GOLD analysis project Ga0153999, IMG submission 104675) | Attine ant fungus gardens microbial communities from North Carolina, USA - TSNC083 MetaG | ecosystem: Host-associated > Fungi > Mycelium > Unclassified | place: USA: North Carolina, Lumber... | reverse complement strand
CGACTACCAGTAGAAGTTCGAGACGACCGTTGTGATGTTGGGTTCATTCTTCCAATCGGAGGTCTGAATATGAAAGATGTCATCCATCTTAGCAAAATTGCGGGCTGTCCTCTCTGTGGTGAAGAATCACACCACGCGTGCAAGGCATGTCTGTCTACTCGATATTGTGGCCGAGGTACATTTGTTCATGCCTTCAACTCATTATCCCTTATTCCATTTCTTCTAGACTGCCAAAGGGAAGACTGGAGAAACCACAAAGCGCTGTGTAAGGCGATTTCTTCAGGGAAGTGGTACAAGATTACGCTTGAGCCCAATCCGTTCTCGGCGCTAATGTCGAGAATGTACAAAACCAGTATCACCCGTTACTATGACGATTCTGACGAGAATCAAAGTCCTGCTGCCGAGGCATTAGATGAGGCCCCTCCCAACTATCATGGGGATGCCTATTACCTGGTTAAGCTTCAAGTACCTGTCGGTACCGATGCAAATCAGATACTGGTATACGATCAATTTAAGACATTCGAGCTCTACCTCTCCGAAGCAAAAAACCCAGAAGCATTCTTTGCTGCTCTGTTTACAGTGGCTCGTGAACAAAAGATGTACCGATGGGTGCATCGTGAAGGGGATTGGGAGTGGAAGATTTGCTTTGATCGCATTCCTGACCGTATTCCTACATGGTAGAGAATTGCCTCTGAAGAAAATTACCTGTCCTACCTTCTTATATCTACTCTCCTCGTGGGTATGGATATGAATTGCTTGTTTGTGTTCTTCAACGGTCAGATATGGTAAAAGCAATTCCCACTAAGGATGCTTTTCGACCCTTGAAGATCAGCACAAATTCCAGAACAATATACACGCATCATCGTTGTACAGCTACTTTAAGATCGTTGACTTTTAAAGGCATGTTTAGATTTTACAAACTCATCGTCGTCTTCTCTAGATCCTCTGGACCAAAACTCATAGGCAACAATTCATTAAGGGTCGTTTCCACCACACCATCAGTTCCAGAGTTCAACTCGCCGACTTGAGGATAATCTCCAGGGACGAGAAGAATAGGCATATCATTGGCACAAAACTCTCGAATAAACTGTCGACATATTCCACAGGGTGAGATTGCAGACTTGACATTGCTTTTTTTTTCCATCCATGGGATGAATATAATTCAACGTATGTAACTAGAACACACCTTGTGACAGCTAGTCCAATGAATTTTCTTGTTCCCTCGCTCTGTACGATCCCATGAGCGGCGTAGTGCGTAAGATGGATCAGAAAGTTACTCACAACGGCCTTGACGAATGCCGTGCGTTCTGCACAGATTGTAGCTCCTGTCAAAGGCTAAAGCACTGTTAATGACTACCTAAGAATGACGTACCATATGATGCATTTTCGATATTGGCCCCTTTAATGATGGTGCCATCTGCGGCAAGAAGAGCAGCCCCAACAGGAAAGTTGGAGTAACGGCTATAGTTTCCTTCCTTCGCTGCCCAAGGAGAAATGTAGGTGGAAAGTTACAGGACAAGAGGATGACTGAACCTTGGAAGGCTGCTTTGATTAGCTTTTCTCGATCTTCAATTGATAAAGTCCAGGCTCTGGTGCTCATTCTATTAATCTTATGCGTCAAGATCGTCGCAAGTAACCTGGGTGGGAGGGATCAATTAGAGAAGATCGACAGAATGTCATGTCATGTGACTTTACTCGTGGACTGAGCCAAATGCAGGACAGTCGATCATGGTACCCTTTTAGCCTGATAATTGATTAGCGGCAGAGGAACCTTCAATCAGACAATCCCCTCGCCTTTTACTAGGGGATTCCGTGTGAGTTCCTCATTGAATGCTGCCATACAATCTTTGGACATGTTCTCCAATGTGAGAGCTTCACTTTTTTAACTATTATTTTTCTTTAGAAGCTACATCTTTGTTTGCCAATCATTTGTACAACTTATTCAAAGTGCTCGCATGCCTCGTTTCGACGTCGTGATTGTAGGTGCTGGTATCGCCGGTCCTGCCCTTGCTCACCGCCTTTCGACATTACCTCGTGCCAAAAAACGTCGCATTGCTTTGTTAGAGCGTTCACTCGCTGAACCTGATAGAATTGTCGGGGAGCTGCTGCAACCTGCAGGGATCACTGCACTCCGCCAACTGGGATTAGAAAAATGTCTGGAGGGTCTCGATGCGATCCCAAGTCGTGGTTATTGCATTCTGCATGATGGCAGGTCGGTTTATATACCATACCCGGATGGCTACGAAGGCCGAAGTTTCCACCATGGGCGCTTCGTCATGTCCCTTCGGGCAGCTGCAAACCGTGCAGAGAATGTAGAACTCATTGAGGCAACGGCGACGGAACTCATAGAGCATGGGAGTCGAGTTGTGGGAGTAAAGGCAACGCGAAAAATACAACAGGAGGAACGCAAAGAGGAGTATTGGGCTGACCTCGTCATTGTTGCTGATGGTTGCTTTTCGAACTTTCGCAATTCTGTCATGGGATGTGCATTGGCTAAGCCAGTGGCAAGAGGCTCTTTCTGTGGTGGGATTCTTGAAGACGTGACATTGCCAACACCCACAGCTGTTCTTGTCCAAGGATCTGGCCCCGTGCTTATGTATCAAATATCCGAGCACTGTACCCGTATACTAATAAGCATTCAACATCCTCTGCCTGCTAACCTCAAAGTGCGTTATTACCCTTTCTTTTGAATTGGTCTGACTTCCATTTCGACAGTCGCATATCCTCTCTCATATCTTACCTCAAATACCAACGTCATACCATGCAGCTGTGCAAAAAGCGTTCGACAAAGACCGCATCCGACGCATGCCATGCTCCTTCCTCCCACCAGTCTTACAGGGCTCTTCTGTATCCAAGGCTGGTGTCATCCTCATTGGTGATGCATGGAATATGCGGCATCCTCTCACTGGCGGTGGTATGACAGTCGCTTTGAACGACGTCGTCTTACTGTGCTCCTTACTCGAACAAGTTGACGACTGGAGCGACTGGTCGAAGATCCGGAGATTGCTAAATAGCTGGCATTGGCGGAGGAAACCTCTTGCCTCGGCAATTAATATCCTAAGCGTAGCTTTGTATGACCTTTGGAGTGCCGATAGTTCGTAATCAAGTATCACTTGCGAGAAATATTGATGATTAACCGTCCTTTCACAGATGATAACTTGGCCACACTCAGAACAGGATGCATCAAGTATTTCGAATGTGGGGGTGAATGCATCAATGGTCCGATTTCTCTTCTGTCCGGTATTGCTCAATCTCCCATGCTCCTTGCATACCATTTCTTTGGCGTCGCTTTCTACTCGATCTGGGTGATGTTTACACATCCTCAGCTTGTATCCTCACCCAGTGAAAAACCCGTTTATGCTACCGTGACAGTGGATCAATACCCTTATTTGATGATCAAAAGCGCTCGCGTGGCACGTTTTGTACTTTTTTTGAGTTACCAAAAGTTGACCTGTCTCATAGATCTGGACAGCATGCGTCGTCTTCTGTCCTCTTTTGTGGTCAGAACTCCGCTGGTGGTCACCCGATGATTCCAGAGAGAGAAGAAAAGTTCTGCTACAAATTGTACTCATTTTAGGCGCCATGGTCATCGGCTCTGCTTGGGCGGTACAGAAAATGGCTTATTGGAAATGAGTCTGGATGAAATAGACTGGATAGATGGAAATGGATGGGACATTATCTACCTTATTTGCATTAATTTTCTTGTTGATTCCCTCATGTGGAAGCAACTGTTGAACGTCTGATCAATGAGTCCCCGTGACTAATCAATGTTTTCATTTTGTCATGGAGGTCTTCGTTTGTCGCCGCCTGCTACTTGACATTTGCTATCACATGTGTTTGGATGACCTCACTCTCCTTCTAACAGATCTCCGAATTCACTTGGTTGCATGCCTTTGGCGACCATCATTGACGTTCCATTTCCTGGCGCCGCATCAGGTTCCAAATAGAATTTTTTCCAACACCATCAGGCACCGCATTTCCACCATGGATTATCACAAGTGAAGGGATTTGCCTTGTGACAGAAATTCGCACTCTGCAAATCGAGTCGGACTGGTCAAGCCTACTTTATCATTGAATTTTCTCCCTACTTGCGCTGCACCGTGTACTGTCATGTACTGTCATGTACTGTCAAACGATCCTGCCCGGGCTACACTGATGTAGAACATTCAAACCTTTGATGGCCACTTGATCATGTCTCAAGTCCTTATATGTCCAACTCAAACGTCTTGTAAGCATCGTTTGATCTCGACTGAAATGGTGTCAAAATTTATTGCACACGAGGAAGGTTATAAGTGTCGCGAAGATTCCTTTTCCCTTTCCTAATACCCTCTCCTACCCTCTTTGCCATCGCTTGATCCTTGCCGTTGGCTGAGCCTCCGGTTAGAACTTCTCTCTTTCTGGAAAAAATCTTTCTTTCTTCTGAATTTTACCTTACTTCGTTTTCACATCCTTTACATAATGTCGACGGCTCGTTTCTTCACTCCAATCACCTTTATATCTTGTCTTTCAATCACCATCAGTGCTGTAGTTGCAGGTTTAGCCACGGTCAACTTCGGCATTCTCTCTATCTGGGTCAATGGTTCCGTTGGTGTCCTAACCCTTCTCTACCACCTTACCGCTCTCATCCATACATGGCGAAGAAATCGGGCGACGTCCACCCCGTCATATAACGCCAAAGTCAAGAAACTCATGCTTCCCGATGTAAAGATGCCTGCCATCCCTTCGCCGGCATATAGTCCACCTTCCTATGATTCTGAGAAGCTTGTGCCGAACAGGCGGTTCAGCTCTCAAACAGTCACCGTCCTTAGGCCGTCCCAGAATTACCTCGCCCAGCTCGAGAAGATTCCAACCGGTGCCTTCTACTCTATTATGTCGCTCGTCGTCATCATCATTCTCACCATCCTCACTGTTATTGGGCTTGGAATGACGGTCGAGCTCACGAATAATGGAGCTACGTTTTTACTTCCGGCAGAAAGAGCCAAAGGGATGACGTTTCCGTGGAATTTGAAGGTTCAGAAAGCGCAGTGCTCGTTCTTGGGTGTGTTGCTGTTTTTGGATCTTATTATGTTGGTGGTTTGTGTGAATGGTAGAAACACGATTACGAGACTTGAGAATGAGAGAAGGGAGGAGATTGAGTATGGTTTTGCTTCGCCAGACGTAAGTTATATCTAATTGTGATCAGATCGTTGCTAATCAGCTGGATGTCTGTCCAGTCTTTTGGCCATCCAGAATTTCGATTCAGAAGGGATGAAGTATAGGATGGCGCCGGCGTCGTTGTCGCCATCCTGACTTCCTCTTGACGCTGTCTCAGCGACAACCTTCGGATTCATATGCATTCAAGAGAGATTCAGTGCTAGATGCACTGCTTTGATTCGCGTTCCGAACCTGTTGTGCTGACCTTTCTGTCCGCGCGGGCACGCTGTTTTCAGAAGCGAAAAGTAGAACTTCAAAGTGCTCTCTATCATTTCTCAGCGGGCACTCCATGTATATGAGAATGGGGGGTGGGTGGGGGACCTTTAGCTACATTAATATTTGAGAGTTGATTTCTCGAAGCCGCTCATTGCTATATCCTCCGTAGGAGTTGTGCTCTTATTTTTATTTAATAATACGCTTGACATTGATGGGCACCGAGTTCACCGAAATTTGTGTCAATTCTAATTTCTCAGGCATGTTCATGCCCTACGAATGAATTGTATGTGTTCGGGAGAGCATGAATTGCAAAAAAAAAATGAAATTGCTGCGAGCGGCGGTATGACGGAACCCAAATATGCCAAAAAAATTGCAATTGAACTATGAGTGTGTGTGTGTGTGTTTTGGGTAGACCTTAATCTACATCGAACTACAGTCCCTTGGACAAACATGGGCGGGAAAGTAGTCGGTTGGTCCAATCATCAGAAGCGTTTTGTGGACGAAAATATGGACCCAATGGCTTTCCATAGGAATCTGAGAGAGTCTAGGAATGTAGTAGGCGACGTCCCATAGGAATCTAAATTCTGAGGATGTAATGCGCGTGTGAAATTCCAGTCCCATGAAATGCCCAAACACATGATGTCACACTTTTTCGAGTTTCTTCTTAACTTTCCATTCTTCAGTTTGGTTTCTTTTTGTATCTATGGTGTGCACTATTAGACCATTGCTAATTAATTATAGTTGTAAGCCGCATAGGATAGCAGCCTTCATTGCCAGTCTCTTTGAATACTTCAGTAGGTACATTGTTATGATTACTGTTACTAGGCTACATGAGAACCCAGCAGTGAAACGCAGAAGAATAAGAAGTAACAAAGAAATATCTTATTCATTGTAGCCCTTTCATGCCTTGTTCTTTTCTCCTTGCATAATTTGTATCACTAATCCACAACAATCGTATCAAGCCCTAGTAGATACATTGTATCTCTTTGCACTTAATTGTACCTTCTCCTCTCCTCACTCATTCTCAAGACTTATACAAAGTACTTGTAACATGAGTTTGGACTTAGGTTGTAACAGGGGCCATTAAAAGGTAAGCTTAGTTACTCGCATTGCCACTGTGTTTGGCTCTTATTCTCTTAGAAAGAATCTTGGTGGCTTATAAAATAACAAAATAGAAAATCGGTGTCTTCAAACCAGCTCCAGGGGAATATATAGTATGCGGTCTTGTGATGAAGATAATATATCTATGACTCTGATCTGTCTCACTAGAAAGTCTTGGACAAATATGATTTGACATCGCTTCATCATGCTTATATCATATGCGTGCTTCGCATTTGTTGTGACCATGGTCTTACTTCACTGATGATTGGGACTCACAGTATATTTGACCTGCACTTTGGGAGAAAATTCATTATACAGAATGTCATCAGTAAAATAGATTGTGAGTCCTCCATTCCACAGCGGATGCCCATTAAATTCAAAACAGAGTAAAACACTCTGATCCAAGCCAGGGGAGGCCTTGCTAGATCATGATTCAGGTCTGGCATCTCCACACAGAAAAGGGTAGTCAGACTTTTTCAGATTAACATCAGGAATTCCTGTCTATGATTAATTGATATTCTGAAACTGAGACATGGGAAACAAGAAAGACAGGCGAGTATTACACTGCTCATGTGGTCATGCAGAAACAATCTCATGTAGCTATAGAACACACTCATGGAGACTATGAGCAACACTACTCTAACTATGCCTGTGTCGCTATCCTACAAGATTGTCTGTGGTTGCATATACAGTCGGTATCATACTTTCTTGCTTCTGATAATTTAGGCAAATCTCACAACTGCGCGTTTACCAAAAAAACTTTACATGTACGAGCCGAGTAACAAAAATATCCAAATAACGCAAACGAGGTCTCACCTCTAGTGTCTTGAATCGAGAATGAATGAAAACACATGAAACCACAAGATTCAGCTCTATAAAAGCCGTCGATGTCCTAGCAATTTTCTCCAACAAAAGAATTCTCTCTAGCCAAACACTTGAAGTCAATATGTTCACTCGTTCAGTCGCTCTCTCTTTCGTGATCGCTATGTTGTCTTTGGCCTCTGCAACTCCCGTATCCCCGCTCAAAAATTTTCATCCCGGATGTTCATCTGGGGATCTGCATTGTTGTAAGTGTCTGATCTATTGTGATACATGGTGATGACTGATAGACTATCTAAGGCAGCGGGTCCGCTACACCGCCCAGTAATTCAAGCAGCATATTAGCCTCCTTCGGCGAGTGCACCCCCGTAGTGTGGCAAGGAGATACACAAACATCCTGGTCCGTAAAACATTAAATTCGATTGATAGGCTCCTCGTCTGACAGCATTTCTTTTAGTGATTCAGCTCTCATTTGTTGTGGCAATAGGCAAGACTCAAATGCGCTCACTCTCGGTTGTAACCATATCAACGTGTAAGCAGACAAGTGCTTGATCTGTCGTAGACTTGAGAGGTTTTTTCCTTTGTCCGTCAGTATTGAACATTTCTGGTTTTACATGCTACAACTTCATAATTGTCAACTTTGACATTGATTATTATTGATGAAATGCTATTATTGTGGTTTCTCGTTCTTGAGTTGTCTTTCCCCAGTGGCCATCGCGTCATTCAAATTCATCGTGAAAAAAACCCTACGCTTGCTTCCTATCACCGCACTTTTGGTAGAGACCTATTCGTCCTGTCACGGTCATATTTCTGCCTCTGAACACCAATTCCGAAATATTTAGGTTCCTCTTCGTCACGGAGTTTTGAAACTTCACCTCAGACTAAGGTCAACAGGCTCCTACCGATGTGTTAATGTCGCTTTCATTAATGTCATATTTCCTATTTCTCTTTCGGCCTTCTAGATTATATATCGATTATATATTTCAAGTAATATCTATACCAGTAGTATTTGTCTCAGGCTGTTTACTCATTTATCATTCCCTTTATCATGGTAATATTTGCACCCGCCTGCTGGCCGACCTTGCTAAATCAATTTGGAATGTCTTCCAGCAAAATGTGTAATGAGACAATGAACTATCAATCCGCACTGACTTACTACTAGTACAGACATACCAACGTTATGCAAGTAGATAACCGAACAATAAGTAGAAGATAAGTTCGAGGGGGCATCTTTTGTTCGTACTTGTCAAGTAGACTATGCGAATGGACGCATACGCTGAATTTTGATACACCAAATTTTAGAAAACAACATCGAAGACACGTTCTAGGAAGGTGCGAGGCTGTTCCATTTTGTTTTCCGTTTCTTCTAAAGTAGGAATACCCTATAATGCCAATGTTGTCAGACTTGTGAATCCAAAGAGTGAAAAGTCACTGACAGTATAAAAGTCCATCTCAGAGGCCTTCCAGAACTTGGTCTTGTTAGAGAATTTATACCCCAGGTATAGGCAAAAGAAAATAGGCAAGTTCAGGTCTAGCACAAATCTATCAGTTTGATTAAAAAAAGGGAAGGAAGAAAAAGGCCTACATGAGGTGATGAATTTAGATGTGCTCCATCTAAAAAAAACAGAGTAGCCACTAATGAGAATGAATATACTCAGCCAGAACATGGCCCAATAAGCAACCCAAGGTTGGAATCGGTTATGATAACTGTTCGATTTCGGATCGATCCCTTGGAACAACATCCCAGAACCTGAGAATAGTCAGCACGGAATCAAATTCATCAAGTTGTCCTCACTTACGGAAGCGAGTAAACGTTAGATTGATTACGAGCCATGAGAAAAAACTGCTCGTGGTCGTGAGTCCAACCAACCAACTGGACAATAGAAGATTCCAGCAGGTGAGTTTACGTTTAAGACGTTCAGAACGGCTCACCTGAAGACTGTCTCACTCCCATGAGAAACGGTCATAAAGGCGAGGACACCAAAAATAGCCTTGTTCATCAACACGCAAGAAATCAGAAGATCGGAATGGCTCCACGTACAGAGACGAGAATAGCAAGAAATGGGAGACCGTCCTTCGTGCACCGTGTGAAAATTTTAGGAGCCTGGCCTCTGAGGGCAAGGCCATACAAGAGTCGCGATGCACCAAATAAGATTGCATTCCCTGATGAGAAAGCACTAGAGAAGACGCAAGCATTGATGATGTGAGGAAAGACTGGAAGAGAAGAATCAAAAATTGAGTTTGTCATGTCATCTGGTAGTATATACCCCGGACACCTGCACGTTCTATGGCTATCACGAAAGGTGACTGTGCTGCAGTCCCCGTTCCTACACGCACGAATGAGTGACATGAAGCTGGGATAGTCCCTCGAGAAACTCACTTTGAAGCAAGGAATGATCATTGTATGCAACTAGCATGCCTATCATTAGAATACCCAGAATCTGGATAGACATCAGACCTCAGATAGCAATCACAGGTACATGACACTCACGTAGAAGACGAGAATTCGCCAAAAGACACGTCGAATCGCTTTCTCAATATTGCGGCGAGGGTTTTCAGTTTCTGAGGCAGCGCTTTAAGCCACCGGTCAGTCACAGTAAGGTCGAGATGGAATGGGATTCACATTGCAACAACATCCATACCCTGATAGGCGAAGGCCGCAGGTACGAGTACGTTTATCCATGCCAAGAAACGATCTGTATCAAGATCGCTGACAAAATGAGCACGGTTCATTGCGCCTGGATTGTGCCAGTACTGATGAATGGCATATAAGGCTAGCCAAATTCGTGTTCAACTTATCACTTACACGGAAACCGATCCTTTCATGGTTGGGGCCCCCACCCAAGTCAATCACCAAGCCCGAAATCAACAGTGCAATGATCAAAGACACTAGATATCACCCGAGTAAGCCTGGCACCTCTTGAAACTCTAATCTCTTACATTTGATAATGGCAAAACAAAACTCGGCTAATCAACCGTAATGAGCATTCCTTGCTTGACTAAATGCCCTGAATCATTCACCTTCTCCGAACCATCTGCACAAATAACGTCAACATCACGACTAGAGCTGTCATAGGTTCCTACCTGACACCAAATAAATTGATTGCAACGATGACCACCCATATCACCTACAATAAGTCGGCATGCGCACGGGCTTCTCGAGTGGAGCCACTCACTGCAATATAGATAGGAGCGTGGTTGAGCTATCGAGGGTCAGTAATTATGACTATCAAGGTTGATAACTCATTGTAGCGTACGTCTGGGTCCCAGAAAGTGAGTAAGATTGTTGTAGCGCTGATTTCTGTAGGGATTGTTGTCCTACTGAGCGTCAGGAACTGGATACAAGACTAAAAAAGGAAGGATTACATACACCATGCTATATAGATGATTCTAGAATGAAGATAAGCAGCCAGTATCTCCAGTAAACGAGAAGCCTACCCAACCAACAGCGAAGCCTAGAGCCGGATCCACCCAACGACCGGCTATAATAATGAGCATGTGAATGAATCTACGAGATGGCTGACCCTAGATGTGTACCAAAGTGAGGATATGTCCCAGATATGGGCGCCCATGTTGTCATTTCACCCAGTGAACAAAGAGTCCTGCCTGTGATTTGAGAAATTGTTGCGTAGCTCAGAGAAAGAAGTATCACATACGCATAAGCTACAGTTCCGACGAGCGCGTAAGCAATCAACGCACTCAAAGGACCCGCTGTCGCTATTGCCCCTCCAGATCCGAGAAAGAGACCTGTTCCAATGGTACCAGCAATCTAGAAGGTGTTCATGTGAGTAGTTAGTTCATGTGGGAGTGACCCACAGCTATCCTAAAGGATGGGTGAGCTCAAAGAAAGAGTGATATGGCACTTATGACCTTACATCTGAATGTGCCGCTGCTTGAGCCGACGTTGAACTCTATCCAAGTCATAGGAATTAAAATGATACCTAGCAAGCCGTCATTATCACTGAAGCGGGTCAAAAAGGCCATTTTACTGATATCCATGTTGTGAACTGGGTCGAGCTTTCTGAACCCTACCCTTTTCCAGGGAGGTATCAGAGTCCGTGCTTGGAGAGCTTTGAAGGATGATTTTGTCCAGCATCAGAGCGAAGGTGGTAGAAGGAAGTAAGCAAGCGAACATTCTCATAATTTATATTTGAGCATCTACGTGGACGGTGATCGAGAAGTGCCAATGTTCATTCATCATGCCAGAATCTAAGTTGCCTGACGCCTGGATCGGGAACAGCCACAGTATCATTGATTCCGGCCCTCGTCCTATAAGAGTGTTCCAAGGGCCACATACAGGAAATCTTATCCTAGAGACAGGCCTCGCTTTGTTTGAAGCTTTGTTTGTGGTTTTTACCTGAGAGGTGAAGACACCGATGAAACAACGTACATCTGGTTACGGCGTAGCGCCAGTGAGAAGCTTAACTTTTTTCGGCCTAACTCATGATCGAGAAGGCTTAACGAGACTTGGAGCT
>Ga0153999_1000976_pt1 | contig 11810 bp, 12 predicted proteins | sample TSNC083MetaG_FD_104675 | JGI IMG/M metagenome (GOLD analysis project Ga0153999, IMG submission 104675) | Attine ant fungus gardens microbial communities from North Carolina, USA - TSNC083 MetaG | ecosystem: Host-associated > Fungi > Mycelium > Unclassified | place: USA: North Carolina, Lumber... | reverse complement strand
TTGCAAGTAATGAAAGAAGTTGTCGGAACGAATATACACCAGATAGCACGCATAACAGGGTTATCATCCACAAGGATATGGAAGGTCTGAAACAGAGTCCCTGTCCCTTTGTTTACCTAGAAGCGTGTGTTTTTTATTCCATTTTTCCCGAAAATCTTGTATAACCCAATTATCTACATACATAAGCACTCTTTTTGAGACTGGTCTTGCAGTTGAGCGTATGGTTGAGGAAGCGACAGCGCTACCCTGAGTAGCGAGGCCGAGTTTTCACAAAATAGGAAGCAAAGCCATGATATAACTGGGTTAATCCCCATAAAGTTCTTCTCACTTGCTGTTTATTTCATTGGTTTTTCTTTAGATTTTTCTCTGCGAAAGTTAACTTAGCAGGAAATACTAAAAAAATGAGCGAATAACACCTTAAGTGTGAAATAACGCATAATTAGTATGCGTTATCCGACCTGAAGGTCTATTTTCGTAAATTAAAAAAACATTAAAATAGCGCAATCCATATACGCCATGAAGGCTTTTCTCATGAAGAGAGAAGCTTTTTCGGCGTACTTTTTGTATGAAGAAAGAGGGGCTCCGACAATGCCAGAATTTTACTAGTGGTCGCGCCGGGGAATGGATGGGTGTTGCCGTCAGTATTGCGGGGATATGTATATATATCTTGTAATAGTGGCGTTGGCGGCTAGCATTGCGCTATATGCACTGTAGTGAGACACCTGTAGAGAAGGATTAGGCCCTACCGGCGCTTGCCGGATAATTTATAAGAAAATGGAGGAGTGCGAATATGAAACACCAAGACAAGCTTTACAACGTATGGTGGCAAGACTGGGAGCAAGGCGAGCAACAAATGGAAGAGGGTCATAGGCGAGGTTGGCAGGAGTTTGTCGGCTTAATCGTTGAAACGGATTTGTCCGACTTTGTCGTCCTTGACTTTGGCTGCAACCAGGGCGGCTTTTTGCGGTATCTGTATCAAGTTAGACCGTTCAAAAAAGGCATGGGAGTAGATTTGGCGCAGCAATCTGTGGCTGTTGCCAATTCACGTAAAGGCGACCTGCCGCTTGAGTATGTGGCGACAACCACTCCGGAGCAGTTTGCGGACAAGTTCGATTTAGTATTTAGCTTGGCTGTCATATATCTAATAAAAGATTTGGCGACCCATGCCTGGAAGATTAAGCAAGTTTTGAAGCCAGGCGGAGTCTATTATGCTACATATACTGATCATACAGATAATCCCAGCCAGTCTAGCTTTTTGGAGTGGATCAATAAAAATAGCCTCGTAGAAGCCACCCCCCATACGTTGGACTTTATTGCCGAAACATTTGTTGCCGAAGGCTTCCAGGTTGAAGTCCGCCGGCGCATTCCCCAGGGCTATATCGATTTATCCTGCAAGGAGCAGGGTTACCACGGGTTAGCCGACAGGATGCAAGCTATGTATGAGCAATCCTATGTTTTCCGGTTCACTTTATCAGAGAAGTAACTATCTTCACTATTTACAAAAGCAGGTCGGCATTATACAATAATTTGGAATCAGCACCACCTGTTGTACTGGTGGTGCTGACTGTTTTTTTGAACGCAAATTATAATCAAATGACACGTCGAGTGTGTGGCGTTGATAGAGCGGAAAAAGCCTTAAAACATAAGGCTCATTATTATAACAAATTATGCGAGCTTACCATCGAATACAAAGGCATCCGCCGTCTAAAGTAAAACAACTTATCATTGGCGAACATGCGGGCAAACGCCCGAAACTGCCTGAACATCTAACGCCACAGCCAATAGATTCCTCAAGACTTCTGGCAGCAGCGATTGAGAAGAATGGAGAGCGCCGCGAGCAGCAAATTCCTGCCGGGCGTAACAGGTAATTATGCGAAAAGGTGCAAGGGGTGAGAAAACAAGCCATGAACAAATAGCCATACTAGCGGAACAGGAACTTCCCTATATGTTGTTTTAGGATATGCCATGGCGGATAAGTCGTAAAAGGGGCGCGCTGCTATTACGGGCAATAGGAAAGTTATTTGGATTTTGATATCTTAGGCGCCTGCCGTCTAACTGCCGCTCCCATTCGTTCAACCGGCAGCATATTCATGATTACTACGCAGACAATGCATTCAACGCTTAGATAACTCGCGTTAAAGAGAAATGAGTATAGATAGGGTGAAATTCCTGGTGGCGCATAGCTAGCGAAAAACACGATGCCGGCAATATAATGGAATATAAAACGGCCGATAATAGCAACTACGGAACCTACCAGATACCGGTCTCTGAAATAGCCTGCCAGGCCTAACGCCATATACGGCAATGGATAATCAAACAGTACTTGTACCGGATGAAAAATATAGGGATCATGGATCAAATTAATTAAACCGAATAAAAAACCGGTGAGAAATCCGGCTTCCGGGCCGTAAAAAAACGCTATAAGCAGTATGGGGATCATACCGCCGAAAGTTATGCTGCCTCCCTGCGGCATATGATAGAGTCTTAACGTGTGTAGAATAACGGCCAGGGCTAGAGCTAGGCCAATATAGGCCATCATTCTGGCGTTGAAGGTGACCTTCTTCATACGCAGCAACGCTATGACCAATAATATGACTCCTCCCAGCGCCAATAGTGTAGTCGGGCTGGCTGCAATCGTCGATAGGTTGTTCAGCAGGCTACCGTTCATATTTTAACCCCCATTTAAAAAAATGTAAGCCGCAGCCCTGGGGAGGACTGCGGCTTTTCTCTATGGATTCAAAGTCACTTCCCTACGCTGGCATTATCCAGATCAGGTTAAGGGTTAATGAAATACGGATTCCATCTCTCAGCCCGCAGGCACCCCTAGCACACACGATATTTTATTCCACTATATCACGGCTTTGTTTATACGACAAGTAATTTGTAAATTTTGTAGTAGTGTTCTTATTGGTCACACCATTGCAAATAAATCCCTAATAGACCTTCTTCTATGGACACCGATATTTCCCGGAAATCGTCTAGTGGTTGATTGCTGATTGTATAGGGCAGGTCGCGCTTCAATGTGGCCTTTGCCAAAGGCCAGCGCACTCCGTCAATGGTAACACCCAAACAACAGGTTGACAGGGAAATCAAAGATACGATTTCCGGCATTAGTGCCGCGCTTATCCTCACGTTATTTTGTCCTGATAAGAAGAACAAGACTTCCGATTCATCGGCAGCGATGCCTGTAAAGCCGGGAGATTCCCAACCGGCTAAGGATTGTACGTTGCTAAAGGCGTGGTCAAATCGGCCTCCCCATACACCGGAGACAATTACAGTAGCCGTGCTGAATAGTTCTTTCGTTCTAAGCAAGGCAAGCTGAAGGTCGGTATAATCTTTATCCACAGCGTAAACTTCAACCGGAACGCCCAGACTCTTCCCCCAATCCCAGACTTCCGGGCTGGCGCTGTCGCCATCGCCGATGATTCGTTCCGGTAATATACCGGTTTTCCGGCAAATATGGATGCCACTGTCAATGCACCATACGGGTAACTCTTTGGCGATTTTCAAAAACCATGCATTTGCCGGCGGTCTTCCCCCGGCAGTCATCAGCAGCGTTGTCGCGGGCAGCGGTTTCGCAAATGAAAGCGTCACTTGCGGTAGCGTTACACTATATTCCATATTTTCACACCTAGCCATTTTCAAGATATCAGTTTGCTTGCGTCCCACTTGCGGCGACATCCTGTTTTCAAAACGGATAACACTGCTTTTATGGTTCACGTTTTTCGTGCTTTTGAAAATGTTTGCTACGGTTCTCGCCTTCAAAGAAATGCTTGATCTGTTCCCATTGAGTATCTGTCAAATCACTTTGATAACGCATTTTGAACCCCCATTCTGTTTTCCTAATGCCCTTTATTGGCTGTTGTTAACTATTATTGATTACGGGCTCTAATTCTCGCAGCAGAGCGGTCGCTGGTCGCCACGGTCAGCGACCGCTCTGTCCTTCTGCTTGCATGTTTATGCTTTCTGGGTGCATGTGAACCGCGCCTGTGAATACCGGACCATTCTTCACGGCAGAGTGGACCGTTTTCTATGGACTCGTGGATCATTTTCGCGGGATACCCAGCTAACCTAAAAATCGCTTGTGTTTTTCGTCTACAACAGCCTGTGCAATGTACCAAGCGTCAAGGTGCAGCCATCTCCGCCCTGATGCATGATAGGCGCGCCAGGATCAACCGTCGAAATCTCGTTACCATCATTTGCTTCAATCTGTGCAAACCAGTCTTGCAGCGCATCCTTCTTTTCGTTAAGCCGTTTAAGAATTTTCTTCTTGACTCAGTCGACAGCCGTGCCTCATCCTCTTCCGCTTTGTGGTCTTATCGTTCGGCGTCAATTTATCAATCAGCCACATGACTTCCACATTCCGCATCGTCTCGGCCTTAAGCCGCCACGATGAGCGGATACGGTTTAGATAACCACACAAATACAGCATCAGCATATTCGCCAGGTCATGCGGCGGGCGGTCAGTATCTTTCGGTTCCGTATACTTGAATCCTCGTGCCGCCAGCCATGTCGAGGCTTCCCATATAAGCGGCAATCACCCGGTGAACTTGTTTCAGCAAAGCTGAAACATCGGGGGTTCAGGTGAAGACTCTACTCCACCTGAACTGAAGCCGCCTGTAGAGGCGGGAGTCTTGACTCAATGCTTAAGATAAATACTGTCTGACTCGATGTAATCATCAAGGCATATTGGCATAAGAGTCTGTTGATCCCGATCTTCACCCTGTATGTACGGCATAATCTTCGTCTTCGCTTTGTTTAATCTATGGCTTAATTATACCATATCTTGCTATATTAGCACACACACGCTAATGTTGTGGCTGCCTTTTTGCGCAATCTGTATACGTCCCCATTTTGCGGATATGTCCTGGAAGTTTAAAGGCGGTAACAGTCATGTTTTTCGTACGCGGTCGCTGGCGTCGCGGATTTTGTGATAGGTGCGTTTATATGTTATAATTTGTCCGGTATTTGGTAAGTTATATTCCCGTATACCGAACAAACAACTTGCATTTAACAGTATTTTGTAATATCATAAAATTACAAAATATTCCTAAATAATACAATAAATATGGTGCATGGTAACAACTGTTGCGGAGAGGGGGGCAGAACATTGCTTGTTCCGACACCGCGGCGCAATGCGTCACATGTGCAATCGGTGCAGAGAGCCTTAATGTTGGCGGAATTGCTGGCTCAGGAAAACCGGGAGATGACGCTAACCGAAATATCGAAAATGATAAACTGGCCCAAGAGTACCGTTCACGGCCTGCTTACGACTTTGCGGGATTTTCGATATGTCGACCAATCCCCAACAACAGGGCACTATCGTCTGGGTGTTCGGTTATTTGAATTGGGTAATATTGTGGCAAGGGGCTGGGATATTCGTTCTATTGCAATGCCTGCGATGCAGCGACTGAATAATCTGCTTGGAGAAATGGTGCAACTCGCTACGGAAGATAATGGTGAGGTGCTTTACCTCGAAAAACAGGACTCTACCCATATCATGCGAATCGTCTCTGAAATCGGCGGCCGGTTGCCGATGTACTGCAGTGGGCTGGGCAAGATATTGCTGGCCTACAAGACACCGGCCGAGGTGAAGTGGATTCTTTCAAAGCACGGTATGCGAGCTATGACTTCCCGCACCATCACTAATCCGTCACAATTGGAAAAGGAACTCGCCAAAATCCGCCGGCAGGGATATGCGATAGATAACAGGGAAATTATGGACAGTTTGCGCTGCGTGGCGGCCCCTATCCGGGACAGAGACGGTCAGGTAAAATATGCCATCAGTGTTTCGGGGTTTGCGAACAGCTTGCAGGGCGAGCATCTTGATAAAACGCTGGAGGCGCTCCAGAAGATGGCGAGGGATATCTCATTTGTAATGGGATACAGGGAAGGTAATGAAGTAACATAACACATATAACCAACATAGTAAGGAGTGTATAATATGAGCGAGAAAAGACCCGAAATTGCAAACAGCGTACAGACCGGTGGCTTCAAAACCAATTATCACGATGTGGGCAGGGGTGATCCTGTTGTCCTTCTGCATGGTTCTGGCCCCGGTGTTACCGCGTGGGCCAATTGGAACAAACTGTTTCCCCTTCTAAAGGATGATTTTCGTGTATTGGCGCCGGACATGGCGGGGTTCGGTTTCACAGAACGGCTTGAAAATCCTGTTTACAATATGAACAACTGGGTACAGCAGACCATCGACTTTTTTAACGCCCTGAAAATTGAGAAGGCCCACCTTGTCGGCAACTCGTTTGGCGGCGCTCTGGCCCTGACCATGGCTATCAAGTATCCCGAGCGGGTGAATAAACTGACGCTGATGGGCAGTATGGGGGTGAGCTTCCCGATTACTTATGGGCTGGACAGGGTATGGGGTTACACACCCTCGCCTGCCAACATGGAAGAACTTTTGGAAATTTTCACCTACGACCATTCCTTTGCCACGAAAGAGCTGGTTAAAACGCGGTATGAATCCAGTATGCAACCCGGTTTTCAGGAAAGCTTTTCGGCGATGTTTCCGGCCCCGCGTCAACAAAGTGTGGAGAGAATGGCAGGCAACGAGAATTACATACGAAATATTCCACACGAAACCCTCATTATCCATGGCCGTGAGGACCGGGTCATCCCTATTGAGACTTCACTGCGCCTGATACAGCTGATTGAGAATGCCCAGTTGCACATTTTTGGCAAATGCGGCCACTGGACTCAGATTGAACACACAGCGGAGTTTGCCGTTCTTCTACGAAACTTTTTTCAAGCATAAAAACAAGGAGTCACAAATAAGACGTCGGGGAGGATGCCAAATGGATCGGAGCAACATCAAGAAGTATGCCGATTTACTCTACGAAGCCGAGCGGGGCAGGGCAGCCATCCCGCCGCTCACGGAGCAGGATGCCGCGCTAACGGTGGACGATGCCTACGCGATCCAGCTCGAAAATGTAAAGCGGGTGACAGTGCAAGGGTATCGGATTTCAGGCAAAAAAATCGGCCTCACCTCGCCCGGCATCCAACAGCAGTTGGGGGTGAATGAGCCGGATTACGGACACTTGTTTGCCGCCATGGACTGCGTGAACGGAGAGGTGGAAATCAACCGTCTGATACAGCCAAAAATTGAAGCCGAAGTTGCTTTTGTGCTGAAGGCTGATCTCATTGGCGGCAAAATAACAGCGCAAGACGTGCGCGATGCCACCGATTATGTGGTGGGCGCATTTGAAATTGTCGATAGCCGCGTGGCCGACTGGAAAATTAAGCTGGCGGATACGGTGGCGGACAACGCGTCTTCGGGACGGTATGTGCTCGGAGAAAAGCGGCTTCACGTTGATGAAGCCGCTTTGTCGGCCATTACCATGAAGCTTTATAAAAATAGCCGGCTAATTGGCGAGGGAACCGGCGCCGCTGTGCTGGGTGACCCCCTGTCTCGCGGTGGCGTGGCTTGCTAACCGGCTGTGCGATTACGGCGTCACTCTGAGAAAAGGAGAGGTAATTTTATCGGGCGCTTTCGCGGCCGCCCCGCCCGCCGTCAAAGGGGATGTATTCGAGGCAGTATTTCCCACTCTTGGCAGTGTAAAGGCAACGTTTGTGTAAAAACCTGTAAATCATTGAAGGACATACCTATAAGGAGTTTGTGAAGGACGTCCTTGGTGGCCGTTTCTGTGTTTGCTGTACCCTTTTTTAAATTGGCGATAAGAGGTGATGAAATCGTTGGATAAAATAAAAGTTGCCATCATCGGCCCCGGTAATATTGGCAGTGATCTGATGTATAAGGTTTTCCGGAGCAAGCATCTTGAAATGGGGATGATGGTGGGCATTGTTGAATCGGAGGGTATCAGACGGGCCGCTTCTCTTGGCGTCCCGGTGTCCATCGAAGGGGTTAAGGCCCTCGTCAGAGAAAAAGAGATTAGAATTGCTTTCGATGCCACCAGTGCGTCCGCCCACCTCAAGGTGAATGCCCCGGCGCTAAAAGAGGCTGGCATTGTCTCAATAGACCTCACTCCAGCCGCGGTTGGCCCTTATTGCGTTCCCGGCGTCAATCTGGAGCGGTTGCGGGAAGAATCCGACATCAATATGGTAACCTGCGGCGGGCAGGCAACGATTCCTGTCATCTACGCGATTTCACGGGTGGCAGGCGCCGCGTATGCCGAAATTGTGGCCTGTATCTCTTCAAAAAGCGCTGGTCCCGGCACCCGTGCCAACATGGACGAGTTCACCGAAACCACCTCCAAGGCGATCGAGGTGGTTGGAGGAGCGGACAAGGGAAAAGCAATCATTGTGCTCAATCCCGCCGAGCCCGCGGTGATGATGACAAATACCATCATGGTAAGGGTAAAGAACCCGGAGGTGGGCATTGAGAAAATCATTGAGTCCATCAATGAAATCGTAACCGGGCTCAAACAATATGTCCCGGGCTATCATCTGCGGGTGCCGCCCACCCTTGAAGGCGACAGAGTGACTACCATTGTCCAAGTGGAGGGACAGGGGGATTTCCTGCCCACCTATTCCGGAAACCTGGATATCATCAATGCGGCGGCGGTGACTGCAGCGGAACTGATTGCGGCCGGGATGATGGGGAAAAGAGGTGTCTTGTGATGGCGGGACAGAAAATTATCTTTGTGGATACCACCCTAAGGGACGGAAGCCACGCGGTGAAGCACAGCTTTACGAGAGAGCAGGCAGCCGTTATCGCCGGCGGGCTCGACCGGTGCGGCATCCAAATGATTGAGCTTTCACACGGCGATGGTCTGGGTGGCTCCAGCTATACATACGGGTTCTCCAAGGTGGATGAGTTCGCGCTGCTAAAAGCCGCGGGCGAGCAACTCCACAATGCCAGGCTGACGGTGCTTTTACTCCCCGGTATCGGCACCATCGAGGATTTGAAGCGGGCACATGCCTGCGGTGCGGGTGCGGTGCGGGTGGCCACGCATGTCACGGAAGGCGATGTGAGCGCCCAGCATATCGCGGCGGCAAAAGAAATGGGCATGATGGCTGTTGGGTTTTTAATGATGGTTCATATGGCGCCGCCTGAACGGGTTGCCGAAGAGGCGCGGAAGATGGAGAGCTATGGCGCCGATTACATCAACCTTGCCGATTCAGCCGGTTACCTGTTGCCGGAAGATGTGAAAGCCCGTATTGAGGCGGTGCGCGGCACCGTAAAAATTCCTGTGGGATTCCACGCCCACAATAACCTCGGCCTGGCAATGGCAAATTCCCTGTGTGCGGTGCAGTCGGGCGCCACATATATCGACGGCACATTACGCGGACTTGGCGCGGGCGCAGGCAATGCCCAGATCGAAGTGCTTGCCGGAGTATTACAGCGCAGCGGATATGACACCGGACTCGATTTTTATGGTCTGATGGATCATGCCCAAAATGTGGTGGAGCCCTTAATGCTACGCCCTCAAGTAGTTGACAACGGCTCGCTGATGCTGGGGTACGCAGGGGTTTATTCCTCTTTCTTGTTACATGTGTACGATGCGGCCAGGCAATATGACCTTGAACCGCGCGATATTCTTGTGGAGCTTGGCCGCCGGAAAATGGTGGGTGGACAGGAAGATATGATTATCGACGTGGCCTACCAGCTAAAAGCAGATCATACTTTGCGGGCTTGCAGGGTGATTGACTGATGGGAGAGAAAAATTATCAAATTACGGTCAGGGACACCGGCGAGTGCTTCATGTGCGGAGAAAATGAATTTATTTTAGGCGCGATGACGCAGGCAGGGTGCGGGCCTATTCGCTATGGGTGCTTTGGCGGTGGCTGCGGCGTTTGCAAAATGAAGGTAGTGAGCGGCAAGGTCTGCGCGGTAAAGCGGATGAGCCGGGAACATATTTCGCAGAGCGAACAGGAACAAGGCATCACACTAATTTGTTGTATCCAACCCCGTGGAAATGTCATCATCGCACGGGGAAGACAAACTGATTTGAAAACAGAAAGGGAGGATTATTAATGGCACTCAATAAAACACTTCGGCCGGGTCTCGTCCAATTGCGCGTTTTGGATCTGGAGAAAACGCTCGATTTCTACAAGAATATCTTGGGACTCAATGAGGTTTGCCGCACTGCCGATGGACGCGTCTGCCTAAAAGCGTATGACGAGTTTGACCATCACTCGGTCACCTTGCGGCTGGCCGACAAAGCCGGCCTCGACTATGTGGCCTTCAAGGCCGGATCGCAGGATGAATTGGAAAGAATGAAGCGCGATACGGAAGCTTTTGGCTATCCCGTGGACGTAGTCGAGCCGGAATCCGATCAGCCCGGCTTTGGCAAGCGGTATGGCTTTACCATCAGCACCGGACACCGATTTGAAATTTATTGTGATGTGGAATTGGCTGAACAGCGTCCAATGACCAAAAACCCCGATCTCTGGACTGATCCGCCGCGTGGTATGCGTGCGCAGAGATTGGATCATTTCCTACTGTATGGTCCAAACATCGCCGAAGCTGAGCGATTCTGCAGGGAAGTATTCGGTATGTTCGTGCCTGAAGTCTGCAATACTCCCGACGGCAACCGCCTGGCTGCCTGGATCACCGGCTCCAACAAGGCGCATGATCTTGCCTTCGTCGAATATCCCGAACCGGGTAAGCTCCATCACCTCGCCTTCTACCTGCAAGATTGGAACGATGTCGGCAACGCGGCGGACTGGATTGCCATCAACCGCCTAAAGCTAGATATTGGCCCTACTCGCCATGCGATTACGCGGGGATTGACGATCTATTTTTGGGAGCCCTCGGGTAATCGGATCGAGGTTTTTGCCGGCGTCTATACAGCTTACCCCGACAACCCGCAACGCGTATGGGACAGTGACCAGCTCGGACGTGGACTCTTCTACTATTCAGGTGAAATGATCCCAAGTTTTTTGAAAATTGTACTTAAATTGCCGCCACCTGGCCAGCCCCCGAGAATGTTCACAAGAATAGAGTTAGAAAGACTGCGATGTTCCCCATTAAGTAGACAGTGAAAACCAACGGATTACTTAAATTATCTTAGAATTGCTTATTTTTTGATAAATGATCGTTAAGCAGCACTTTTGAGCGGCGGCGATGGGTTTGCACTGGGACGGACGCGGGCTGAATTAAATTTGCTATTGATTTGTTTTTGCGTCAAACGAATGAATTTCATATTAGGAAAACTCTTGCTGGACGCTAATCCGTGAAACTATTTTCACGGATTTTTTTGTGGATTACAGTTACTTTTATGTAATTTTTTTAAAAAAATGTCGAAAAATAAAGGAAATTGTAATTCTATATCGAATTTGTATATTGGATAAATATCCCTTGGTTGTATGCGGTTTTCCATATTTTTTATTAAAAATACTATAAAAGAACAGAACTAGGCTACTTGCTGTGTTATAAAAAACACAACCAGAAAAGGAATTCGGATGTCTCTCTCTTATAGGCATCTTACGGACTATTTTATTCCTGCTTTACCTGGTAACGTATTGAGGCTTAGTTTTCAGGTTGCTTCTTTACAGTTTATTTTGAGTGACCTTGAAAGTAAAAGAGGTAAAAAAGATGTGTAAAGTTGCGCGGGATGAAGTATCGGCAAAAAAGGCGCAGCAAAGCAAACTACAGCGTAGTTGCAAAAAATATAAAGGCAGTAGCTTACGATGCTGCAGGAATATCGCCGTTCCGTGAGTCCTGGAGTCTTCCCATAATTATTAACAGTCGGAAATGTTGCATGTCTACTTTTTTGACGTTGGATTTTCTTTTTTGAAGGTGGCCAATGCTGCTAAGGCAGGTGCAGTCAAAAAGTATCTGTCTAAAACAATAACACTCTGATGTTGCAATAAACTGGTGATTTGGCAACCTT
>Ga0153999_1000975_pt1 | contig 11812 bp, 9 predicted proteins | sample TSNC083MetaG_FD_104675 | JGI IMG/M metagenome (GOLD analysis project Ga0153999, IMG submission 104675) | Attine ant fungus gardens microbial communities from North Carolina, USA - TSNC083 MetaG | ecosystem: Host-associated > Fungi > Mycelium > Unclassified | place: USA: North Carolina, Lumber... | reverse complement strand
TTAATATTTTCCAGCTTTTGACTTTTTCTTCGTTCCGAGGAAAAAGCTTATTAGGTGTACCCTTTTTTGGCGAATTGCTTACAACATTTATTTTTTATGGGCTTGACATATTACCAGATTGCTATTTCGCTTATAATTTGCTCGTACCACAAGACTTTTCCCATAATATTCTATAATATCTTATAAAATTCCTTTTATTAACTTGATATTAAATTTGGTGTTATACTTCGACTTCAAGGCTGGATAATAGCGGGTCGCTAATCCTTACCATGGCGGCTTCTCACCAACTTTACAACAAGCGCCGAACAGGCGCACTGAATTTACGAATTTAGGAGTGTAGGTTAGCGTTTTTGCGGCTCGCACAAAAATGGAGGAAACTATAAAAACAAGGGTACAGGTACTTTTTTTTGAATATACGGACCGATATTCGAAGAATGACGAAGATCTGGGCGTGTATTAGTATATACAGCGATGCTTGGTGTTTGGTTGGTGTTTGAATTTAGTAAACGAAAAAGAATGAAATCGTACGAAACGGCTTTGTTGACACAAAAGTCCGTATTTAACATATATAGCCATTTTTTCGCTATATTCGCCAATATTTTCTTGTTAGTGTGTTAATTATTTACATATTCGTGCTATAATTAGGATTAAATATTCTGTGTATAGTTGCTGCATCTGCTGTAGCTAGTCATTACATAAAATTTCGTGATATAAACATAATTGACAGAGGAAGGGAGTGCGGCAAATGATTGAAAAGGAGTACCCGGTTGCTTTTGAAATCGCAGGTCCTACAGCAATGTTCACACGCCCAGATACAGGATCTTCTCCTGTATCCTATCCGGCTCCGACAAAATCGGCTCTTAAAGCTATGTTTGAATGCGTAGTCCTATCAAAAAAGGCGTATTTTGAACCACAAAGAGTCGAAATATGCAGCCCCATTATATTCCATAAATATACAACAAACTATGGTGGACCTCTACGAAAATCCGGAACTGCCAACTTTCAGATTTTCTCAACCGTACTTGAGAACGTATGTTACAAAGTACATGGTGTGATTCTTGCATATTTGCCGCCAAGGGAAATCTGCAATCAACAGCACCAATTGCAAGAAGTTTTTATGCGCAGACTTGCAGCTGGACAATTTTACGCTACTCCTTTTTTGGGGTGGAAAGAATTTGTGCCAACTTATTTCGGATCAATTCGCGCTGTCACATTTGCAGATACATCCATTAATATTACAATTTCGTCCATGCTTAACATGATGTATGATAAACCGACCGATGGTACGGTTGCTCCGGAGTTTATGCAGAATGTTAAGATAAAAGGAGGTATTCTTCTATATGCTGAATGAGCTGTATGAACTTGCAGTTGCGTTAGATCATCATAGCTTATTAAAATCAGCAACACATCCGAACATAGGGACTGTCGGAAAAGCGATGTGCATGCTTATTGAGCTTGATAGAAACGGTACTCCTCGCACAATAAGGATTTTACAGGAAGATGAAACTTCACGTTTATGGAAACATAACAAGGGTAATCATAACTCCTTTCCGGCAATAAGAATTCAGAAGCCATTACTATCTGTTGACGAGAGCAAAAAAATAGATGATAAAAAATGGAAGAAGGCCAAGCTGCCTCAAAAAATATTGCTACTGAATTCCTTGTGTTTTGATAAGCTGAATGAAGCTACTTCAAGCCCCTGTATTTCTGATTGGTCTATGAACGAACTGACGCCTGTTTTATCTAATGATACTGACGAATTAGCCGCACTTCGGCAACTAATCAACTGTTTTCCAAAATCGAAAGACGCAAAACAGTTCTGTGAAAAGCTTGCATTATTTCTGAAAAACTACATATTAACCTGCGATGATGAAAGAATGATTGATTTTGTCCAAAAACTACTCGTTGGTACATGGAATGAAAAATTAAAAAAGCATGATTCAGGTTGTCTGACATACTACGATGTGTATGAAACGAATGATTTCCACAATAAGGTGATTAGTTCAGAAACTGCACAAGCTTTGATTTCGTTGCTTAATCAGACGCATATAGCGGAAACACAGGAGTCAGTTGCTCTATGTGGCGCTCTTTCCGGAAGACCGCAGGATGGAGCAGTCACAAAGTACCCTAATCCCAAGCTTCCTCCATTGGGCCTTACCTATTTGTACTCGAAATCATCAGATATTCCTTGCTTGACTCGCTACAGAATGAGCGACGCAAGAGCGTTTCAAGCAGGTAAGACTGAAGTCGCGATGATCAGTGATGCACTGGCATTTTTGACTGATAAGTCTCGAAAGGGCAAGTCTTGGAAGGCTATGGCGAATAGCAATCGCGACGACAAACAAAATTTACTGCTTGCCTATTTGACCGATGACCCGCAAAATGATGCCCTCCTGGCACAGATACTTGCTGATCGGACGGACAAAGGAGAATCGGAAGCTGCATTTGATGCCCTGTGTCAACAAGTACTCGGAAGCATAAAAAATGTCGCGGACAAAAACTCGCGATCAAAAATCAATCTAATTATGTTGGAATTCCTTGATACAGGGCGCAAGCAGATTGTTTATAGCAGCTCATTTTCTACACAGCAATTTTGTGACAATCTGCTTGCTTGGTCAGAGGCGGCAAAAAACTGCCCGCCGATAAGTTTTCGAGTAAAGGAAAAAGCAGAAATCAGAGAGTATACACCGATTTGCCCCGGTCCGCACAAAATCTGCCAACTTTTGAAAATGTACTATACGCGTTCCGGCTCTGCAAAACCCCTTAAACAAAGTGCAGTTTCGCTACATGAAATTTATCGGTTGTATATGCCACAATCTGATTTGGAGTTTTCAGATGTTAATTTGCTTTCCAATATCATGCGAATAACGGTTGGAAAAGTGCAACGTCTGTTAAGCGACGTTGGTCAGCAAGCGATTGTTCAATATGTACTAAGTGATACTGATAATCAAATTAAAAATGTTTGTATGTCCATTTCGCTCATTTCAATTTTGCTATGGCGTCTTGGTGCCAGAAAGGAGAATTATATGTTAGACGTATCATTTAATGTCGGGCAGTTTTTGAAGCTTGCGGACATGCTGCACAAGGAATATAACGTGCAAGTGCGTAACGGAGGCGACAAAAAGAAGCCACTCCCAATGCAGCTTATGGGCAACGAAATGCTCGCCATTGCTTCGGAGAATCCTATTGAGGCGTTGAACCGACTCAGAGAGCGTATGAAAATTTATCTGGCTTGGGCGGACACCACTACGGGAGAGAGCTTGGGCTTGGCTAAATGGATATTGGCACGGCTTTCGGAGGTTAGCGCAAAAATTGCCGCAAACAAACTCCCTGAAACTTTTACCGCCGCAGAGCAGGCACAAGTGCTGCTGGGATACTTAGCCGCGATCCCTTATGAAAAAAAGGAGGATGAAAATCCATGAATGAACAAATCAACAGAGGAACTGGCTTATTACTGATTGAAGCTGTCAACTCAAATGCCAATGGTGATCCCGATCGCGAAAGCGATCCACGCACCCGTCAGGATGGATGTGGCGAAATTTCCCCGGTATCTTTCAAAAGAAAACTTCGTGATTTGGTGGCATCAAAGGATTCTCCATTTTGGAGAGATATTGCAAAGGAACTTACTCTGCCTACTCAAGGTTTCGATATTCTTGAAAGTAAAGATACAAAACTATCCGATGTTAGAGCTTTGTTGCCTGACGAGTTGTTAGCTAAATACTGGGATGCTCGTGTTTTTGGGGCGACGCTTCTTGAGGTGTCAGAATCATTCATAACGACCGGAGTGGTTCAGTTTGGATTAGGTGTTTCGCTTGATCCCGTGAAAATCGAGCGTATGACCACTACCAAAGTCCGCCCAGTTGAAGATGGCAAGAGTAAAGGTATGGCTCCGCTTGCATTTCGTGTTGTGTCCTATGGATTGTATGCCATGCCGTTCTTCATCAACGCCACCGCCGCGCAAAAAACGCACTGCACAAAGAAAGATATTGAATTGCTCCTCAAGTTGATCCCTCATGCCTATCCGGAAACTGCGTCTTATGTCCGTCCTCAAGTGTTTATCCGTCATGCGTTTTATGTAGAACATAATCGCGCACGCGGTACATTCAGCGACTTCAAAATGATCGAAACGCTGACGCCGCGGCGTATTTGCGGGGCAGTAGGGGCGGCGACTTCATGGAAGGATTACGATGAAAAGTTACTTTCTGAAAACATTACCAAACTGAACGTCATGTTGGAAGGTAAAGCGTCATCGGTCATTGACCTGATGGATCAGATGTAATGTTACTGGCCCATAGCTCAAGAAACGGAAAACCACCCCAATCCTATCGCGACCATGTGGCCGGAACGGTCAAAAACACATGTGAAAACATTGCGGCAATTTTACCATTTGTTTTACCGGAAAAGTGTGATGATTACCGCGCTATTGTAACTGCCGCTGCTATTTTCCATGACTTGGGGAAGCTTGAGCGACGAAATCAAGCTGTGCTTTGTGATATAAAAAAGGCGAATAAGTTACCTGTTGAACATCGAGACGCAGGAACTATATTTTTGCTTGAGTGTTGTCAGAACAAAATTGCCGCAACATTAATTTATTCACACCATCGACCCGGCCTTCCCAACCTGATGGAAGAACGTTTGAAAGATAAACCTTTCCGCTACATGGATGCAAAAGAATGCACGGATGATTACATAAATGAGTGTTTACGGCTGCATAATGAGGAAATTGAGGGTGTAGAATTAGCTTCAACTCAGCGTTCTAAGCTTTCTTCAATGGAATATCGGATGCTGCTAAGTTGTCTAGTAGATGCCGATTACTCTGATACCTCGGGAGAACGGCCTGTCATACCTCTGCTGCAATGGAAACAACGTTTGCAACGACTTAAGCAATACGTTAATGATCTACAGGCAGGCGCACCGGACACGAAGCGAAATCAGCTTAGACTGCAGATGTTTAGAGGCTGCGAAAGCGCATCTGTTAGTGAGCCACTCGAATACTGCGATAGCCCGGTTGGATCGGGGAAAACAACCGCCGTTATGGCGCATATGTTACAAAAAGCGATTGCGCATAACCTGCGCCACATTATCATTGTCCTGCCGTTTACAAGCATTATCTCACAGACCGTTGATGTGTTACGGCAAGCAATTGTTCTTGAGGGTGAAGACCCTTTTGCTATAGTAGCCGAACACCACCATCAAGCTGATTTCGAAAACATCGAATTGCGACATTTGGCGTCAACCTGGACTGCGCCTGTTATTGTTACTACGGCCGTTCAGTTTTTTGAAACACTAGCAAGCAATATTCCGTCAAAGCTGCGAAAACTTCATCAATTGCCGGGATGTGGCATTATTATTGATGAAAGCCATGCGGCTTTACCGGCAAAGCTTATGCCTCCGGCCTGGAAATGGATTGTCGAATTAACGGAGCAATGGGGATGCCATTTTTGCCTATGTTCCGGAACCTCCTCCAAGTTTTGGAAAAATATTTTTTTCCAAAAGATTTCTTCACATACGGTCGCGCCAATACTTACTTTGGAGCTTACAAATGAATTGAATAAATTTGAAAACGGCAGGGTTTGCATCAGTGTGATTAAAGAGCAGCCACTTCATTTTAACAGCGTCAACGAATTGATTCGTTTTATCATGGGGTCTCCTGGCTCGCGCTTTGTCGTGATAGATACTATACAATCAGCGGCTTTTCTTGCTAAAACAATGCGTGGTGAGGGCTATGATGTGCTTCATCTTTCTACGGCGCTAACTCCAAACGATAGAGCACGCGTTCTGGATGAAGTCAACCGTAGATTAGATCCACGATTTGGTTACAACGACAGCTGGACGCTGGTTGCTACAAGCTGTGTGGAATGTGGAATGGATTTTTCATTTCGTTATGGGTTTTGCGAAATGCGATCTTTACAAAGTTGCTGGCAGCTTAGTGGGCGTGTCAGCAGAAATGGCGAATATAACGATGGCAAATTAATATGTTTTACAATAGCAGATGCTGGATTTCTACGGAATCCTATGTTTGATATTCCGCGTTCCGTGTTTAGTAAACAGATTAGCTCTGGAAAATTAGCTAAGCAAACAATTACTGAGGCAGTCACAGAAGGTTTCGATATGGAGTGTAGGGAATCAGGAGGATTACCGGAAGAGATTTGCAAACTTGATAAACAGTATGCGTTTTTGGATGTAGCTAAAAAATTCCGTGTAATCGAAGACGACACAATAACAGTCATAGCCGACCAAAACCTTGCAGATAAAATCAGCATGGGTGAATATGTTGCTCCGATTGACCTGCAAAAGGGGAGCGTCAACTTGCGTCAATCTGTTATGAAGAAGCTGTGTGTTGATGCAACTGAAATCCCTGTGCTATTACCCTGTCAATATGACGACTTTCTTGGATATATGAAAACACTGACGTAATCACAGACAAGTCTGGCGTAGCCTAAATATGGGGAAAGCAGACAAAAAGGATGCCGTCAACAAAAGCTAACTGAATTATTACCATTGATTACATTTATCAATCTAATCAGCTAAGACCGGTTATTCGACTGCAGGAGAAATGCCTCGGGAGCTTGGATTTGATCCGGGAAGCAAAATTGCCATGACAACAAGAAAGGGTATATTGCTTATCAGAATTATTTTCAAAAAGGATCATAAGGCTCAGGTGTTGCTGTTGCCCCATAGAGTTCAGAGATTGACAAGCTTAAATGTCTAAAAAACTGCCGGGATGTGGTCACAGACCCGACATTTCCCCTGAATCACCACCAGCTTAACCATATGGTCATCGACTCTTCTCAGATATACCAGAGCCAAGAAGGGAAATAGAATCCGTCATAAATTAGAAGCCGCTCTTAGCTCCCGTTTACAGAGACGGGAGGCTTAGAGCGGTTTAGTTATCGGATAAACACTGCTTCAACTTCCTCCTTAAGTCGAATTTCGTAAGTGCTTGCCCTTGGTCGGGATAGTTAGTTGTAGCGATTGATTAGTAAAAGAGGGATTGACTTTGGAATCATTTTTATTGTTGGAAATGGTAGAACGAATGAGCGTTGCTGCCTTACTGGCCTTTATTATATCGCAAACACCCGTTTTACGCCGTCTGATTGATCGCCAGCTGTTATTACGGGAAAAACTGCTGCTGGCGTTCTTTTTTGGATTGATCGGCATTGCAGGCACTTATGCTGGCATTCCGACAACTGGGGCGTTAGCAAATTCCCGTGCGATTGGGGTTATGGCGGCGGGGCTCATTGGCGGCCGGATGATGGGCGGGACAGCAGGCGCTATCGCCGGTATTCATCGGTATTTACTTGGTGGTTTCACCGCATTTTCATGCGCTTTATCTACTATTTGTGAAGGATTGCTGGCAGGTGAAATTCACCGCCGTTATCCGTCCAAGCCTGTTCCGTGGTGGGTAGCATTGGCGGCTGGGGTCGTTAGCGAGGGCATGCAGATGCTCATAATCCTGGCTACAGCCAAGCCTTACCCATTAGCACTGGAGCTTGTCAAGCAAATCGGCGTCCCTATGACGGTCGTCAATTCGCTGGGAATTGCTGTGATGATGCTGATTATCAAAACTGTTATGGATACCCAGCAACGAGCCGGAGCCGAACAATCGCAAAAAGCACTCGACATTGCTACCAAAACGCTGCCGTACTTGCGCCGGGGGCTGAATTGCCAGTCGGCAGAAGCAACAGCCCGCATCATTTACGAGGCTTGCAGCTATAGTGCAGTTGCAATTACAGATGAACGTTGCGTATTGACTTATATTGGTACGCAGTCGGAACACCACAATGGGCGGCATAATGCATTAACACGCGTCACGAGAAGCGTACTGAACAACGGGGAATTATATATTGCGCAATCGGCCGCTGAGATTGGCTGCGCTCATGCCGGCTGCAAACTAGCCAGCGCCGTTGTTGTTCCTCTTAAAAGGGCAGGCAGGGTTATTGGTGCCTTAAAGCTTTATTATGTGCGGCCACAAGCCATCGGTCCAACCGATATTACTTTTGCCACCGGCTTGGGCCATCTATTCTCGACACAGCTGGAACTAACCGAAATAGAGCGGCAAGCTAAGTTGGCTGCGCAGGCTGAGCTCAAGGCGCTGCACGCGCAAATCCATCCGCATTTTCTATTTAATACACTCAATACTATCGCATCGCTCATCCGTACAAAGCCTGACTTGGCAAGAGAGCTGCTGCTGAAACTAGGATCGATTTTTCGTTTTGTACTGCATAAGGCAGGCTGTAATATTACAATTGCCGAAGAACTTGAGCAGGTACGCCCTACCTGGCGATTGAAAAGGCGCGTTATGGCTCTAAGCTTCGCGTAACTGAAGAAATTCAGCCAACCGTTTTACAATATATGATACCTTCGCTGATCGTACAGCCAATTGTGGAGAATGCTGTTAAGCACGGTCTGCAGCCCAAGGAAGCAGGTGGTTCCATTACAATACGGGCTGTTGAACTACCCGCCTGTATTGAGGTTTGCATTATTGATGACGGTGTTGGAATGGATTTAGAAAACAACCATCCGCTGCTGCTGCAAGCTTGCGAACGCGAGCGCATTGGCTTAATTAATGTCCATGAACGGTTACGGGCTCAGTTTGGCTGTAGTTTTGGGCTGACTCTCACCAGTACGGTTGGTGCCGGGAGCTGTATTACGATACGCTTGCCTAAATTGCGCAATCAAGGGGGTGAGTGATATGCTTAGAGCTATTGTTGTCGATGATGAGACTCCGGCAAGGGACGAGTTAAAGTTTTTACTGGCTCAGGAGCAGGGCCTGACAGTAGTCAATGAAGCGGACAGCGGCAGCTCTGCAATCCAAGTCGCACTGAAAACAAACCTTGACGTAATATTTCTTGACGTTCAAATGCGCGGAATGAATGGCCTTGAGACAGCCACAGCTTTGCGGGCCGTTATCCCGCACGCACTGATTGTGTTCGCGACAGCTTATGATGAGCATGCAGTGCAGGCTTTTGAAATTGGCGCAGTCGATTATTTGCTCAAGCCGTTTGATCAGCAACGCATCCACACTACAGTTGAAAGGTTAAAACATTATCGCTCGGATGAATGGCAGGCTGCCGGCCACAAGATAGATGCCGCACTGAGACTAGGAAAAGTGCAGCTCAATAAGCTGCCGGTTGAGAAAAGCGGCAAAATTATTATGCTCAATTATCATGACATTCTTTATGTTCAGGCGCATGAGAGTGCAGCCGTTGTAGTAACCAGTCACGACAAATACCATTATTGCGGCACGCTAAGTGAAATGCAAGAGCGGCTGCGAGGTACGGCACTTATGCGAATTCATAAAAGCTATATTGTAAATATGGATAAAGTCAAAGAAGTCATCCCCTGGTTTAAAGGTACATACTGGCTGAAGGTGGAAGGCCGTCCGGAGGTAGAAATCCCTGTTAGTAAAAATCATATTAAAGAAATAAAAGATATGCTAGGGCTAAGATAAAGAGAGACGAACGCTTCAGGTGTTTTTTTACCCCGTCTGAAGTTTAGTCGACTTTATCCGAATGACTCGGATAAAGCCATTTCTGTTGACGTCTCATTTCTTTCTGGTGAGTACGCAAATTCTTCCGATGGCCGCTTTTTGATTTTCGATAGTGGCGAGTTAGGCTATGATATAAGAGGATTGTCTAATTATTTCTCAATATCAGGGAGGATTTCATGTGAATGGTATTTATCTTGTCATTATTGCTGCACTTTGGTTAACGTTGGCATACCGTTTTTATGGCGCCTTTATTGCAGCAAAAGTTCTAGCGCTTGATTCGGACAAAGTAACGCCGGCCGTTCGTTTGAACGATGGGCGTGACTATGTACCAACCAACAAATGGGTTACTTTTGGTCATCATTTTGCCGCAATCGCCGGGGCAGGGCCATTGGTAGGGCCGGTAATAGCAGCGCAGTTCGGTTACTTGCCGGGAACTTTGTGGTTGTTAATTGGCGCTGTATTTGCCGGAGCTGTTCATGATATGGTTATTTTATTCGCCTCTATCCGCCATGACGGTTTATCCGTGGCACAGATTGCTAAAAAAGAGGTCAGTAAAGTATCAGGTTTTTGTGCCTCGATTGCAATTTTATTTTTATTAGTTATTACCCTTGCGGGCATGGCGGTCGTTGTCGCCAATGCCTTATACAACAGTCCATGGGGAACCTTTACGGTTGCAGCAACTATCCCCATCGCCGTGTTTATTGGCATCTATTTACGGTGGCTGCGTCCAGGTAAAATTCAGGAGGCTTCCATCATTGGCGTATTGCTTGTCCTTGCGGCCGTGTTTGCCGGGCCGTGGGTGCAGAACTCACCATTGGCGTCTTACTTCACCTTTAATATCAGACAGTTGTCTATTATGCTGGCTCTTTACGGCTTTTTTGCTGCCGCTTTGCCTGTTTGGCTGCTGCTGGCGCCGCGTGATTATCTTAGCACATATATGAAAATTGGGACGATTGGTGCTTTAACAATTGGCATTATTTTAGTCCGCCCCGAGATTCAAATGCCTGCTCTCAGCCAGTTTATTTCAGGCGGAGGCCTGTCATTGGCGGACCGGTATGGCCATTTGTATTTATTACCATTGCTTGCGGAGCTTTGTCAGGGTTTCATGCTCTTATCAGCACAGGAACAACACCTAAAATGATTACGAACGAAAAAGAGATACTGCCAATTGGCTATGGCGGCATGATAGTGGAGAGCTTTGTTGCTCTTATGGCGCTCATTGCTGCTACCAGTTTGCATCCGGCCGACTATTTTGCCATTAACTCAACGCCGGCAGCTTTTGCCAAGCTGGGCATGGCCGTACAGGAATTGCCGGCATTGGCTCACATGGTTGGAGAAGACATTGCCGGACGTCCTGGAGGCGCCGTTTCCCTAGCAGTCGGTATGGCGCATATTTTTTCAAAAATCCCGGGAATGGAAGCGTTGATGTCCTTCTGGTATCACTTCTGCATTATGTTTGAAGCACTGTTTATTTTAACCTTGATTGATGCAGGTACCCGTGTGGGACGTTATCTTTTACAAGAAATGGGTGGCGCCATTTATAAGCCGCTGCGCGACCCTCATTGGTGGCCGGGAATTATTTTTACAAGTGCTCTCATTTGCATCGCGTGGGGCTATTTAGTATTAAAAGGCAACATATCGACAATTTGGCCGTTGTTTGGCGTTTCTAATCAGCTATTGGGAACAATGACTTTGGCAATTGGCACAACAGTCATTATTCGTATGGGCAAAGTACGATATGCCTGGGTGACTATTTTGCCAATGCTGTTTTTGGCAGCAGTAACTTTTACTGCAGATTACATGAATATTTTCAACGTATATTTACCTACTAAAAACTACCTTTTAGCCGGTGTAAGCGGCGTAATGTTTATATTGGTAACAGTTGTTTTAGTCGACTCTATTCGCTGCTGGATCAACTTGGTACGCACCACGCCTTCTGATTCGTGCAAGCCGCCGAGAATTATTAACAATTAAGTGAATTTGTTGCAACAAGGCTAAAATATCAAGGTTCAGGTGGAGATTCGCCTCCATCACTCAACCCCCATTATTTTTTTGCAAATATAGGAAGTATTAAGAATCGCTAATTGTCTAGCTATGTGCTGGACAGCTAGCTTTTTTTTGGAGTAAGCGTCAAGCAATCCAGTACAACGGTACTAGTGTTACTGCTAAGCTATCTAATCCAAAGATTGACGATAAAAGATGTCCCCATTCTGACGGCAATCATGTCGGTCTACTGTTACCATGCGAATGTTTGATAAATTTCTGCTGAGCTAAAATGTCCATTTTTTCGAGTTTCTGATTCAAAAATGGCGTTGACGA
>Ga0153999_1000972_pt1 | contig 11839 bp, 7 predicted proteins | sample TSNC083MetaG_FD_104675 | JGI IMG/M metagenome (GOLD analysis project Ga0153999, IMG submission 104675) | Attine ant fungus gardens microbial communities from North Carolina, USA - TSNC083 MetaG | ecosystem: Host-associated > Fungi > Mycelium > Unclassified | place: USA: North Carolina, Lumber... | reverse complement strand
AAGATTGCCGCTATTGTCAGCGGCGTAGCCGAAGGTTGTGTCCAGTCCGGAGCATCACTGATCGGCGGTGAAACCGCAGAGATGCCGGGGTTCTACCCGGAAGATGAATATGACCTGGCGGGTTTTGCGGTCGGTGTGGTGGATGAAAAGGAGCTGATTACCGGTAAGGATTTAAAGCAGGGTGATGTCTTGATCGGGATAGCGTCTTCCGGTGTACACAGCAATGGTTTCTCGCTGGTAAGAAAAGTATTCAGCATGAAGCCGGAAGTGCTGAATGCGGAATATGACTGTCTGGGAACCACCCTTGGGGAAGCCTTGCTGGCGCCTACTAAAATATATGTAAAAGCACTCCGCAGTATCAAGGAATCAGGAGTCCGGGTAAGGGCCTGCAGTCATATTACCGGCGGCGGATTTTATGAGAATATTCCGCGGATGCTTAAAGAAGGAACGCATGCGGTGGTGAAAAAGGATCGTTATCCGGTGCCGCCGATATTTCGAATGCTGTCTGATAACGGCGATATTGAAGAGAAGGTAATGTATAATACATTCAATATGGGACTGGGCATGATTGTTGCTGTGGATGAAAATGATGTGGAAATAACGATGGAAGCGATCAAAGCGGCTGGTGAAGAGTCGTATATTGTCGGTCATATTGAAGCAGGTGATAAAGGAGTTACCTTATGCTAAACATAGTAGTCCTGGTATCCGGCGGAGGAACGAACCTGCAGGCGATTATTGATGCCATTGCCGCCGGTACAATTACCAATGCCAGGATTACCGGATTAATCAGCAATAACCGCAGTGCATACGCATTAGAACGGGCGAAGCAGCACGGTATCAAAGGGAAATGTATATCGCCGAAAGATTATGAAACGCGGGAAATATTCAATCGGAGACTCCTGGACGCGGTTGATGAAATGAAGCCGGACTTGATCGTATTAGCCGGTTTTCTGGTGGTGATTCCGAACCAGATGATACAAAAATACCGCAATCGTATTATAAACATCCATCCATCCCTGATTCCGGCATTTTGCGGGACCGGATATTACGGCTTGCGGGTGCATGAAGCAGCGCTTGAACGCGGTGTTAAAATTGTCGGAGCGACGGTGCATTATGTAGATGAAGGTACCGATACCGGACCGATCATCCTTCAGAAAGCGGTAGATGTGAAGACCGGAGATACTCCGGAGGTACTTCAGCGCCGGGTAATGGAAGAGGCTGAGTGGCAGATCCTGCCGCAGGCGATTAACATGATTGCCAATGAAAAGGAGGCTTTATGAAAGTTTTGATTGTAGGCGGCGGCGGAAGAGAACACGCAATTGCCCTTAGTGTATCCAAGAGCAGCCGCGCAGATAAGATCTATTGTGCTCCGGGGAATGCCGGAATCGCAGAATATGCCAAATGCGTTCCAATTGGAGCGATGGAATTTGATAAGCTGGTAGATTTTGCGAAGGAAGAGGCAATTGATTTTGCCATTGTAGCACCGGATGATCCGTTGGTAGGCGGGCTTGTTGATCTGATGGAGGCGGCCGGGATCCGCACCTTTGGTCCCCGAAAAAATGCCGCTATATTAGAAGGCTCCAAAGCATTTTCCAAAGATCTGATGAAGAAATATAATATTCCCACCGCAGGTTATGAGAATTTTGATTCGCCGGAGGCAGCGCTTGCTTATCTGGAAACGGCAAAATACCCATTGGTGTTGAAGGCTGACGGCTTGGCGTTGGGAAAAGGCGTGCTGATCTGCAATACCCCGGAGGATGCCAAAGCCGGTATTCGCACAATTATGATCGATAAACAATTCGGCGAGTCCGGAAATACCGTAGTAGTTGAAGAGTTCATGGTGGGCAGGGAAGTATCAGTGCTGACATTTGTCGACGGTAATACCGTTAAGGCGATGACTTCAGCACAGGATCATAAACGTGCCAAAGACGGCGATCAGGGTTTGAACACCGGCGGCATGGGTACATTTTCACCAAGTCCATTTTATACGAAGGAAGTGGAAGTGTTCTGTGAAACGTATATATATCAGGCAACAGTAGATGCGATGAAGGCGGAAGGGCGGCCATTTAAGGGTATTATCTTCTTTGGGCTGATGCTGACAGACGATGGTCCTAAAGTACTGGAATACAATGCCCGGTTTGGCGATCCGGAAGCACAGGTGGTGCTGCCGCGGATGAAAAATGATATCATTGAGGTGATGGAAGCTTGTATTGACGGTTCATTAGATCAAATCGAACTGGAATTTGAAGATAATGCCGCAGTGTGCGTAGTACTGGCATCAGACGGATACCCCGAAAGCTATGAGAAGGGACTGCCGATTACCGGGTTGGAAGAGTTTAAGAAGCATGAAGGCTACTATTGCTTCCATGCCGGAACCAAAATGGAAAACGGCCGGATTGTTACTAATGGCGGTCGGGTGTTGGGGGTTACGGCAAAGGGCAAGGACTTAAAAGAAGCCAGAGCCAATGCTTATAAGGCAACCGAATGGGTTCGGTTTGATAATAAATATATGCGTAACGATATTGGTAAGGCGATCGACGAAGCGTAAAAAAAACCTGGAGCGTAGGCTTCAGGTTTTTTATTAGTAAATTCCCAGTTCTCCAATATACCGGTCAATATTCTGAAGACGTTTTTCCACACCTTTCACTCTATGGCTAATCGTATCGCATAGCAATTCCGTTACAAACTGAGCACCGGTCATGCAGTTGAAAAAAGCATTGCTGTCAACCGAAGCCGTGAGCAGAACGGTTGCAAACTGAGCCAATAATGCACTGGGTTTGTCGGTAATAACGATAATCCGGGCACCAACCTTGGAAGCCATTTCAGCAGCCAGTTTATCCAGAGAAGAATATCTTGGAAAACTAAAAAATACAACACAGTCATCTTTGGTTATATGACACAAATGATCGATCGGATTGGCTGAAAATGAATTAGTTAGTTCAACATTGGGAACCATTTGCTTTAAATAAAGAAGAGAGTAATCTCCCAGGCAGGCATTCCCGCGTGAGGCGACAATGAACTTGCGCTTGCTTGTAATGATGATATCGGCAGCCTCTTCAAAAGTCAGCTGGCTGTTATTGATCAATACTGCTTCAATATTTTTGGCGGCATTCTTATAATGAATGTTAATATAGTTTCCGTCATCTTCAATGCGGGAGCGCTTTGCCATTCGCTGTGATGGAACGGTAATGGAACTGGAAATGCTAAATACCCTATCTTGATATTCCTTTCTTAAACTTTTCTGAAAATCCATAAAGCCCCTGAATCCAAGCGAGCGGCTGAATCGGATGACCGATGATTCGCTGACACTCAGCGCCATTGCAATGTCGGTAGAAGTCATAAAGCAGACTTCTGAAGAATTATCTAAAACATAATTAGCAATTACCATTTGGGTTTTGGTAAGGTTAGCATTATTAATTAATTCGCGTAGTCCTTTCATAAATATCCTCCTATAACTTAAAAAGGTGTTCATAGAAGAGTTTAACTTAAAGTCTTTCTATTTGCAAGGTTAATTGTAAATACAATTAAACAATTTATATTGTTAAATTATTATTTTTTCTTGAAAGTTATAAAACGGTATGATAAGATTGATATAATGAATAATATTCTTCTGTTTTAATTCTAAATGAATAATATTATTCAAAATGATAATAGTAGGAAAAGATCAGAACAGGAGGATTCGAAGTATGAAAGTTGGTAGTGTAAAAGAAATCAAAAAGTATGAATTCCGTGTAGGCATGACACCAAGTAATGTTAAGAGCTATGCGCAGTCCGGCCATGAAGTTTACATTGAAAAGGGAGCTGGTGAAGGATCTGGTTTTACAGATGAAGAATATGTTGAAGCCGGAGCAAAGATGATTGACACAGCGAAAGAAGTCTGGGATACGGTCGAAATGATGATCAAAGTAAAAGAGCCGCTGCCGGATGAATATCAGTATTTTCACAAAGATTTAATTCTTTATACATACCTCCATCTTGCAGCTGACAGACCTCAGACCGATGCATTGATAGCAGCCGGTGTTAAGGGTGTTGCATATGAGACGCTGCAGGATAAAGGTCTTCCGCTGCTGGCACCGATGAGCCAGATCGCCGGCCGTCTCAGTGTTCAGGAAGGCGCAAAATATCTGGAGAAGATCTTCGGTGGTGAAGGGGTTCTGCTTGCTGGCGTTCCGGGGACACCAAAGGCAAATGTATTGATCTTAGGAGCCGGTACGGTTGGTACCAATGCATGTAAAATTGCTGTCGGAATGGGTGCAAATGTAACAATTACCGATATCAATATTCAGAGACTGGAATATCTTGATGATGTCTTTGGTGCTCGGATCCAGACATTATATTCAACTGACGCCTCAATCGAAGATGCGATTAAAGAGGCTGATCTGGTAGTTGGAAGCGTATTAATCCCAGGCGCAGCTGCCCCGAAACTCATTAAAGAAAAATATTTGAAGATCATGAAGAAGGGTGCGGTAATCGTAGACGTAGCTGTAGATCAGGGCGGATGCTGTGAGACCACCAAGGTTACCTATCACGATGATCCGGTCTTTATCAAAGATGATGTGGTTCATTACTGTGTTGGAAATATGCCGGGAGCAGTTCCGAGAACTTCAACCATCGCACTGACCAACGCAACTTTGAAATATGGTCTGCAGATCGCTAACAAAGGCCTGGAGCAGGCTTGTAAAGACAATCAGGTAATTTACTCGGCGATCAATACCTATGACGGAAAGCTGACCTTTGCAGGGGTAGCAGAAGCATATGGATTAGATTGTACTGATGTTAAGACTTTGTTCTAAATTCAACTAAAAAGGTTTTTGAAAGGCAGCCCGCAGGGAATATATATTCCTATGCGTGGCTGCCTTTTTTGTGTGCCTTTCTATCGCACTGCGGCAAGTAAACAAGTTAAGACAAATTTTCGCACAATGTACTATGGTATGTACTGGAATTGCTCATGTATACTGTTGTTGACAAGTGAAATAAAACTTACAAGGAGGAAAGAGAATATGCGGTACGGTCATTTTGATAATAAAAAGAGAGAGTATGTTATCGACAAAATGGATTTGCCGACTTCATGGACCAATTATCTGGGGATACGGAATATGGCTGCGGTAGTAAATCATACGGCAGGCGGTTATATGTTTTATAAGACGCCGGAATATCATCGGATTACCCGCTTTCGGGCGAACAGTGTCCCGATGGACCGACCTGGTCACTATGTGTATATCCGGGATGATGAGAGCAAAGATTACTGGAGTATTTCCTGGCAGCCGGTGGCGAAACCTTTGGATGAAGCTTCTTATAGCTGCAGGCATGGAATGTCCTATACAACTTACAACTGTGATTACAGTAATATTAATGCGGAGCAGACATTGGTAATTCCTAAAGATGATTCGGTCGAACTATGGGATGTAAAGATTAAAAATGAAGATAACAGGGTGCGTCAATTGAGCGTGTTTTCTTATTGCGAGTTTTCCTTCCATCATATCGATATGGATAATCGAAACTTCCAGATGAGTTTGTATGCATCAGGTTCTTCTTATGACAAGGGGATCATTGAACATGATTTATTTTATGAGGAGTTTGGTTATCAGTACTTTACCGCTAATATGGAAGCAGATGGTTTTGACTGTCTGCGGGATACCTTTATAGGTCGATACCGGACTGAAGATAATCCGAAGGCGGTGGAAACGGGACGATGCCTGGGAAGCTGTGAAAGAGGAAATAATCATTGCGGTGCCCTGCATAAGAGATTTGTACTGGCACCGGGTGAAGAAGTGCGGATTGTGTTTATGCTGGGCGAAGGTGATCGGGAAGCGGGTCGGATCATGCGCGAAAAATACAGCGATATGGGTCGGGTCGATGCAGTTTATGATGAGCTGCGGGCATATTGGGAGGACAAATTCAGTAAACTGCAGATCCGGACTCCGAATGAGGGGATGAATACAATGATCAACACGTGGACGTTGTATCAGGCAGAGATCAATGTCATGTTTTCCCGTTTTGCATCATTCATCGAAGTTGGCGGCCGCACCGGCCTTGGTTACCGTGATACAGCTCAGGATGCGATGGCAGTACCTCATTCAAATCCGGTGAAATGCCGTCAGCGCATTATCGAATTGCTGCAGGGTCTGGTGAGCCAGGGATATGGGCTGCATTTATTTCAACCGGAATGGTTCGATTCAGAGACCGAACATAAACCGTTTAAGTCACCTACCGTTATACCGACACCGGGTAAGGATAAAATAGTTCATGGGATTGAAGATGCCTGCTCGGATGATGCGCTCTGGCTAATCAGTACAATAGTGGAATATGTGAAGGAAACCGGAGAGCACTCCCTGATCGATGAGATGGTTAGCTATGCCGACGGTGGGGAAGGAACCGTTTATGAGCATATGATGAAGATTCTCGATTTTTCTGCAGAACAGGTCGGTGAAGGCGGTATATGCAAGGGACTGCGGGCCGACTGGAATGATTGTCTGAACCTTGGCGGCGGAGAAAGTGCCATGGTATCATTTCTTCATTATTGGGCGCTGCGTAATTTTCTGGAATTGGCCGAATACCGGGGGGATCAGAAAATTACTGAAAAATATGAACAGATGCTTCAGAAGGTCAAAGAAGTCTGCGATACCAAATTATGGGACGAGGACTGGTATATCCGAGGCGTGACCCAAAGCGGCAGACCGATCGGTACCAAAATGGACAAAGAAGGGCAAATCCATCTCGAGTCCAATACCTGGGCGGTACTTTCAGGGGCTTCCGGGCAAGAACGGGGAATCCGGGCGATGAATAGTGTTTACGACCGATTATTCACACCTTATGGGATTATGCTGAATGGACCGGCTTATACCACACCTGATGATGAGATCGGTTTTGTTACCAGGGTGTATCCGGGGCTAAAAGAGAATGCGGCGGTATTCAGCCATCCCAATCCCTGGGCCTGGGCAGCGGAATGCATGCTGGGCAGAGGGGATCGTGCGATGGAGTTTTACGATGCACTGTGCCCGTATTACCAGAATGATATGATTGAAATCAGAGAAGCAGAACCGTATTCCTACTGTCAGTTCGTGGTCGGTAAAGATCATACGGCGTTTGGACGGGCGCATCATCCGTTTATGACCGGAACCGGTGGTTGGGCATATTTCTCGGCAACCCGTTATATCCTCGGGATAAGACCGGATTTTGATAAGCTAGTGGTCGATCCATGTATTCCGGCTGAATGGAAGCATTTCCATGTAATCCGGGAATGGCGCGGCGCGGTGTACCGTATTCAAGTTGAGAATAAGGACGGGGTCATGAAAGGGATTAGGGAAATATATTTTGACGGTCGCAAGGTAGATGCGATTCCGGTATGCGAAGAAGAGAGCCAGCACGATATTAAAATCGTGATGGGATAAAGGAGGTAGAGCAATGATTAAATTTGGTACCGGCGGCTGGCGGGCAATTATCGGTGAAGAGTTTACCAAAGCGAATATACAGATATTTGCCAAAGCCATGGCCCAAAAAATTAAAAATGAAGGCTTGGATGGAAAGGAAATCATTATCGGTTATGATCGGCGTTTCCTGTCTAAAGAAACAATATACTGGTCCTGTGAGGTGCTGGCGCAAGAAGGAATCAAGACATTGTTTGTAAATCGATCAGTACCTACACCGCTGATCATGTTCTATATGATGAAATACGATCTGCCTTACGGCATGATGGTTACGGCTAGCCACAACCCTGCACTTTATAATGGAATTAAGGTATTTACTGAAGGCGGCAGGGATGCCAACGAGATTCAAACCCGGGATATAGAACGCCGTATCAGTGAAGTGGAGCAGTGTTATCAGGGGCGGCCAATCGAAATAATGGAATATGTAGAGGCACTGAGGAAAGGAATGGTGGTGGAGTTTAACCCACTTAATGAGTATCTGGATAATATCCTAAATCAGTTGAATATACAGGACATCCGTAATGCCGGGCTGCATGTTGCATTGGATCCGATGTTTGGAGTGAGCCAGACTTCTTTGAAGACCATCCTGCTTACAACCCGCTGCGAGGTAGATCTGATTAATGAAAGGCACGACACTCTTTTTGGAGGCCGCCTGCCGGCACCTTCAGCGGATACATTACGGGCACTTCAGACTTATGTGATCGATCACCGATGTGATATTGGTCTGGCGACCGACGGTGATGCTGACCGTATCGGTATCATTGATGATAATGGTAAATTTCTCCATCCTAATGACATTTTGGTACTTTTGTATTACTATTTAGTTAAGTATAAGGGATGGAAAGGACCAGTCGTGCGGAATATCGCTACCACCCACATGCTTGATAAAGTAGCAGAGAGTTTTGGCGAGAACTGTTATGAGGTTCCGGTTGGCTTTAAACATATATCAGCTAAGATGCAGGAAACCAATGCAGTTATTGGCGGCGAATCTTCCGGTGGCCTGACTGTTCGCGGACATATTAATGGAAAAGACGGAGTATATGCGGCAGCCCTGTTGGTGGAAATGATTGCGGTAACAGGAAATAAAATTTCCCGGATTGTGGAGAATATAAAGAAAAAATATGGTGTACTTTATTTTATAGAGCGCGACTATAAATTCAGTACCGACCGGAGAGATGAAATATACAGTACTCTTATGGAAGATAAGGAATTGCCTGAGTTAGGTGAACCGATCAAAAATGTATCTTACCTGGATGGCTGTAAGGTTTATTTTAATGACGGCGGCTGGATCAGTGCCCGGTTTTCGGGAACCGAACCACTGCTGCGCATCTTCTGCGAAAGCCCCAGTGAGGAAAAGGCCAACTTACTCTGTAAAACGTTCGAGGAGTTTTTAAAGCTCTAAGATTTGTGTTTGAGAGATAGGTGTTATTATGAAGAAAAGTAAGCAATATTCCTTGAAATCGAGAATTATCGGCATCGTCATGCTAGTCTGGTTTGTGCCTTTCTTGCTGGTTTCGGCAATGGTAGGGTACTATTTGTCCAGCGACCAGATGGAAAGAGCCATCGACCAGCAGCAGACCCAACTGGCATTTAACCTTCAAAATACGGAAGAGAGGTTAAATGCCTGTATTGATTCAGCAAAAAAAATTTCCTATGACGGCGATGTCGATAAAGCGTATCGTTCTTACCTTGCCGGCGATATGAGTCAGAAAAGCCTGATCAAAGCGGGAAATGAGTATTTATACAAACAATATCGCCATGAAGAGGCGGCGCGCGATGTGATCCTGTGGTTTACCGAAAGTTCGGAAAGCATGCGTTGTGAAGTCTACAATTTGAGTGCCGGTGGAGGCTACTCGGATATTGGCGTGTTCTGGAACAACGATTATAAGATGGTGTTAAATAAAGCCCGCGAACTGGGAACGAAAGTTGATTTTATCGTAGTTGATGGCCGCATCTATCTGGTGCGGAACTTGGTGAATAGTGCTTATGAACCGTTTGCTGTGATGGCGGTCCGGATGAACAAAAGTTACTGTTTCGAGAATCTGACCAATTTTGTATCAGAAGCGGCGGTGACTGTACAGCTGAATGATCAGACTTTTACGATGGCCGGAGAAGCTGTGGCTGAAAAGGAAATGCCAATTAAAAATTCCCGATCCGTTTCAGGTTATATATGGGAAAATGAAATTCTTCGACTGTTCTGCAAAACGTCATCCAGTCATTATCAGATGACCGTGAGGGTACGTTTTCCCGAAAGTGTTTCATTTACTCCGTTTTCTGGATACCGGATGATTCTGATCATAATGTTACTGTTTTTGCTGCCGCTGTTAACGGTACTTCTGTATATTACCCGGGGACATATCACAAAACCTGTTGAAGGACTGATGGATGGTGCCAGAAAGATCGAACAGGGAGAGCTGGGTTATCAGATGGAGGATGAACCGCGAAGTCAGGAGTTTAAGTACTTGACCGACTCATTCAACAGTATGTCAAGTAAGCTGAAGTATCAATTTGACCATATATACCAAGAGAAAATGGCTCTAAGAGATGCGCAGTTTATGGCCATGCAGTCCAATATCAATCCTCATTTTATGAATAATACACTGGAGATCATTAACTGGGAAGCGCGGATAGACGGGAATTATAAAGTGTCGCGGATGATCGAGGCGCTTTCGACCCTGCTGGACGGCGCGATGAACCGGGAAAAAAGGGCAGAAGTGCTGCTTTCGGAGGAGATGGTATATGTCAATGCTTATCTTTTCGTTACCTCAGAACGTTTTGGCAAACGCCTGAAAGTATGCAATCACCTGCCGGAAGATATTATGGAATGTGAAGTGCCGCGGCTAATTCTGCAGCCGGTCATCGAGAATGCGATTGAGCACGGCGTTCTCAGGCGGGGCAGTGGGACAGTGGAACTGAACGGATATCGCGAAGATGATTATCTGTACCTGTCCATTATCAATGAAGCGATCCTTAACGGGGATCAGCAAAAACGAATTGACCGGCTTTTGTCACCGGATTATGATGTCAGTCGGGAAGCGTCGGAAAGTCTGGGTATTGCAAATGTAAATCAGCGGCTCAGAATTTTATACGGGGAACAATGCGGATTAACCATCAGGCAGAAGGATAAAGAACACGTAGAGGCACGCCTGACAATTTTGGTAAATAAGTGCACAAGATAATCCAATAAATCACAGGATGAGTTATTCATTTTTCCCAACATAAATGGCATAATTAAAATATAAATTATACATATTGAATAGGTGATAGGAGGAAACAAATTTATGAAAATGAAACTAGCTGCTTTATTATTAACCGGGAGTATGGTATTGTCATTGGCGGCCTGCGGCGGAAAAAGCAATGAAAAAGGTGATTCTTCAGAAGGAACTTCATTAAGTGTTACAACAACATTTGCAGGTGAAGACGGAAATGCTCAGAACTATAAGAATGCGGTAGCTGAATTTGAAAAAAAGGAAGGCGTTAAGATTAACGATTCATCCGCGACATCTGATGAAACATTTAAGTCACGTGTAGAGACCGACTTTCAAACCGGATCGGAACCGGATGTACTGTTCTTCTTCAACGGTGCAGATGCAAATTCCTTTATTGAAGAAGGAAAAGTAGTATCCATCGATACCATCCGCAAAGAATATCCGGAATATGCTGATAATATGAATGATGACATGATCACAGCATCACTTGTAGATAAAGAAAAATATGCAGTACCGGTAAACGGATATTGGGAGGGCCTCTTCTGTAATACAGCTGTTCTTGAGGCGGCCGGCGTAGAAGTTCCGGGAGCGGATTATACCTGGGATCAGTTCCTTGCTGACTGTGAAAAAATAAAGTCGGCGGGTTACACTCCGATTGCAGCATCACTTGGCGAAATACCGCATTATTGGTGGGAATATAGTATTTTTAACCATACTTCAATCAAAAACCATTTAGAGGTACCGGCATCGACGGATGAAGGAAACGGACCTGGCTGGGTAGAAGGTATGGAAGATATCAAATCATTGTATGAAAAAGGCTACTTCCCGGAAAATACCTTATCAGCAAAAGATGATGAAACATTTGCTATGTTTACAAGTGATAAAGCGGCATTCCTGATTGATGGATCATGGAAGGTGGGCGGTATTGCCGCAGCTTGCCAGTCTGATCCGAAGGATCCGTCGACATTGGATGCAGATAAGCTCGATAACTATACAGTTACCTATGTTCCGGCTAAAGGTGAAAGAAAAGCTACCGATTTGATTGGTGGATTGTCAATGGGATATTACATTTCGACCAAAGCATGGGAAGACGAAAGCAAAAGAGAAGCAGCCGTTAAATTTGTTGAATTTATGACATCAAATGAAAAGGTTGCACTGTTTGCACAGCATGCCGCGTCTGCGCTGAAAGAAGCACCGGCAGTT